>JAEEGL017139559.1_pt1 | contig 20267 bp, 15 predicted proteins | sample 9134231 | NCBI WGS metagenome assembly JAEEGL01 (sample SAMN16246548, study PRJNA631951) | gut metagenome | biome: gut microbiome; feature: rumen; material: fiber-attached | host: Bos | place: Iran: Karaj | collected 2018-10 | reverse complement strand
GTCGTTGATCTCGGGAAGCTCCTTCAGCTGGACGGCCTTGATGTTGCAGTCAAACACGGCTTCCTTGCCCTTGAGGTTCTCCGCGTGATAATCGTCGGGGAACTTCACGGTGATGCTCTTCTCGGTTCCGGCGGAAACGCCGACCAGCTGCTCCTCGAAACCCGGGATGAACATGTTGGAACCGAGCACCAGGGTCTGATCCTCCGCTGTGCCGCCGTCAAACTTCTCGCCGTCCACGCTGCCGCTGTAGTCAAGCAGCAGGCGGTCGCCGTTCTCGGCGGGACGTTCCACGTCCACGAAACGTGCCTGGCGCTCCTGCTCGTCCGCAAGCGCTTTGTCAACTTCCTCGTCGGTCACGACGGTATCGGCCTTCGGAACGGGAAGTCCTTTGTATTCTCCAAGGGTGACATCAGGCTGCAGCTGTACGATCGCTACGAACTCTACGCCGTCCTTGCCGATCGCATTGACGTCGAGAGCGGGCTGATCGACGGGAACAAGCTTGTGCTCCTCGATCGCCGCGTCATAGGCGGGACCCCAGACCGCGTCGAAAGCGTCCTCATAAAAAACACCTTCGCCGTAGTTCAGCTCGATCATCCTGCGGGGGGCTTTCCCTCTGCGGAAGCCGGGGACCGCGTAGCGTTTCACATTCTTCAGATAAGCTTCCTGAATCGCTTTCTCGAAAACGTCCGCGTCGACCTTGATCGTCAGTTTTGCCTTTTTGCCTTCCAGCATTTCTAATTCTGCCATTTGTAACTCCTTTATCCGCGGAAAACCGCATAATACTCCAATATTAAACAAGTCTAGTCAGTTTAGCACACCGTCCCATCGTTTGCAAGGACTTTTCCTTTATTTCATAGGAAAGTTTCAGGAATTTTGCAATTCGGGCCGGCCGGTCTCAGAATACCGGAAACCCGCATGAATACAGTCAGAACCGCTTTTTTTGCAGCCCGACTTTTCAACGGCAGTCGTCTTGACCGCCTTTTTGTTCTATGGTAGTATTAACTGAATACTTATGCACACGGGGATAGCGTATGGAACGAATCTGTCTGATCTGCAACCCGACCGCGAAAAGCGGCGGAGCCGCTGCGGCGCTGCAAACCGTTATCGGACGGCTGAAGGCTTCCGGAGCGGACTTTACCGTCCGGGAGACGGAAGGCCCGGGACATGCCCTAAAGCTCGCCCGTCAGGCGGTGGAAGAAGGTTACTCCCTGATCGTATCGGTCGGAGGAGACGGAACCATGCGCGATATTGCTTCCGCGCTCGTCCATACGGATGTCACGCTCGGAATCATCCCGTGCGGCACCGGAAACGATTTCGTGAAAACGGTGAAGGTCCCCGTGGATCCCGAGGCCGCGGCGGATGTCCTGCTGAATGGCGAAGACCGCCTGATCGACGTCGGATTTGCGAACGGAAAGCCGTTTTTCAACATCGCGGGAATCGGGTTCGATGTGGACGTTCTGGACTATACGGAGGAGTTCAAGCCCCGCTGCAGAAAAGGCAGCACCGCGTACCTTCTGGGACTTTTAAAGGCGCTTTTCCGGATGAAGCAGCGCAGGGCGACGCTCCGGTTCGAAAGCGACACGGTCGAAACCACCCTTTTGCTTATCGCGGCCGGAAACGGGCGGTTCTTCGGAGGAGGCATGGAGGTCACGCCGAACGCGGATCCCTCGGACGGGCTTTTGGACATCTGCTTTATCCACGATGTCGACCTGTACGGGATATTGACGGTCCTTCCGAAGTTTTTGAAGGGAAAACATCTCGGATGCACCAAATATGTGACCTACCGCAAGGAGCGCTCCGTAACGGTCGAATGCGAGCCGGTCTCCAGAATGGAACTGGACGGGGAGCGCATGATGGGAACTCCGGTCGAGATCCGGATCGATGAGAAGGCGTTGAAGATCCGCGTACCGCGTGTCTAGTCTGATTCTTCATTTTGACATTTACTCCCGGAATGGGATATCTGGGACGACACTGCATTGAGAGATTTTTGGGAAAAGATCAAAGCCTATATCCGGAAAAGCTCTTCCGTAACGGTTCGGATCGGTCAGGTGACTGTTTCGCGCCTTACGTTTATTGCGGTCGCGCTCGGGATCCTCGCAGCCGGCGCCTTCGCGCTGATCTATATGGTTTACGGGAACCGGGAAGTTGCACTGCACTATGAGCGGACAGACATGGAGCCGGGATACAATTATCGCGAAAACGGCGGAGTCATTTATTACAGGACCAATGAGTATTACGTCTCGATGGATCCATCCAGAACGAACCGGGTCTCTCTGAAAGAAGCAAAAGTCGCCCCGGACGGATATGATATCTCTCCGGAGGTCACGATCGTCTTCATAGGAAGTTCCGGACAGATCGTCGGGCCGAACGGAACGCAGGGCGAGTTTATCATGAACGACGGCGCCCGAATCCTGTCGGCGCGTTCAGGCAGACGGCATGCAGCTGTTCTGTACCGCAACCAGTACGGGGACATGCGTATCTCCATCATGAACGCGCTGTCCGACAAACCGGAAGTTACAGCGACGGTCGCGGTCGCCGGCGGCGAAGTGGTTGCGTTCGGTTTCCTGCAGGCGTCAAATTCCACGGAATACCTCTGGGTATCCACGATCGACGTCAACCAGTTCTCGGAAGAGTCGATCGTCCGCCTTTATAACTGCGATACGGGAGGGACAATGATTTTCTATTCCGCATCGCTGTACAATCAGACGATCGAGGACGCGGTTCTGACAAACAACTGCCTGTATCTGATCGGAACGCAGGATATCATCCGGTATGATCGCCTGGAAGAAGGCTTCAGCTCGGAGCGCGCCCGTGTCAGAATATACGGAACGAAAGTTACAGACTGCGTCGAAGCGGATGATGGATCGAGCGCTTATTTCGTTTTGACACCACTGACGTCGGAGGGCGAAGTGACGCACATTTTCCGCCTTTTGACCGTATCTCAGTCGGATGAGGCGTGGGCGACGGTCCTTCAGATGTTCATGCCGTCACCGGTCATCACAGCGTTTATCCAGGATAACCGCGTGAACGTGATCACGACCGAATCGTTCGAACAGTATACCTATGCGGGCAGATCACAGCTTTCCCTGCCGTTTGACGATACGCCGGTTCGGGCGATTCCGTATGCCGGAGGGTTCCTGCTCGCGACGAATACGGCGGTCTATCGGACAACCGTCAGTTAAGGGAAAGGAGGGAACGACATGATCGATCTTGCCATACTGATCATTCTGGGTCTGTGCGTGCTTGCGGGATATTACCGCGGGACGATCTACGCTGCGATCAATTTCGGACTGACGTTTTTTTCCTTCTTTCTCGCACTGATCCTGATTCCCCTGATTGCGGGGGGGATCAAGAACTCCGAGTCGCTGTACAAGAGCATGCTGTATTACTTCGAGGGGTATGAGTACGTCAGCGCGACGAGCGTAGAACGCGTTCATGAAATCGCTAAGGATGTTCCGGAGCAGGAACTGGAATACCTGATCGGAAAAGCGGATATGCCGCTTCCGATGGGAGACGCGGTCAGAAAGAATATCCGTCGATCCGCTTATTCCCAGAAGGGGATCGTTACGCTCGGAGACTACTTCAACCAGACGATCGTGGACGTTGTCATCAACATCCTTTCCCTGCTGGCGCTGTTCCTTGTGATCCGGCTTATTCTCGGATGGATCTTAAGGACTGTGGATTTTTCGATCGACGGTCTGCCTGTTTTGAATCGGTTCGATCCCGTATTCGCCTGCGGCATCGGCTTTCTGCACGGCGTACTGATCCTTTATATCGTCTTTCTGCTGGTGCCGGTCGCGCTCACGGTCGTGCCGCCGCTTGGAAGGTTTCTGAAGGGATCGGTCCTCGGAGGATTCTTTTACCGGGTGAACCCTCTGCTCTGGCTGATCCCGACCACCTGATACAGCAAACACAATTCCATTCACAGTAATTTTGATCCTAAGGAGGAGAGCATGACGGATATTACCATTATCGGCGGAGGTCCCGCGGGACTGACCGCGGCCCTTTACGCAAAGAGGGGCGGCGCTTCCGTCCGGCTGATCGAGGAGATGTTCCCGGGCGGGCAGATCGTCAAGACGCACCAGGTAGATAACTACCCTGGGATCTCGGACGGCCCGGACGGCTACGGGCTTGCCGCGAGGTTTGAGGAGCACGCCGCAAAGGAAGGCGCCAATGTGGAATACGCTTCCGTCACGTCGCTTGTTCTGACAGATGACGCAAAAGAGATCACGCTGTCCACAGGGGAAACTTTTCAGTCGAAGACGGTCATTCTTTGCATGGGCGCTTCCCCGAGACCGCTCGGTATTCCGGGAGAGAGGGAGTACCTGACAAAGGGAATCTCCTACTGCGCGACCTGCGACGGCGCGTTCTTCCGCGGCAGGACCACTACGGTCATCGGCGGCGGGGATACCGCGATCTCCGACGCGCTGTATCTTTCCGCGCTCTGCGAAAAGGTATACGTCGTGCACCGGAGGGACAAGCTCCGCGCAAGCGCGGCGCTTGCGGACGCAGCCGCGAAAACGGCAAACATCGAATTTGTATGGAACAGTGTTCCGGAGGCGTTTACAGGCGAAGGGAAGCTTTCCGGGATCCGACTGAAGAATACGCTGACCGGTGAAGTGAGCGAACTGAAGACAGACGGCGCATTCATCGCGGTCGGGATCGTACCGAAGACCGAACTGGTCAGAGATCTGGTCACGCTCGCCCCGAACGGTTCCATCGAGACGGATGCGCATATGGAAACAAACGTGAAGGGCGTGTTCGCGGCGGGTGATATCCGCAACACGCCGCTCAGGCAGATCGTAACCGCCTGCGCCGACGGAGCGGTAGCCGCTACCTACGCGATCGAAAGGACAAGGTCATGATGCTGTCCAAGGAAAAACAGGCGGAGGCGCTCCGGATTTTGAAGGAAACATATCCGGACGCGAAGCCTGCCCTGTACTTTACCACCCCGTTCGAACTTCTGGTCGCGACGATGCTGTCCGCGCAGTGCACGGACAAGCAGGTCAATAAAGTCACGGACGTGCTGTTCAAACAATACAGCACCGCGGAGGATTTCGCGGCGATCGACTACGATACCCTTGTTCCCTATATCCACAGCTGCGGCTTCTTCCGCACGAAGGGACAGAACATCCTCGCCATGAGCCGGATCCTCTGCGAACAGTACGGCGGTGAGGTGCCCCGTACCATGGAGGAACTGACCGCGCTGCCCGGTGTCGGCCGCAAGACCGCGAATGTCGTGCTTTCAAACGCGTTCGGGGTCCCGGCGATCGCCGTGGATACGCACGTGTTCCGGGTCTCCAACCGGATCGGGCTTGCGGAAGCGAAGGACGTGGAGCATACCGAGCAGCAGCTGCGGGAGAATATCCCGGAGCAGGACTGGGGAGCAGCCCACCACTGGCTGATCTATCACGGAAGGCAGATCTGCTCCGCCCAGCGTCCGAAATGCGAGTCCTGCCCCCTGATCGGGGTATGCGACATGCGGAACGGAAAATAAGCAGACAGAGAAGGAAACGATATGCAGTTTATCGACAAGGCAACGATCTATATCAAGGCCGGCAACGGCGGAAACGGCTGCGCCGCGTTCCACCGGGAGAAAGACGTGGCGAAAGGCGGCCCTTCCGGCGGAGACGGCGGCAGGGGCGGCAACATCGTGTTCGTCGCGGATCCCCAGGATACAACGCTGCTCGCATTCAAGCGCGCCGCGCATTTCCGCGCGGAAAACGGGGAAGCCGGAAGGCCGGAACTCCAGTCCGGAAAGGACGGGGAGGACCTGATCATCCGGGTACCGGTCGGAACGATCGTCCGTGACGTCGAGAGCGGCGCGATCCTTGCCGATATGAGCGAAGCCGGAAAGGAGAAGACGGTCCTTTACGGAGGTCGCGGCGGCAAGGGAAACGCCAGATTCGCGACTCCGACCCATCAGGCGCCGCGGTTCGCTCAGAACGGGATCAAAACCGAGGAGCGGCAGGTCGAGCTGGAACTCAAGACGATCGCGGACGCGGGGATCATCGGATTCCCGTCGGTCGGCAAGAGTACGATCCTTTCAGTTCTGACGAGCGCGCGGCCGAAGATTGCCGCGTATCATTTTACGACGCTTACGCCGAATCTCGGCGTGGCTGAACGGCATGGAAGATCTTTCGTTCTTGCGGATATTCCGGGACTGATTGAGGGAGCGGCCGAAGGAGCCGGTCTCGGACATGATTTCCTGCGGCATATCGAAAGGACCCGTATCCTGATCCATGTGCTGGACGCGTCGGGAAGCGAGATGAGAGATCCCATGGATGATTACCGCAAGATCAACGCGGAACTGGCAAGCTTCTCCGAAGCGCTCGCCGCGCTTCCGCAGATCGTCTGCTGCAACAAGATGGATCTTCCCGGAGCGGAGGAGAACTATGAGCGGATCCGGGAGGAACTCGCAAAGGAGAATGTTCCGGTCTTCGCCGTATCCGCGGCGACTGCGAAGGGATTCGATGCCATGCTCGACTGCGTGCTGAATCTTCTCGACACGCTTCCGCCGGTTCGGGTTTATGACGAGGCGGAGCTTGACAAAGGCACGGTTTACGAGAAGGGATTCAAGATCCGCCGGGAGGACGACGGTTCCTTCCTGGTGGAAGGCGGAGACGTGGAGCGGCTCCTCGACACGACGGATCCCGACGACGAAGTCTCCATGCGGCGCTTCCAGCAGATGCTGATCAAACTCGGCATCATCGCAGCGCTCAGAGAAATGGGCGCGAAAGACGGGGATACCGTCGTGCTCGGAGAATGGGATTTTGATTTTACGGAATAGGAGAAACGATACATGACAGGAAAGGAACGTGCGGAATTCCGCAGACAGGCAAATACGCTTCCCGCGATCTTCCAGATCGGGAAAGACAATATCACTCAGCCTTTGGTCGAAGGAGTCGACGCCGCGCTGAAGAAGCGGGAGCTGATCAAACTGACTGTTCTTGAGACGAGCGAACTGTCCGCGAAAGAGGCCGCGGAGCAGCTCGCGGAAGCGACGGGGGCGGATGTGATCCAGTGCATCGGGCGGAAATTCGTCCTCTACCGGCCGAAACCGGAAGAGGAATAAACGGGCAAATCGTACCGAAAAATTCATAATTCATATACATATTTGTCGCATCATTGCGATATAATTAAGAATACGAAAGTTATCTAGTTTCATTGAATGGGGATACCGGCAAGTGACGGATTATCGGGATATACTGAAAACCATATTTAACGTGTTCAAGCAGCCCAGCGGACTGGCCAGCATCATTATCGACGTGCTGATCATTACCTTCCTGGTCTATAAGCTGCTCACGTACACGAAGGGAACCCGCGCCTATGAGGTTCTGAAAGGCGTCGGGATTCTTTTCCTGCTCTCCATCGTCGGGCGTCTTCTTGGCCTCAACACGATCACCTGGGTGCTCGACGGCATTCTGGCAAGCGGTACCATTTTCGTGATCCTGTTCATCCTGTTCACACCGGAACTGAGGAGAGTGCTGGAACGGCTCGGCAGCGCGACGAAGCGCACCGGGCAGAGATTCATTTCCGCGGACATCGAACGGCAGGCGATGGTACAGGATCTTTCGAAGACGATCCTCCGGCTTTCCAGACGGAAAGTCGGCGTGCTGCTTGTCTTCGAGCGGAAAACGGGACTGGAGGATATCGCGGCGACCGGAACGCGGCTTGACGCCGTTCTTTCCGGCGCGCTTGTGGAGAATATTTTTGAACCGAAGACCCCGCTGCATGACGGCGCTGTCGTGATCCGCGACACGACGATCATCGCGGCGGCGTGCCTGCTTCCGCTTTCGGATGACCCGAAAGTTGCCCGGGAACTCGGAACGCGGCACCGCGCGGCGATCGGCTGCTCGGCGGCTTCCGACTGTGTAGTGCTCGTCGTTTCGGAGGAGACCGGCGCGATCTCGATCGCGCGGGAAGGCAAGCTGATCCGCTATCTGGACGAAAAAGCACTGAACTCTTCTCTGGAGGGACTGCTGCTCAGAAACCAGGGATCGCTAGCTTCCTGGAGCCGGGTCCGTTCGGAGAAGAAAGGAAAGGAGGATGGACACCGTGGCGAATAAGAATCGTATCCTGTCAGCGGTGGGATCCTTCTTCAAGGACCTTTTCACCAAGAATATCGGGCTGAAGATCATATCTCTGCTGTTCGCTTTCCTTCTGTGGGCGTATGTTCTGACGATCGAGAATCCTGAGTATACTAAGATCGTGCGGGACGTTGAGATCACTATGACGGGCGAAGAAGCGTTGCTGGACAAGGGATACATGATCGTGTCGAGAGAAATCGGGACGACGGATGTTACCGTGCTGTGCCAGATCGGTAAGCACAGTGAACTGGATGCCTCCAGAATCAACTGCAGCGTCGACCTTTCCTCCAGAACGATCAACCTTTCGGAAGACGAGGACAGCCGTGTCTTCCCGCTGACGGTCACAACGACTTTGCAGTCCGGATACGGTACCGTAACAGCGGTCGAGTACAGCACAGTCGACGTGGAAGTCGCCCGCATCGCGGAGCGGAAGTCTCTACCGGTCGGAATCGATTATGAAGGCGCTCTGCCTGCAGGATTCCAGCTGGTCGTTCCCGAACGGCTCACGATCTCGGTATCCGGCATGAAATCGCTGGTGGACCAGATCGCAAAGGGAATGGTCACCATAGACCTTTCGGCACTTCCAATCAGCGATCCGGATTCCCTCGCGGGCGAGTATAGAAATGTTTATCCGGTTCAGTTCTACAACACGAGCAACGTCGGAATCGAGAATGTATACGACGATAACGGCGAGTCCTATACGATCGAAGTGCCGCTCGTGGTCCGGGCTTATCGCGAGGTGGATATCGAACCGTCGATCGAGATCGGGGATGGTTACGAGTATACGGCAAGCCTTTCCCGGACAAAGACGTTTATCTACGGCGAGCGGAGCCTGCTGCAGCAGATCGGGAGTCTGAAGACGGAAACGATCACCGTGCTTTCCGCAACAGAAGAAGAGGTACATAACGTCCCCCTGATCCTGCCGGAAGGCATCTCGCTCGGGAACGGTGACAGCGGCATTGTGACTGTTGTTCTGAAAGCCGAAGAAGTCGAGGAGAACCGTGAGTTTATCATTCCGATCACGTGGAAGGGTTTCCCGGACAAGATGGAACGTGGAGAAGATTTCCCGACGGAGACGGCGATATCCGTTACGGGTACCCACAACGAGCTGGAATCCTTCCAGCCGGCTTATGTTACGCTGACGGTTGATCTGACCGGCTGCGGCGAAGGAACGCATTCGCTGCCTGTCGTTATGACAATCGACGGCCGCGCGGGAGATCTTCTGATTGAGCTGACGGAATCGAATGTGAACATCACGCTGAAGGAGATTCAACCGGAACCGGTTCCGGAACCTGCTGAACCGGAACAGGAAACACAGGAAGGACAGGGATAACACAGACGGGCGGAAATACCGCCCGTCTTTCACAACCGGGGGTAGACGATATGGAACAGACCGTACTGATCCGGAATATCCGGCGTGAACTGGACGCCTCAGATGAGGCGTTTCTTTCATCCTGCCGGAAGAAATGGAATCTTCCGGAGAACGAGCAGATCCGTCTGAGGATCGTCCGCCAGTCTCTGGACGCGCGAAAAAAGAACGATATCTTTTTTCTGGTCCATGCGGAAGTGACCGCGGACCGGAAACTGATAGACCGGCTTCTCAGAAACCGGAAACTGGATACGGAGCGGATCGAACAGGAACCGCAGCAGACGTTTGTGTTCGGCACGGAACAGCCGGAGGGCAGGATCGTGGTGGCAGGACTCGGCCCGGGTGGCCTGTTCGCGGCATGGAAGCTTGCGGAAAACGGATACGCTCCGCTTGTGATCGAGCGCGGAAAAGAGATCGAAAAGCGTGCGAAGGATGTGGAAACCTACTGGAACGGCGGTTCACTCGATCCGGAAAGCAACGTCATGTTCGGGGAAGGCGGTGCCGGAACGTTTTCAGACGGAAAGCTGACTACCCGCATCAAGGATGCCAGGGTCAGCGCGATCATGGAACAGCTGATCGGCTGCGGGGCGCCCGAGGAGATCCGTTATCTTGCGAAACCGCACATCGGGACGGACCGGCTTCGGAACGTCGTGAAGAACATGCGGGAGGAGATCGAAAGGCTTGGAGGAGAAGTGCGCTTCGGCGCGAAGCTATCCGGGATCCGGACAAGAGACGGGATTCTTCAGAAGATCCTGATCGAACAGAACGGGCAGATGGAAACGATTGCCTGCTCCGCGCTCGTGCTCGCGATCGGGCAGGGCGCAAGAGACACGTACCGGATGCTGTTTTCCTCGGGGATCGCGATGCAGCCGAAAGCATTCGCGGTCGGTGTGCGGGCGGAGCATCCGCAGGAACTGATCAACCGGAGCCAGTACGGAGAATTCTGGAACCATCCGAGACTTGGGGCGGCGGAATACCGGCTCACCGCGAAAAGCGGGACTCTGGGAGTCTATACGTTTTGTATGTGTCCCGGCGGCAGGGTCATCGCGAGCGCGAGCGGAGAAAACCAGGTCGTCGTCAACGGCATGAGCGATTATGCGCGGGACGGGGAAAACGCCAACGCTGCCGTGGTCGTCCAGGTCGGACCGGAACAGTTCGGAAGCGGCCCGCTCGACGGACTTCTGTTTCAGGAGAAACTCGAAGCGGACGCGTACCGCCTCGGGGAAGGAACCGCGCCGGCGTGCATGATCGGGGATTTTCTGAACCATACGGGGTCGTCTGCCTTCTCCGCGGTCCATCCGACCTACCGGCCGTATCCCAAACCGGCTGACCTGTGGGGATGCCTTCCGGATTTTGTGGCGCAGGGCGTACAGGACGGGCTGATCGGTTTCGGAAAGCAGCTGAAGGGGTATGACATGCGGGAAGCCGTCCTGACAGCGGTCGAGAGCCGTACGTCCGCTCCGGTCCGCATCCTCCGGGGCGAGGATCGCCAGTCGGTCTCCTGCAAAGGCGTATTCCCCGTCGGGGAAGGCGCGGGCTATGCCGGCGGGATCGTGAGCGCCGCGGCAGACGGCCTGCATGCCGCGGAGGCCGTCATGCGCATTTTTGCTCCGGACATCGTCTGAAAAGCGAAATTTGCAACATTGTTGTAATTGTTTTCTGAACAGATTCCGACAACTCTTTCTTTCTCGTCCCGGGTGTGATATGACATAGGAAAAGAATCCGCTTCCGGAGGGTTTGCTTTGCTGAGAAGATTTCTGATCACGCTGCTTGCATCGATCCTGATGATCCTGACTGTTCCGTTTTCCGCCTCGGAGACGGTGCAGACGGGAAGCGTGCGCGTTCTTCTGGGAACCGGGGGAGCGGAGAAGATCGAGATTACGGTAAAAGGAGACTACTCCGTCGGAGGGACTCCGTTTACGGGAGGAATCCTGACCGCGTCGATCAGCAACGGGACGATTTCTGTCACGCATTCGGAAAAAGGAATGCTCGCCGCGAGCAAAACCTCCGTTCGCGTGGAGCGGGCCGAGGCGGACCGCGACAGCGCGAACCTTACCCTGACCAACACCGGTCATAACGCGAAACTGGTCTACCTCGGCGATCTGATCCTGAACAACGCGGACGGGACGATGGAAGTCATCAACGACGTCGGGATGCGGGAGTACCTGTACGGCGTGGTATCCGGGGAACTGACGAACAGCTCCGATCCGGAGATCCTGAAGGTCGGGACGATCTGCGCGAAAGGATTCGCGCTCGCGGAAACCGAAGCCAGAAAGAGCAAATCCTTCGATGTCTACGATACGACGAAATCCCAGCTCTATTACGGATACAAGGCGGAGGACGCGAATGTGATCCGGGCAGTGGACGAGGTCTGGGAAAACACCCTGCTCTATCAGGGACAGATCGTTAAGACCTATTATTGTACCGCGAACGGCGGACAGGCGGTGACGCCGAAGATTCACTGGGGTGGCTCGTCAGGGGACGGAGCGTACTATTACGGATATGACCCGTATGATCTTGCTCAGAACAGCAAGAACGTGATCGTCGGGATCGACGGAAAGGATCCCTCCAATATCAGCAAAAAGGTCTACTCCTATTTTGTTTCTCTCGCGGAAACAGAGCTGAAGGAGAAGGTTGACGGGATCGAGCGGATCACAGCGGTTACCGGGGTATATGATCCGAAGAATCCTGCCGGTACGGATCGGTATCCCGCGGATCTCGCGCCGCATGCGGAAAATACGGTCAAAATGACGGTCAGGACGAAGGAAGGAGCCGTCCGCGAGGCGGTCTGTCCGTTCACCCTCTCGGATCTGAACAGCAAAGCTTCCCTGAAGGCTTCGGGGAAGATCCTCTTTTCTGTGCGCACCGGCGCGGCGGAATGGAAACTTGTTTACGGGATCAGCAGCGGACATCAGGTCGGACTCAGCCACAGAGGCGCCGCGCGGATGGTGAAGGAAGGCTATTCTTATGCCGATATTCTGAAATTCTATTACCGCGGAGCAGATCTGATCGACAAGGACGGGAATGTGATTCAGGCAAGAACGGATTTTGAATCCGAATATACCGGCCCGGATCCGGAACTGCCACCGATCGAGCCGTCTGAACCGGAACCGACGGAAACGCCGGAGCCGGAACCGACGGAAACACCGGAGCCGGAGCCGACCGAAACACCGGAACCGACGGAAACGCCGGAGCCGGAACCGACGGAAACGCCGGAGCCGGAACCGACCGAAACACCGGAGCCGGAGCCGACCGAAACATCGGAACCGGAACCGACGGAAACGCCGGAGCCGGAACCGACAGAAACACCGGAACCGGAGCCGACGGAAACGCCGGAGCCGGAACCGACAGAAACACCGGAACCGCCGGTGGAAGGGCTTGGAGATGTGGACGGAAAGAACGGGATCACACGGGCAGACGCGCTTCTCGTGGTCCGGTACCTGGTAGGGCTTGAGGAACTGACGGATGATCAGCTCATGCGGGCGGATCTCGATCGCGACGGCAGAGTCAGCGTGATGGATGCCTCCGCGATCCTTAGAGCCTGCCGTCATTAGAAAAACATGCGTAAAAACAGCAAAAACACGTCCCGTTTCCGGGGCGTTTTGCTTGCAACACGAAAAACAAGCGGTGTATAATACTCACGTTTGATTTTCAGAAAAAGAGGCTTATATGGATATTCGCAACGTAGCAATCATCGCGCATGTCGACCACGGCAAGACCACGCTGGTCGACCATCTCTTAAGAGACGCCGGCGCGCTCAGAAGAAATGAACAGGGGACCGAGCGCATCATGGACTCGGGTGACCTCGAGCGGGAGCGCGGGATCACGATCCTTTCCAAGAACACGGCAGTCATCTACGGGGATACGCGCATCAATATCGTGGACACTCCGGGCCACGCCGATTTCGGCGGGGAAGTGGAGCGCATTCTGCAGATGGTGGACGGCGTTCTGCTTCTGATCGACGCGTTTGAAGGCTGCATGCCGCAGACCCGGTTCGTGCTCCGCAAAGCGCTGGAACTGAACAAGAAATGCGTTGTCGTCGTGAACAAGGTCGACCGCCCCGAAGCGCGTCCGTACGAGGTCGTGGACGAGGCACTGGAACTGTTTATCGAGCTCGGGGCTTCAGACGAACAGCTGGACTTCCCGATCGTTTACGCCTCCGCGCGCAACGGCCAGTCCGGATATGAACCGGATGAGATGGAAGACAATATGCAGGCCGTGTTCGATACGATCCTGAAAGAGATCCCTGCGCCGAATCAGGACGCGGACGCTCCGCTGCAGATCCTGTTCTCGACGATCGACTACGACGATTACGTCGGAAAGATCGGCATCGGAAGGATCGAGCGCGGAACGGCAAGAAAAGGACAGCCGATCGTTCTGTGCGGCGGCCAGGACAACCGTACGCGGGAAACGAAGATCACGCGGCTCTATAATTTTGAGGGACTTCAGCGTAAGGAAGTGGAAACGGCGTACGCGGGAGACATCGTCTGCGTCGCGGGCGTCGAGGATCTGAACGTCGGTGAGACGGCATGTGATCCGGCCTGCGTGGAGCCGATGCCGTTCGTCAAGATCGATGAACCGACTGTCAGCATGCTGTTTCTGGTCAATGACAGCCCGTTCGCCGGAAAAGAGGGAAAGTACGTCACGAGCCGCAACATCCGGGACCGTCTGTTCACCGAAGTCAAGACGAATGTTTCGATGCGGGTTGAGGAGACGGATTCGACTGACACGTTCCGCGTCAGCGGGAGAGGAGAACTGCATCTTTCCATCCTGATCGAGCAGATGCGCCGTCAGGGATATGAGTTTGCGGTTTCCCGCCCGAAGGTCATCCTGCGCAGGGACGAGCAGGGACGCGTCACCGAACCGATGGAGGAACTGACGATCGACGTTCCGCAGGAATACGTCGGTTCCGTTATGGAAAAGCTCGGCCAGCGCAAGGCTGAAATGACCGATATGACCGCGATCGGCGATACGGGAACGAGACTGAAGTTCCTGATTCCGGCGAGAGGACTCATGGGCTACCGCAGCGAACTGATGACCGACACTCGCGGCAACGGCGTCATGAACCACATCTTCGCGGGATATGAGCCGTTCAAGGGCGAGATCCTCGAACGGAAGACCGGAAGCCTGGTCGCGCATGAGACCGGAGATACGAGTTCCTACGGACTGTTCTACGCGCAGGACCGCGGCAGACTGTTCGTCGGTCCCGGCGTTCCCGTATATGAGGGACAGATCGTGGGTGAGAACGCCCGCGCCGAGGATATCGTGGTCAATGTCTGCAAAAAGAAGCACGTGACCAACATGCGCGCGGCAGGCAGCGACGAAGCGCTCCGCCTGACGCCTCCGACCTACTTCACGCTCGAGCAGTGTCTCGAGTTCATCGCGGACGACGAACTCGTGGAAGTGACGCCGAAGAGTATCCGCATGCGCAAACGGATGCTGAGCAAGGAGCAGCGGATGAAGCTTGCGGCAAGAAAGATCAAGGACGATCTCGAAGTCTGAAAACCGATCCAAAAAACACAGAACGTATGATCCTTTCCGGAATCATACGTTCTTTCTTTTTGTCATGTCCGCTGCCGGCAGGTCACGGTTTCAGCAGTGCATAGAGCGCCGCAAGATAGCAGTCCACCGCGGCGAACAGATCCTCGAGCGCGATATACTCATTGACCGTATGCGCGAGATTTTCCCGCGAAGGACCGAAACCGAACGTCGGGATGCCGGCTTCTCCCGCATAATAGCTGCCGTTGGTGCAGAAACTGTATCCGGTCAGTTTCGGATCATACCCGCGGGCTTTCATAGCCGCCTGAACGGCAAGCACCGTATCATCGGCGGGGAACCACCATGGAGCGAAAAAGCGTTCCGCTGTGACCGTCTCTCCGGTCGAGCAGACTGCGCTGCCTATCGGGTAGGAGACGGCTGCTTTCAGTGTCGGATCGAGTTTTGCCTCTTCTTCGATGATCGCCCGGATCGGAGCGAGAACGCTCTCTCGCGTCTCTCCGACCAGAAGACGACGGTCGAACGTCGCTTTGCAGTAGTGCGGAACGACGCTCGCGCCGGGATACGGTTCGGAATGCAGGTCCGTCAGAACCAGGATCCCGTCACCGGCCATCCGGTTGTCATGCGCTGCGGGAAGCGCGAGGATCCTGTTGATCAGACGGCACATCGCCGAAGCGGCATTCACGCCCTTTTCGGGATTCGCGCTGTGGCACGGGACGCCGAACGTCTCCAGAACGATCTCGGCTCTTCCGCGCTGGGACAGCTTCAGATTGCCCTCGGAGGCCTCTCCGATAATCACGAGATCCGGGTGAACGCGGGTAGCGACTTCCTTCGCACAGACGCCTTCGAAGCATTCCTCCTGCACAACGCCGGCGAACCACAGTTCTCCGCAGAAATCCGTTCCGTTTTCCCGCAGAAACTGCGCGGCCGCGACCGCGAACGCCGCGTCTGCGCCTTTCATATCGCTTGTGCCTCTTCCGAACAGTTTTCCGTCCCGGATCAGAGGAACGAACGGATCACTGTCCCAGTCGTTTGCGTTTTTTGCGGGGACGGTATCGATATGCCCGTCAAACAGAACGCGCCTGCCTGCTCTGCTGCCCGGAGCGCCTGCCACGAGGCTTCCGTACCGGTCGGTCTCACAGACGGGAAACCCGTTTCCGGACAGGTAATCCCGAAGAACCGCGGCGGCATTCTGCTCTTCGCCGGACAGACTTCTGGCTGCGATCAGGTTTTTCAGCAGTTCCAGCGTTTCGCTCTGCAGCTTCGGGCTGATCATTGCTTTCCCTCCAGGACGGTTCCGCTGTGGATCCCGGTCAGAACACCGTCGTCGATCGCGACCTTCCCGTTTACCAGCACGTAATCCATGCCGGAAGACGGATGCGTCGGATCCAGATACGTCGCGTTCACATGTACGTTCGCCGGATCAAAGACCAGAATATCCGCGTCCGCGCCGACCGCGATGCGTCCTTTCCGTTTCAGATGATAGCGGTCCGCAGGCATCATCGACATCTTGTGCACGGCTTCCGTCAGTGTCAGGGCATGCAGCCGGTTGACGTATTCCTCGATGACGTTCGAGAACGCGCCGTAGATCCTCGGATGCAGGACGCCGCTCGTCGGGAACGTCGCGTCGGAAATGACGTAGGACAGAGGACTTCTCAGTATGTCCGCGATATCCTCCTCGCAGGTCAGGAAATCGATCATCGTGATATCGCACTCGTTCTTCGCGAGCAGATCCAGTGTGAAGGCAGCTGGGTCGCGGCTTCCGGCAGCTTCCGCGATCGTTTTTCCGACATACTCCGCGTCGTCGGGATCGCGGATCGTGGAAAGGATGATCTTGTCCCATCCGACAAGATAGGAGTAATTGTCAAAATCACGGCCGTTTTTGAGCCTGTCCAGAAGGGCAGGCCGCTGGGAAGGATCGCTGAGCCTTGCGGAGACTGCCTTCGGACCGCCCTGCAGAACTTCAGGCGGAAGGATCGCTGTCAGCTGCGTGCTGCCGAACGTATAGGCATACACGTCGCAGCTGACGTCAAGCCCTTCTTCCTTAGCCAGCGCGATATGCCGGAGCGCGTCCTGCGCGGCATGACGCCAGTTTTCCCGTCCGGAAGCTTTCAGATGGCTGATCTGCAACGGGATACGGAGCTCTTTGGCGACGGAAATGATCTCATCAATGGACGGCAGCAGGCGCATTGCCTCTTCTCTGACATGAACGGAGAGGACGGTCTGCGTATTCCGGATCGGTTCCAGCGCGCGGATCAGTTCCTCAGTGGTATAGAAACACTCCGGCGCGTAGCCGAGACCGAGTGAAACGCCGCCGGCACCTTCGGAAAGGCACTTCTCGAGAAGCGCGTGGATCCGGGTAAAGTCTTCGTCGTCCAGCCGGATCTTTCCGAATCCCGCGACCGTTGACCGGATCGTTCCGCCTCCTGCAAGCATCATGGCGTTGACCGGAAGAGGGATTTTCTTCAGCGCCGCGTTATAGGACGCGATCGAATCGGCCGGGATTCCGTCAAAGTCACCGATGACCGGATGGAGATAGGCGGCTGTTTCGGATGCGTGGGGACCGTACATAGGCGGCAGAGAGAGACCGCAGTTTCCGTTTCCGATCGACGTGATACCCTGCGTGAGGTCGCAGACCCCGTAGTCTTTCCGGAAGACAGCGGTATCCGCGTGCCGGTGCATATCCAGAAAACCGGGGCAGACGATCCGGCCGGAAGCGTCGATATCCCGTGCCGAGGGGATCCCGTCAAGGTCGCCGAACGCGACGATACGGCCGTCCATGATCCCGACGTCCGCTCTCATTTCGGGAACGCCGCGTCCGTCGAGGACCCGGCCGTTCCGGATACATAATTCAAGCATGAATGCCTCCGATACAAAACAAATAAGTGAGCGCGGCGTTTTGCCTGCGCCACGCTCATGCTATCACCGCGGAATTCTGTTGTCAATTGGAAGGAGCCGATTTTCATCGGCTCCTTCAAGGACACGTCGCAAGACAGCAAGTCTTACGATATGATTGGAAACGCAGTTACATATCCTGTGCTTCTTTTGCAAGCAGAGCAGCTTCTTCCTCTTCGGTGAGGTAAGCGCTCGGGGCCGGCTCAACACCGCGTGCCCACTCGATCCAGTTGACCACGAAGAAGGTGATCACGGAAACGAGGCAGCCGAATACGACCGGCATCATGAGCAGGATCGTCGCGCCGTTGCCGATCAGCTGCCATACGACGAAGCCGATCGTACCGGTGATGATCGAGATCAGACCGGAATTCTTGGTCGCTTTCGGAACGACAAGGCCGAGGCCGTATGCGGCGAACGGACCGGCGCAGCGGATGCCGAACGCGAAGGTGTTCATCGAAACGATGGAGATGCCGAGCAGCGAGATCGCCATCGCGACGAGAGCGGCTATGACGTTGCAGAAACGGGTCCAGAAGATGATCTGTTTTTCAGACAGTTCCTTCTTGCCGCCGAGGCCCTTGTATAGGTCGTTGATGATCATCGTGGACATACAGAGCAGGTTGGAGTCTGCGGAGGACATCGTTGCGCAGATGATAGCGGCGGAGATCAAACCGGTGATGAAGCCCGGAGCAAAGTGTCCGGTGACGGACATCATGGCGTTCGAACCATTTGCAGCGATGTTCGGGAGCTCATCCTTCAGAGCATACGCGGCAAGACCGAGCAGCGTCGGGAAGATGGACATGGCGGCCATCAGGACAGCTGCGAGGAAGGACGCGTTGCGGGCGGTCTTCTCGTCTTTCGCGGTCTCGAAACGGGTGACCATTTCGGGGCCGGCAAGGAACGTGCAGAAGTAGTTGAAGATGTAGCCGATGATGGTCGCCCAGCCGATTGCGGTGAAGTCAAGCTTGACTGGCGGGAGCTTGGAAGCGATGACATCCCAGCCGCCGGCTTTGTTCAGAACGATCGGGGTCGCGATCGCGAGGCCGAGCAGGATGATGATGAACTGAACAAGGTCGGAAATCTGGTCAGCGATCATACCGCCGAGCGTCGTATACAGGATGATGACGATACCGGCGAAGATCAGGCAGACGTTCATCGGGATCGACGGGATCAGCGCGTTGATGACGGAGCCGGAAGCCGCGATCTGGGAAGAAGTCAGGCAGAACAGGGACAGCACGGACAGGATCGCGGTGAAGTTGCTGGACAGCTTGCCGAAACGGCGGCCGACGACTTCAGGGATCGTGACGGCGAGCGTCTTACGGATTTTCGGTGCGAAGTACGCGAGAGGGATCATCGCGACTGAGCAGGCCAGAACGTACCAGGTAGCGGAGAGGCCCCAGTCACCGAACGCTTTCTGAGCGACGCCGGTGGTGCAGCCGCCGCCGATGTTGTTCGCGGACAGCGAGAACGCTACCATGAACAGACCCATGCGGCGTCCGGCAACCATGTAGTCTTTCGAGTTCTTGATCTTCAGCTTACCAACGATGAAGCCGACGATCAGCATGCCGACCAAGTACGCACATACGATTATGAGCGGCAATACTTGAATTTCCATAGATACTCCTCCTAAAAGATTTAATCGGATAAGATCCGATACAAATATTATACCGAAATGTGAAAAAAATGCAACATTTTCTTTTACAATGTCTTTACCGAATTTTGAAAATATATAGTTACGGCAAAATATTTTTGAGAAGTCTTCCTCGAAAAGCTGCCGGTATCCGAAAAAACTCCTGCCGGAGGATGATCGGAAAAACAAAAAAGATGATGGAAAAAACTCTATTATTTTACGTTGTCTTTTGCTATACTATAAACGGAGTTTCATATGTCCGAACGGAATCTTTCCAATGGCAAAGTTTCCTTATATTGATCGGGAACAGATTCCGGAACAGGCTATTCTTTCAGGAGGTTATAAAATGGAAGCAAAGAAAAGTATTTTTGACAAGCTGCCGCCAAGCTTGATCAAAAAGAACAACGTGACGCTGATCCCGGAAGCGGCGATCGGATATCTCGTTGGTCCGACCCTCGCGCTTTTGGCGAACTCGATCCTGTCGAACTATTTCAACAAGTACATGACCGACGTTCTGAAGGTCAACGAATGGGCCAGCGCGTTCTTTACCTGGCTGCCCGTGATCTCCGTGATCTTCGTCGTTATCGGAAACATTCTGGTCGGCCGTCTGATGGACAACATGAAGTCCAGGGCAGGCAAGGCAAGACCGCTGCTTCTGGTCTCTCTTCCGATCAGCCTCCTCGCGCTGCTGTTCCTGTTCGTGTTCCCGCCCTATAACGCGAACGACACGAGCTGGCACACCGGCATGCTGATCTGCATCGCGATCGGCTACAACCTCTGGTTCGCGTTC
>JAEEGL013406977.1_pt1 | contig 20267 bp, 17 predicted proteins | sample 9134231 | NCBI WGS metagenome assembly JAEEGL01 (sample SAMN16246548, study PRJNA631951) | gut metagenome | biome: gut microbiome; feature: rumen; material: fiber-attached | host: Bos | place: Iran: Karaj | collected 2018-10 | reverse complement strand
TGAATTTATAACGATAATACTCAGTATCGCGACAATCACACACAGCACGACGCTCGCAGCGATCATCAGTGGCAGTCTGTTTTTTTGAGGCTTCAAATCTGTCACTCCCAAATTCAGATATTTTTTATATTATATCATAATCTCTCCATTATTTCAATAAAATTTATACTAATAATAAAATAAAAAATATAAATAAATATTCAATCAACATGCAGCTTGCATAAAATACAGGCTTGTCCGAGGCGGATGCGGAAATAAACAAAGAATGCCTGATACTACGAGGTCGCCCCTCGCACGTGGGACGTGGATTGAAATTCGTCCGATGAAATTAACATGCACTAAAATATCCAAATATATTTTATCCTTACAACTCCCGCTTATGATATTGACTTTTTTATAAATAATATCTATAATTATATTAATAAATTAAAAAACTATAAGTGAAGTGATGTGAGATATGTCGTTTATAATTTCAATTGTTTGTCTTGCAGTAATTTTTATCCTTACTTCCGCATTAAGCATCTCAATTGCCGATCTGCCCTATTGTCCCGAACAAAAAGGAAAATCGAGGTTTATTAAATTTCTTGTATGGGTATCGTGCCTGCTGCTGAACGCGGCTGCTATCTGGCTGGTTCATATGCTTTTCCGCGGAAACGGAGATATTTTAGGCACTCTCCGAAAAACCGTCGAAAAAAAACTCAGCTACCAATCTACCGGATATATTTACGGTTCGCTTCTGCTCTGGGTTCCGGCGGCAATTGCGACAGGTTTTGGAATAAGAGCAATCGTGCTTTCCCGTCTCGGCGAGGACAAGCCGTTTGTTCCTCCGGAAAGCAGACGGTTCAGACGGGCGCTCATTATCTCTGATATAAGCGCTCTGGGATTGGCAGTCATCGCTTCCATAGCATTCTGCTCCGGCGGCGTGCAGAATCTCAGGCTTACCGAGCTTTGCGATTCCAAGGTCGGCAGAGTCTCTGACGGCGGATATATCGAAATTATCAACAACGGCAGCCTTCCGTGCCGCACTGGCGGGCTTTTTCTGAGCGACAGCGAGGACGAGCTTAAAATGTATTCTCTTCCCGACAGCGTGGCAGGCGCCGGGAAGCTGCTTCTCATTCCTCTGGAAAACGACGTCTTTTCCCTCAGCAAGTCGGGCGGCACAATCGTAATTCTTTCGGACGGCGGCGGAAGAATTATCGACAGGGTGATTATAGACAAGCCGCGTGACGGCAATTATTCATATTGCCGCGTTGACGGCTCTGACGAATGGAATTACATGCACCCTACTCCCGGTCTGCTAAACGACCCATCAGCCGCAATTATTCAAAAGCCCGTTTTCTCAGCGAAAGCCGGATATTACAGCGACGAATTTGAACTCAGGATTTCCTCCGAGGACGGCGCTCAGATTCACTACACAACCGACGGCACGACTCCTACAGCTGATTCTCCCGTCTATAAAAAGCCGATCCGCGTGGTTGACCGCAGCGATGAGCCCACAAAGCGAAGGTCGCTTCAAAATATCGTATATGACTGGAAAAATTACACTCCGTTTACGGAGCCTGTAAAAAAGGCGTTTGTCGTCAGGGCGCTGGCAATAGATTCAAGCGGCGCTATGAGCGAAGAAGCTGCCTCTTCATATTTTATCGGTGAAAAATTCGATGGCGACAGAGCGGTTATTTCTCTTGTGGCTGACGACGACGCTCTCTTTGGCGAGGAAGGCATGTACGTCACCGGCAAAAAATACGACGACTGGTATCTCGGCGGAGCCGAAGGCGAAAGACCGCTTGCCAATTTCGATGTGAAAGGGACTGAATGTCAGGTCAGTATCGAATATTTCAGCGACGGAAAAAAGCTTTCCTTCGCACAGAACGGCGGTCTGAGAATTCAGGGCGGCTCTACACGCTGGCTTCCTATGAAGCGTTTTTCAGTATTCTCCCGCAAGGAATACAGCGGACGCAGCACTTTCCCGTTTGAATTCTTCAAGGGAAAGGCAACCCATTCGGTCGTCTTCAACACCGGACTTGAAAACGCTCTCAGCATGTATACCGTACCCGACAGGGACGTAGCTACCGTTCAGAGCATTCCTGTTACGGTCTACCTCAACGGCGAATTCTGGTACGACACCTACATGCTCGAAAAATACAACAATACTTATTTTAAACAAACATTCGGCGTGGACAATGTGGAATTCCTGAAGGTCGGCATTACCGACGAAATGAAGTATTTCCTCGAAAACAACGACCTCTCGGTACAGGAGAATTATGAAAAATTCGGGGAAATGATCGACATTCAGAGCTATATCGACTATATATGCTCTAACGTCTACCTCGGAAATACCGACTACAACGAATACGCTAACACCGCTATGTGGCGCACAATCTCTAAGGAAAATAATTCCTACGGCGACGGACGCTGGCGCTGGGCTTTCTATGACATGGATCTCCAGACCGCGGGCTGCCGGTACAATTACGGTATGACAGATATCACCGACGCGCAGCTTGATACATTCAATATCGTATGCGATTGGGAACCGCCGGTAAATGAACGTCAGATTTACTGCGGGCTGAAGGCGAATCCTGAATTCCGCAAGCAATTTGTGCTGTCCATGATGGATATGATAAACAACGACTTCACGGTGGAACGAATGTCTTCCCTGCTCGAAAGATTCGGAGAGGACATAAGCTGGCACGATTACTTCTTCCGCGACCGTCCGGACAACATGATTCAGTTTACCGCAAAGGAATTCGGTATCAGTAATACGACAGGCGAGCTTACCGTCACGACAGACACTCCCAAAGCCGGAAGCGTAAGGGTCAATACGTCGGTAATCGACCTTGAGGGCGGAAGCTGGACAGGAAGATATTTCAAGGAGTATCCCGTGACTCTGACCGCTTTGACGAATCCAGGCTACAGGTTCGCGGGCTGGTCTGACGGAAGTACCGAACCCACAATAGAAATAAAGATAAACGGAGGTGTTAAAATAAATGCGATTTTTGAAAAGAAATAGTCCCGCGGCGTTATTTGCCGCCGCAATAATTCTTTCAGGCTCGTTGTGCGGCTGTTCGCTTTTCCCTGAGAATTCAGACGCGGAAAGCGGTGAAACGACCGTAAAGCCGGTAATCGGAATGACACGCGAGGATTCCCGCGTATCGCCGGACAATGCCAAAAGCATCGACCTCGGCTCCGCCGGGGAAGAACTGCTCATTACCGACGCGGGAGATTACAGACTCAGCGGAACTATGAACGGCACGGTTCACATCTCAGCCGAAGAACAGGTTGTTCATCTCTTTCTCAACGGCGTGAATATTAAATCCGTCACCGCTCCCGCAATCAATGTCGAATCGGCCGGAAAGGTCGTAATCACCGTGGAGCAGGGAAGCGAAAATATCCTTGCCGACGGCAGCAAATATATAAACGGCGTTCCCGACGGCTGCATATTCAGCATGAGCGACCTCACCATCAACGGCAGCGGAAGCTTATCCGTATCCGGATATTACAAGGACGCAATTCACACAAAGGATTATCTTAAAATTTCCGGCGTAAAGCTTTCCGCCAAGGCAAAGGACGATTGTCTCCACGGCAACGACGGCATTCTTATAAAGGACGCCGACATTTCTCTGGAAGCCGAAAAGAACGGTCTGCGAACCACAAAGTCCGGAAAAATCCGCAAGGGCAATATTGAGATAATGGATTCAAAGCTTTCGGTGATTGCAGGAGAACACGCGATAAACGCTTCCCGAAGCATTTATATGGTTTCCAGCAAGGCATTTCTCAAGGGCGTCATGTCCAACAGCAAGGCGGGGCATGATATTTATATTGAGGAAGGATGTCTGACCAATGGATAAGTACCGGCATGAATACAAATACATTATTGATCCGGGTCAGCAAAGAATACTTCATTTGAAGGCAAAGGCATTGATGCTTCCTGACCCTCACGCCGGTGAGGACGGCGGTTACACCATTCGCAGCCTTTACTTTGACGACTGCTCGGATACATGCTTTTTCCAGAACGAATCGGGCTGCGATCCAAGGGCAAAATACCGCGTTCGTTTTTATGATGAGGATACATCGTTCATTCGTCTTGAAAAGAAAATTAAGCGGCGCGGCATGACCCTCAAGCATTCCTGCAGTCTGACTGAGGAGGAAGCCCGTATTCTTGCATCCGGCGGCTTTCCTGATATCAATTCGGACATGCCGGAGGAAAAACGCAGGCTTCTGCTCGAAATGACCTCTCACGGGCTTATGCCTAAGGTAATTGTCACCTACAGGCGCATTCCGTTCGTTTATTCCGCCGGAAATGTCCGCGTGACATTTGACGGCTGCATTACTTCCTCGGACGAGGCAAGCCGCTTTCTCTCCTGCGATTACAGACAAAGACCTGTACTTCCCACAGGAAAGTGCATTCTTGAGGTCAAATGGGACGAGCTTCTTCCTGTCCATATCAAGCGTATGATGCAGCTTGACACGTTGCAGTGGAGCACGTTCTCCAAGTATTACACATGCAGACTTGTCGGATTTTAACGGTATCCGGCACAGCATAAATTATTATTCACATGTGCCGGACTTTCCGGCGGAAAACGGAGGTAAATAATCAATGGGACTTATTGATCTGCTTAAAAAGGCTTTTATGGAGGGCTACGCCACAAGCAGCATTACAATCGCCACAGTGCTTATGTGCATTGGCTGTACGATGGCTATAGCTATCTACATCTATCTTATCTACAAAATTATCAACCGCAATTCCTTCTACAACAAGGGATTCAACATTTCTCTGGTAATAATCGCTGTCATAACAGCCGCGATTATTCTCACCATTCAGTCCAACATCGTCGTATCTCTCGGCATGGTCGGCGCGCTCTCCATCGTTCGCTTCCGCACGGCAATAAAGGATCCGATGGATCTTGCCTTCCTCTTCTGGTCAATAAGCGCGGGAATAATCTGCGGCGCGGGATTTGCGGGCATTGCCGTTGTGGCTTCGCTGTTTGTGACCGTTTTGATAATCCTCTTCTCGGCTTCATTCAAGTCGGCAAGCACTCTTGTACTTGTCGTTAACGCTCAGTCCAATTCCAATGAGGAGGAAATAATGAAGGTCGTCAGGGAATTCTGCAAATACAGCAGAATCCGTGCGAGGAATGTCTCAAAGTCGGGCATGAATATGGCGGTGGAAGTCAAGACCTCCAAGCCGTCGGAGCTTATCGCCAAGCTGATGAATCTCAGTTGTATCAGCGACGCTTCGCTCGTGGAAAATGACAGCGAAATATTCTGACTCTTAATCAAAGGAGCATAAAAATGAAAAGAAAAAATATTCTGAAAAAAATACTCTGTCCGGCAATTGCCGCCGGACTCGTTCTATCGCTGACCGCCTGCGTAATGCCGCTCGGTCAGACAAAGGATCTCACATCTCAGTCGGTTGAATATGTTGTGGCAAACGCGCCGCAGGTATCATCTCGTAAAGTCGTGATAAAGGCAAGTCCCGCTAATATCCGTTCGGGCGCGGGCAAAAAATATTCCGTGATAGCAAGAACCACAAAGGGAAAGGAATTTGCGTATCTCCGCTCAACCAAGGACAAATACGGAAATGTCTGGTACAAGATTCAGTACACATCATCCAAAACCGGCTGGATCATTTCATCGCTCGGAATCCTGACCGACACTGTAACAACCACCACAACCACTTCAGCCACCACAACAACCACTCAGGCAAGCGAACAGCCGTCCTCAACCACAGCGGTTTCCTCCACAACCTCGTCAAAAACAACCACAACCACAGCGGCCGCAAAAACTAAGAACGTCATAATCTCAGGTAATCCGGTCAATGTCCGCTCCGGCGCGGGAAAGAATTATTCAAAAATCGGAAGCACCTCTAAAGGAAAGAAATTCACCCTGCTTGACTCCAAAAAGGATTCGTCCGGCACAAAATGGTATAAGATTCAGTATACATCGTCAAAGGTCGGCTGGATAATGGGTACTCTCGCCTACATCGAAGGCGAAAAAAATACCACCCAGAAAACAAGCGAAAAGGTTGCGTATCTTACGTTTGACGACGGTCCGTCGATCAATACAATAAAAATACTCGATATTCTCGACAAGTACAATGTTAAGGCGACATTCTTTGTTATTTACCACGGCAAAATGAAGAGCAAATATCAGGAAATAGTAAATCGCGGTCATACCATCGCTCTTCACAGCTACACTCATGATTACAGCAAAATCTACAAGAGCGAAAAGGGCTATTATTCCGATCTGAACAAGATTCACGACTACGTTGAGGACGTTACCGGCGTTGACAGCCGTATAATCCGCTTCCCTGGCGGCTCCAGCAATACCGTCAGCAACAGGTACAACAGGGGAATTATGAAAACCCTCAAGTCCAGCGTTGAGAAAAACGGTTATCTCTACCACGACTGGAACGTAAGCAGCGGCGACGCCGAGGGTCGCAATATCAAAGCCTCCAAGCTTCTTAAAAACGTTAAATCCGGTATCGGCAAGCAGAAGGTCATCAACGTGCTGATGCACGACACCGGCAGGAGCAAAATGACAACCGTCGAGGCTCTTCCGTCCATTATCGAATACATAAGGAAGCAGGGCTATTCCTTTGAGGCAATCACAGAGGATTCAACCCTTATCCAGCATGGAAAGAAATAACCGTCGGTTCATTAATTACATTACATACATAACATAACAAATACACCCGCGCACAACGGTTTTTGATGTGCGCGGGTGTATTTTTATGATTTATTCGGAAACGTCCGTTTAATAATTTACGCCATTATTTTCCTGTAAAGCTCTTTAAGCTCTTCAACGGTGGTATCTCTCGGATTGCCCGGACGGCAGGCGTCGTCATAAGCGTCCTGCGCCAGACGGTCAAGATCTTCCTCTCGCACCTTCTCGTTTTTCTCCGGAATTCCAACGTCAGCCGAAAGCTGTCTGACAGCCTCCACGGCAGCTTTCCTGTATTCCCCAACAGTCATGGAGTCTACGCCGGACACTCCCATTGCCCGGGCTATCTCGCGGTATTTCTCACCTGTGAATTCCTGATTGTATTCCATGACTATAGGCAGCATCATCGCGCACGCGACTCCGTGCGGGGTATCGTAATGCGCTCCCAGCGTATGTGCTATCGAATGGGCTATTCCTAAACCGACATTTGAAAATCCCATGCCTGCCACATACTGCGCCAGAGCCATTCCCTCCCTGTCCTCAGGAATATTCTGAACCGCGCCGCGCAGGTGCTTTGAGATCAGCTTGATCGCTTCAAGGTGGAACATGTCAGTCATTTCCCACGCCGCCTTGGTGGTATATCCCTCTATAGCATGAGTCAGCGCGTCCATTCCTGTAGCCGCGGTGAGTCCCTTTGGCATCGACGACATCATATCTGGATCCACTACAGCGAATTCCGGAATGTCATGCTCGTCCACACACACGAATTTGCGCTCCTTCACGGCGTCGGTGATAACGTAATTAATGGTGACTTCGGCGGCAGTTCCGGCGGTTGTCGGAACCGCAATGGTCGGGACAGCGTGATTCTTGGTCGGAGCCACTCCCTCAAGAGAGCGAACGTCCTCGAATTCCGGATTTGTGATGATAATGCCGATTGCCTTTGCGGTGTCCATAGACGAGCCGCCGCCTATTGTGATTATTGAATCGGCTCCGCATTCCCTGAATGACTTCACTCCGTCCCTGACGTTTTCAATTGTCGGGTTGGGCTTTATCCCCGAATACACAGTATAAGGTATTCCGGCTTTATCGAGCAGATCAGTGACCTTGGCGGTGACTCCGAATTTTACAAGATCCGGATCGGAACACACAAATACGTGCCTGAATCCCTTTGACCGCGCAATGCAGGGTATCTCCCCTATCGCGCCCTTGCCGTGGAACGAAACCGTGTTGAGAATGATTCTGTTTGCCATAAAAATTGCCTCCTTTTGTCTATCCGGCGTTTTTTGCCGCAATATCGTTTATATAAATTATAAACTAAATCTTATAACAAACAATGTATATTTTGTTAATTATCCTGATTTGAAATTGAATTTATTAAGTAAAACATACGTCTCCAATACTATTGACTTTAATGGATTTTTGATTTATAATTAGTATGTACAAAATATCCGATAAAATAAAAATTTTTTTATCGTTTGTAATCAAAGTGCAGAAAGGCGGTTTATTTTTATGAATACTACCGAAACCAGACCGTATATTCCATGGGAGCTTGCGGAGAAATTCATGACGGACGTGTTCGTTGCTTACGGCGTGCCTGAGGAGGACGCAAAAATATGCACCGACGTGCTTCTTGAATCCGACCGCAGGGGTATTGAAAGCCACGGCTGCAACCGCTTCAAGCCTATATATCTCGACCGCATCAAGGCGGGTACGCTGCTTCCAGTCACAAAAACCGAAATTGTCAGGGAAACCCCGACAACCGTCGTTATGAACGCAAACAACGGAATGGGCATGGTCGCAAGCTATCGCATGATGAATATGCTCATCGAAAAAGCCAAGACTTACGGCATGGCTGGCGGCACAATTTTTAATTCCACACACTACGGCATTGCCGGATACTGGACAGGCATGGCGGAAAAAGCCGATATGATAGGAATTACCGGAACCAATGCCCGTCCGTCAGTTGCTCCGACATTCGGCGTGGAGCCTATGATGGGTACAAATCCCATGACATTCTCGCTGCCGACAGACGAGGACTTCCCGTTTAACTTCGACTGCGCCACTTCTATTGTCCAGAACGGAAAAATAGAGTATTACATGCGCTCCGGCAAGCCTACTCCCGCCGGTCTTGTAGTGACTGAGGACGGCGGTACAATGACCGATTCGGCGCAGATACTCAAGGATATGCGCGCCGGAAAGTGCTCGCTGCTCCCCCTCGGCGGAATGGGCGAGGAAACCGGCGGTCACAAGGGCTACGGTCTGACGGCAATAGTTGAGATTCTCTCGGCAGCGCTTTCGGGCGGGCCATTCATGAAAGACCTGACCGGCAAAAATCCCGACGGCTCAAATAAGATGTTCCGTCTCGGACACTTTTTCTTCGTGATCAACCCCGAATTCTTCATGGGTCTCGACACATTCAGGCATACTGCCGGAGAAATCTGCCGCGAGCTTCGTCAGGCAAAAAAGGCTCCCGGCGCAGAACGCATTTATACCGCCGGCGAGAAGGAATACCTCATGTGGCAGGAGCGAAAGGACAAGGGCGTTCCTGTAGGAGAGGCAATACAGAAGGAATTCATAGCTCTGCGCGACGAATGCGGACTTGACTACAGATTCCCGTTTGAGGGATAACCGTTTGGCTTAATTTATCTTTTATTGGACAACCCGACGAAATTATAAAATGTCGGGTTGTTCTTGTCAATAATACAAGAGGTGCGATATTAACACATGAAAATAATACACTGCGCGGACTTTCACCTCGATTCCGCTATGACCTCAAATCTTGACCTCGAAACCGCAAGGATAAGACGGGGTGAAATACTGCGTAATTTTGAAAGAATGGTCGGATATGCCTCTTCTCAGGGAGTCGAAGCCATACTTCTCGTCGGCGATATTTTCGACACTTCATCGGCAAGCGAGCTTACGCGCAACACTCTGCTCCATTGCGTCGTATCAAACCCCGGAATTTCTTTCTTCTATATCAGGGGCAATCACGACGAGCATTTCAGTCTTGAAAGTCTAAGCCGTTCAGGTAAAACCCCGTTTAACCTGATGTTTTTCGGCAACGGCTGGACCTGCTACGAATGCGGCGGCGTCGCTGTCTACGGCGCGGAGCTTTCCGGCGCAAAGGACGGCTTCTATGACGGTCTTAATCCCGATCCGGACAAAATAAACATCGTAATGCTCCACGGACAGATCAGCGAATATCCGGATAAGGTCGAATACGGAATTGATATTAACAGACTCCGCGATAAAAATATTGATTATCTCGCGCTGGGACACATTCATTATCACAGCGAGGGAATTCTCGATGACAGAGGGATTTACTGTTATTCCGGCTGTCCGGAGGGACGCGGCTTTGACGAATGCGACGGCGAGCATGGCTTTATGCTGCTTGAAGCCAATCAGAAAAAGCGCGTCGTTTCCGGAAAATTCATTCCGTTTGAAAGGCGAAGGCATTACTGCGTTACCGCCGATGTTACGGGCTGCATGACAACAAGCGATATAATAGGCGTATGCTCACATGCTCTCGACGAAGCGGGCTGCGGCTCTTCATCTTTAGTCAAGCTCACGCTTTCCGGCTCGCTTGACGCGGAATGCGAAAAGGATATCTCATATATTTCCGGCGCGTTTGCCGATAAATATTTCTTTTTAAAGCTTGAGGATAAGACCAAAGTAAAAATATACGCGGACGACTACCTCCTCGACGAATCGTTAAAGGGCGAATTTGTCAGAACGGTATTCGCCGACGGCACATTATCCGACGAGGACAAGGCGGCAATTGTAAGCTTCGGATTCAAGGCGCTCGCCGGAGAGGAGGCTTTCTGAATTTGCATCTGATATCATGTCACATAGAAAACTTCGGAAAGCTGCATGAGCTTGATCTGACGTTTTCGGACGGAATGAACGTCTTTTACAGGGAAAACGGCTGGGGTAAAAGCACCCTTGCAGCGTTCATAAAGGCTATGCTCTACGGTCTTGACGGAAACAGGAAGCGCGGCCACGATGAAAACGAACGAAGGAAATTCGCGCCGTGGCAGGGCGGCGTTTTCGGCGGCAGTATGGTATTTGAAGCAAACGGAATAAAATACGCCGTCACGCGCACATTCGGCGACAGTCCCGCAAAGGACTCCTTTGAGCTCCGCAACGGCAGCACGAACCTGATTTCTCACGACTTTTCCGAGCGTCTCGGCGAGGAGCTTTTCAGGCTCAACAGCGCCTCGTTCGCCAGAAGTATATTCATAGGACAAAACGACTGCCAGACCTCTTCAACAGACGACATTCACGCCAAAATCGGAAACCTTGCCGACAATACAGGCGATATCAACAGCTTTGAATCGGCTGATGAAAAACTCAGGAAACAGATTAATTCACTCTCCCCAAAGCTCCGCACCGGTTCGCTTTTTAAATTATCCGCGGAAATATCCGAGCTTCGCCGCAGGGTTGCCGACGGCAGGGAGCTGTCCGAAATAATATCGGAATGCGAAAGCAAAACGGCAGAGGCGGAAAAACAAAAACTCGCCGTTTCCGAAAAAAGACGCGCTCTGGAAACAGAACAGAAAAGGGCTGTAAGACTCAATGACCTCGCCGTACAAAAAGGCGAATTCATTCGGCTCAAAAAAAATCATGACAGTTTAAAATCCGAGCTTGAATCGGCAAACGCAAAATTCCCACGCGGCATTCCCGACGGTGAATCAATAAGAGAATGTATGCATTCTGTTGTGGAAATGAAAAGCGCGGAAAGCCTGATGAATTCGTACCAGCTTTCTGAGCATGAGGAACGCAGGCTTGAGGAATTAAGCGCGTTATTCGCTGAATATACCCCGTCTGCGGACGAAATCGACATGTATCTGACACGGGCAAATGAGCTTCAACGCATAAGGCAAAAATACGACAGGTTAAAACTCACCGATGAGGAACAACACAGATTTGACATTCTTTTTCCGGCGTTTGAACATGATAAAGCCGCTCCCGATGAGCTTATGTCACAATGGAACGAATACAGAGTAAAGAAATCGTCCATCGTTCCCAAGCGAACGGCTTACAGCGCGTATAAGGCTTCATTCGATAAGACTCGCAAAAAACACAAAAGGCGCTCCGTTGCGTCGATTGTGACCGGATGCGGACTTTTCGCCCTCGGAATCGGGTTGTTTTTTGTTTTTTCGGATCCGGTTCTTTTTTCCGTATCTGTCACAGGAGGACTCTTCATTGCCGCGGGTATTTTTTTCGCTGTATTAATCAATTCTCAAAAGCCTCCCGCGGAGATGCTGCGGCTCGAAACTGAAACAGAACGTGACGAGGAATTCATGGACTATGCATTCAGCGCGACTGTAGAATATATAGAGTCCCACGGCATGTTATTCGACGAGTCGGACGCTATACAAAGGCTTCAGGAACTCTGCAATGAAAAAATAGAGCTGGAGCAGCTTGAAAAAAAGTCGCAAAAAGCTGAGTATTATATCAGAAACAGCAGCTTCCTCGATCTGACAAACAGTCTGACCGGCTTTCTGAACAGTTACGGAATCTCACCCGACGATGGAAACATGACGGAAGAGCTTCACAGGCTTAAAGAATCCGTTTTGGACTATCTCTCACTGTCGGTCAGGCGCAGCCAGTATGACGACGCGGAAACCACCTGTTCGGAAAAACAAAATCTCATTGAAAAATTTCTTGAGTCATACGGATTTGAATACGGCGTAAATTATCAGGAAACCCTGGAGCAGATACGTGACAGCGCGGCTGAAACCGTCCGGCTTTCGGAAAGCTGTCTGCAAGCCGCCGCAGAATTGAGTGAATTTGAACGGACTCACGATATCGGTCTGATAACGTCGCCCGACAATGAAAATCTCCCCTCAATCGAATCTCTGAACGAGGAAATACGGCAATGCACCTTAACTATGGAAGAGCTTAATGATTCAATTATCTCTCTTAAACAGAACCTCGACGAATTGAATAAGAAGTACGCCTCATGGGAGGAGGACAGCTTCGCTCTGTACGAAAAGACCCAAAAGCAAGCGTCCGACAAGCTCAGGTACGAAAGACTTCTTAAAACGAGAGAGCTTCTCCGGATGGCAAAGGAAAGCATGACCGCAAGATATGTCGCTCCTATATACGAATCGTTCAGGCGATATTATTCTATTCTCGCCGGAGATACGCCCGACAGCTACCGCATAGACGCCGACGTAAATCTTACTGTGGAAGAGCTTGGACGTCAGAGGGATATCAGATCCCTAAGCGCGGGATTACGTGATCTCGCGGGAATATGCCTGCGTATTGCGCTTGCGGACGCGATGTACCACGGTGAAAAGCCGCCGCTGATCATGGACGATCCGTTCACGAATCTCGACGACGAAAAGGTCGCGGCTTCAAAGGCATTACTAAGCACGGCTTCGGAGAGCTATCAGATAATTTATTTCACATGCAGCGCTTCGAGAAAAGCAGGCGATAATTAACGCGGTTATCACTTGCCTGACACTACATGAAATAATAAAATTAATACTAAATTAAAATATTATCCCATAGCAAAGGCTTGATATTTTGTCAAAAAAGTTGTAAAATATTATATTATTTATAATTCTTTTTTGTTATTCTTTTATGGAGTGATTAATTTGTCCGAACCTACAAGTATCAATAAAGAATACGGCAGAATATCTGAGCTTTTCTTTGCTGTGTGGAACATTTCGCCGCCTATCAATTACATCTGGGTGGATTTTAAAAACGAGCAGGTGATGTGCGGTCAGCACGATGAAATATGCGATCTTGCCGGCGAAAGAAAGAACCTCAGAGAACAGGGCGGCAAATTTGTCGAGCTTATCTCCTACGATGAAAACGGCGAGGCTATCAGGAATTTCGACTGCTTTTCCTTTGAGGAGGAAATTCCGTTTCTCAAGGCTAACCGTGCCGACCTTCTCAGATTTCTCGCTGTGCTGCAAAAAATTGATATTCTGAGCTGGCGCAGCAGCTTTCCCTCTCAGCGGGAAGGCATAAGCTGGCGCGTCGATATATATTCCGAAAACGGAGGCGAAAAGCATTCCTCAGGTCAGGCCCGATTTCCGGCGGAATGGGCTGAATTCGGAAAGTCTATCAGCGCGCTCGTTCAGTCGGTGCAATCCGGCGGCAAATAATTAACCGCTCTAATTTAGGAGTGAAAAAAATTTATGTCAGATAAAAACAGCAACGACGTCTTTGATCTTCTTAACAGCGAATTTGCAAGCTTTGAGCTTGAAAAGGAAAACGCGCGCAATCTTGAAGCTCTCAGAAGGAGACAGGCGATAAGACAGCAAATCGCTTATCAGCAGCAAAACGATGAACAGGACGACGATGACGAGGAAGAAGATGAGGGAACCGGCTGTGTCGGCGTGACATTCCGGATTCTCCTTATAATTATTCTCGCGGGCGCGCTTGCCTGGATCGTCTTTATGCCGGAGGGCAGTCTCAAGGAGCTTTGGGATAAATATTCGCCAAAAGTCAGCAGTACATTTTCATGGGTCAGCGGGCTTATTTCCGGTGAAAAAAAATCAGGCGACAGGGTGAATCCGGAAATAATAACCACGTCCGATATAAAAAATTCCGAAAACGATGACGTATCAGACATTGCGGAGGATGCAGCGTATGCCGGAACGGATACTGAGCAGTCCGACGACAGTTCCGCTCAGGATATCGCGGCAAGCGATTCGCCATACAATATAACCGTCTACCGTCCGAGTCAGATTGTGGTTGTCTATGATTCGTCCGGCAATCCCGTAAAGGTATTCTCATGCTCATCTGGCAAGGCTGACACTCCTACCAAGCTCGGAGACTATTCCATACGGGCGAAATACCGCTGGAGATTCATGGTCGGCAACTGCTACACCCAGTACGCTTCCTCATTCAGCAACGGATATTTGTTTCACTCAATCCCCTATAACAAAAAAAACGCCGGAACGATGTCCAATTCCTCTTATGACAAGCTCGGAAATCCCGCTTCGTCAGGCTGTGTCAGGCTTTGCTTCCGCGACACGAAATGGATTTTCGACAACTGTCCCATCGGCACTCCCGTGCATGTTTCGGATGAAAACGCACCTGCCGGCTCCGTCCCTGAGATAATTCCGGAACGCGTCAAGGACTCGGCTCACAGCGGCTGGGATCCTACCGATGATTCTCCGGAAAATCCCTACAACAAATAATTCCCATGCATAAATACCACACGCGTGACAGAAAATGTATTTGCAGTACTGTCTCCGAGGGTGTGAGTTGTTTATGTCAGCTTCCGAATTAACCGGAATAATAAAATTATCCTACCGTCAGGCAGAGGGTTGGCGATTCGATACCGCCGTTCTCTGCCTGAAATATATTTTTTCGCTTGCCGCGTGCGCCGCGTTCCTACTTATCTCGGCAGATACGGACAATGTAAAATTCAAAACGGCTCTCATCGCTTGTGCAGCCTCAGCAGCGATTTTGACGGCTGCCGCAAGAGGCTACCTTCTGCGGAAAGCCTATCTCATATCCGAAGGTTTTCTCCGCTGTGAAGGCGAAAGCGAGCCTGTCTCTCCTGATATTCCGTCGCTTATTTCCGGAGAGCTTGCCTACCTCTCGGCAATTTGGGCTATCAGCGCGGTCATGCTGAGTCCGGCTTGGGTTTGCTTTGCTTACGGCGTAAAATACTACTCACTCAGCTCGGACAGGATTCTCTTCATGCTCCTGACAGCGGCGTCAATGCTGCTTGCCGCCGGAGGTCTGCTTTTTTCGGCGGTAATCAGGACGAACCTTGGCTGCGCTCAGTATTTATGGATCAACGGGCATTGCTCAAATATCCTTTCCGCGCTGAATAGCTCATGGGAGCTTACCCGCGGAAGCCGCGGAGATCTGCTCAGGCTGAGGCTCATGTCGGCATTCTGCGGAGTCGGAATATCCTTTCTGTGCGATATGAATTTTTCACGGAAGCTTCTCAGGCAAAAAGGATTGCCGAAAGAAAACGGACTCAGGGCTGAATTTGTGAGAGACCGATCCGGCGAGCTGCGTCTTGAATTATTTTGAAAAAGGAATGAGATATATGGCACAACTAAGAATTGCAGGAATCGTACCGGAATCCGTGGTTGACGGACCGGGATTCAGATATACGGTATTCACGCAGGGGTGCCGCCACAATTGCAGGGGTTGCAACAACCCGAAGACTCCCGACTTCAACGGAGGGTACTACGTGGACACCGACGACCTTTTTAACGAGATGATGTCTGACCCGCTCATTAAGGGAATGACCTTCTCAGGCGGCGATCCGTTCGAGCAGCCCGCGCCGCTTGCGGAGCTGGCAAAAAAAGCCCGTGCCGCCGGTAAGGATATTATCGTATACACGGGATATACATTCGAGCAGCTGCTCAGTAGGGCTGAATCCGACCCTGACACCGACGCGCTGCTTAAACAGACCGACGTGCTTATCGACGGTCCTTTTGTATTGGAGAAGCTCAATCTCGAACTGAAATTCCGCGGTTCGGAAAATCAGCGGATCATAGACGTTCCCCGTTCCATCGCCTCCGGAAAAGCGGTCACTTTTGAATTTGAATAGTTGAATAGCTCCGTTGACAAAAGAATAGCTTGACTATTTTTACTTAAAATGATACAATATAGTTGGAAAGGAGATGGAAACAATGGGAACAGACAGCGCGGTAAACCGCGAATATAAGGACAGACTTTTCAAATTTATATTTGGAAATCCCGATAAAAAGGAATGGACGCTCAGTCTTTATAATGCCATAAACGGTTCAAATTACACCGATCCGGACGAAATATTCCTGAATACGATTGAAAACGCCGTATATATGGGTATGAAAAACGATGTGTCATTCCTTATCTCAGATACGTTTAATCTTTACGAACATCAATCCAGCTTTAATCCCAATATGCCTATGCGTTTTCTCATATATGCGGGCATGTTGTACGACAAGTACACCGAATCAAGCGACGATTATCACAAGTACAGCTGCAGACTTCAAAAAGCCCCGACGCCAAAATGTATTTGCTTCTATAACGGAACAAGGGAAACCGAAGACAGAATTATCCTGCGTCTTTCAGACTCATTCAATCCCGCAACTGTGTCCGATATTGAGGTAAATGTCACCATGATCAATATTAATTACGGACATAATGTCGATCTGCTGAACATCTGCAAGCCTTTGGGTGATTATTCCTATTTTGTTGAGCAGGCACGCATAAATAAAAAGAAAACCGGTTCACTCGAAAAAGCAATTGACGCCGCAATATCAATTTTGCCTGAAAATTCGATTATCAAACCATTCCTTATTGCCAACAGAGCGGAGGTGAAGAGCATGTTTATTACGGAATACGACGAAGAAAGAGCATTTGCCGAACAAAGGGCTGAAGCAATCGCTGAGGGCAGAGCCGAGGGCAGAGCTGAGGGCAGAGCTGAGGGCAGAGCCGAGGGCAGAGCCGAGGGCGGCTTTTTAATGCTTATCAAACTTGTTCGGGAAGGTTTATTGACAATTTCACAAGCTGCGGAAAGCATGAATATGACTGTCCCTGAGTTTGAAGCAAAAATGGAAGCAATATAAAAATCAAATTATTTTATCTTAATTCTGATGTATAATTTATGGCGCTCCCGCAAATGATATTGCTGAAATCATCATTTGAAAGGGAGCGTTATTATTTTGGAAAATACCAGCGCGAATGAATCTTTGGAAAACGTCGAAAATAAAAAACACGACGATACGGAAAAGCTGCTGCGCGAATGCAACGCAGGTATAAAGATGGGAATAAGCTCTATTGACGAGGTTCTCCCCTCAGTTCACGACGGCCGGCTCAAGGGTATTCTCGAAAACAGCCGTCGCGAGCATGCCGACCTTGGCGACGAAACGCACGAGCTGCTGCTTAAATACGACTGCGATACCAAGGAGCCTCACCCTGTCGCAAAGGGAATGTCATGGATAAAAACAAGCGTAAAGCTCATGGTTGACCCGAGCGACAAGACTGTGGCGGGTCTTATGACCGACGGCTGCAACATGGGAGTAAAATCCCTCAACGGCTATCTTAATGAATACAGCCTTGCGGATTCAAAGGCTCAGAAGATCACAGGCAGACTCATCGACATCGAGGAACGTATGGCTGATTCCATGGCGGAATTCTTATGAAATGAAAATCAGAATGTCTGATGCACAGAAAAATAAACCGGAGTTCTGTTCGAGGATTCCGGCTTATTTTTTCGGCAATAGTATAATATTCATATAATTCATTATAATTATTATAAATTTACTATAAAATTTTATTTTATTCAGAAAAGCATAATGATAGATTAACAATTTATTCACATACACCCCTTGACAACTGCGCTCGGAAGTGCTAAATTAATATCATAAATTAGCACTCGGACATTGAGAGTGCTAACTCAATTGAAATGAGTGCTGATTTATAAATCAAAAAAGGACGGTTTGATTAAATGGAGCCACGGGCAAGAAAACTCAAAATACTGGCTTCGATAATCGAAAGTTACGTTCTCACGGGCGAGCCTATCGCAAGCAAGGCACTGGCTGAGGCTATGCAGAATTCCGTATCGTCCGCTACTATTCGCAACGATATGGCGGAGCTGGTCGCAAGCGGTTATCTCGAACAGCCGCACACCTCCTCAGGCAGAATCCCTTCACAGCGCGGCTACAGGCTTTACGTCGATCACCTGATGATGGGAAATCATGAGCTTCCTCTTGAACTTCAGGGCGAAATTGACAAGCGGCTTGCCGCTTTCAGCTATGATCCGAACAAGTTTCTTGAGGTTACCGCTTCGCTGATAGCCGAACAGACTGGACTCCTTGCTGTGGTTACAAATCCTGCCGACCAGCACCCAAAAGTGACTAACGCGGAGCTTATGCTCATAGGCGTTCATTCGGTAATGCTGCTCATTATGATCTCCCCCGCAACTCTCAAAACACGCATATGCAGACTTAAACCCGAGCTTACGCCGGAAATTGTGGAGAAGCTTCGCAGAAGACTTCGTGAGAGGCTTATGGACGTTCCTACCGAAAGCATTAACGAGCAGTTTTATGCTGAATCAGCGGTAATCTACGGCGATCTCTGGGATATGCTGGAACCGCTCTTCGCCGCTGCGCGTGAATGCATCGAGGAATCGGGCGAAATGCAGGTCATCATGGAGGGTCAGTCAAGCATGTTGGCACGCGGGGTGTTTGCCGAATGGCAGCTCGCGGGAATCATGGACTTTATGGAAAAACGCGGCGCTATCGCAGACCTGCTCGGTGAGGGCAACGGATTTGCCAACAGCGGCAGAACATGCATTCTTATCGGCAACGAATCCCATCGTCCGGAGCTTGAGGGAACTGCCATGATTACCGAACGGTATTACGGTGGCGGACAGACTGCCGGTTGGATAGGCGTTGTCGGTCCTACGCGAATGAATTACGCAAAGCTTATTCCCTACATCGACTACTTCGCCGGAGCAGTTGGCAACATGCTCAGGGAAGTCTATAATTGAAAGGAGCTGCTGATCTTGTTCAACAGTAAGAAAAAGACCGAAGAAACCGCTGCGGAGGAAGTAAAAAAGGCTCCCGAAACAGCGCCGGCAAAGGAAGAAACGGCAAAGGCTGATAAATCCGAAGCCAACAGCAATCCCGCTGAAAAGAAAGAACCTGCGGATATTCCCGCGCTTCAGAAAGCTCTCGAATCGGCAAAGTCCGAGGCGGAAAAGCTCAAGGCGGATCTCGACCAGCTCAATGACGTCAAGCTCAGACTCGCAGCGGAGTACGACAACTTCCGCAAGCGTTCGCAGCGCGAAAAGGACGCTATTTATTCCGACGCAACAGCTTCCGCTGTGACGGCTCTGCTGCCGATAATCGACAACGTTGAACGCGCTCTGGCGGCTGAGAATGCCTCCGCCGACGACATGCGCAAGGGTGTGGAAATGATCAATACCCAGGCGGCTCAGGCTTTTGAAAAGCTTGGGGTTTCGTCATTCGGCGCGGTCGGTGAAGCGTTTGATCCGAATATACACCACTGCGTCGGCACGGTTGACGCGGAGGGCGTGGAGTCCGGCGCAATCGCGCTTGTGCTTCAGAAGGGCTACAAACTTGGCGATAAGGTCATACGCCCGGCTATGGTTCAGGTAGCAAACTGACAGAGCGCCTGATGCGGTCATTCCGGATGAACCGCTTACAGCGATCTGTTTGACATATATTTTTAAATCAATTCAGTAAATCTACAAACAATCAGCCCTTTAACGGGCATTATTACAGGAGGAATTAATTATGGCAAAGACAATAGGTATTGACCTTGGTACAACAAATTCATGCGTAGCAGTTATAGAAGGCGGCGAAGCCGTCGTTATCCCTAACAGCGAGGGCGCAAGAACCACTCCGTCCGTCGTCGGCTTCAGCAAGACCGGCGAGAGAATGGTGGGTACAGTCGCAAAGCGTCAGGCTATCACCAATCCCGACAGAACCATTTCTTCCATCAAGAGAGAAATGGGAACCAGCCACACCGTCACCATCGACGGCAAGAAGTACACTCCTCAGGAAATTTCCGCTATGATCCTGCAGAAGCTCAAGGCGGACGCTGAGGCATATCTCGGCGAAAAGGTTACAAGCGCTGTTATCACAGTTCCGGCATACTTCACGGAT
>JAEEGL012783359.1_pt1 | contig 20267 bp, 17 predicted proteins | sample 9134231 | NCBI WGS metagenome assembly JAEEGL01 (sample SAMN16246548, study PRJNA631951) | gut metagenome | biome: gut microbiome; feature: rumen; material: fiber-attached | host: Bos | place: Iran: Karaj | collected 2018-10 | reverse complement strand
GCGCCTTTGCCTCCCGCAGACCAAGAGTAAAGGGCAGGCAGAATGCGGCAAAAGAAAGAAACAGTTTTATCACACGTTTGCGAATGTCTGTTGTCATAAAATCCATATTCTCTCCAATTTGTAATATGAAATAAATTCATATCGCCTCTTTAATATGTGCACCGTTGTGCACTCGTGTGCAACTTCGATTTTGTTGTGCACCGTTGTGCACTGTTGTGCATCCGTGTGCAACTTCGATTTTGTTGTGCACCGTTGTGCACTGTTGTGCATCCGTGTGCAACTTCGAAATACAATCTACTGTCAGTTCTTAAAGGAATGGATGGGAGCGGGGATGCGGCCGGGGCGGTTTACGAAATCAGCGCAGCCAAAGGAATTAACAGCCATAACCGGAGCACTGCCAAAGAGACCACCGAATTCTACGGTGTCACCAACCTTTTTTCCGATAACAGGTATCAGTCTCACGGCCGTGGTCTTCTGATTCACCATACCTATAGCCATTTCATCAGCAATGATACCTGCAATCGTGGTGTTTTCGGTATCTCCGGGGATAGCGATCATATCGAGGCCCACAGAGCATACACAGGTCATAGCCTCAAGCTTTTCAAGGGTAAGAGCTCCCTTTATCACTGAATCAGTCATGCCCTGGTCTTCAGAAACCGGAATAAAGGCACCGGAAAGACCACCGACATAGTTGGCCGCCATAACACCGCCCTTCTTAACCTGGTCATTTAAAAGAGCCAGCGCCGCAGTGGTTCCGGGAGCACCGGCATATTCAACGCCGATCTCGTGGAGGATATCCGCAACGGAATCACCTACTGCAGGCGTGGGTGCAAGGGAAAGATCAACAATGCCAAAGGGAACATTGAGCCTTCTGGAAGCCTCTCCTGCCACCAGCTGTCCCACGCGGGTAACCTTAAAGGCCGTATCTTTAATAGTCTTGCAGAGGATCTCAAAATCCTTACCTCTAACCTTTGAAAGAGCTGTCTTCACTACTCCGGGACCGCTTACGCCAACGTTTACAATGGCATCAGCTTCAGTAACTCCATGGAAGGTTCCCGCCATAAAAGGATTGTCATCAGGGGCATTGCAAAGAACCACCAGCTTTGCGCAGCCAAATGAGCCCTGGGCCTCGGTCATTTTCGCTGTATCTTTAATAATATCTCCAAGAAGCCTTACGGCATCCATATTGATACCGGTTCTGGTGGAACCCACAACAACGGATGAGCAGATCCTGTCGGTAACACTCAGGGCCTCAGGAATAGAGCGGATAAGCATCTCCTCCGCATTCGTCATGCCCTTTGCCGCCAGAGCGGAATATCCGCCAAGGAGATTTACTCCCACCTTCTTGGCAGCCTCATCAAGAGTCTTAGCAATCGAAACAAAATCCTCCGGTGTTTTGCACGCAGCCCCTCCTATCAAAGCAATGGGAGTAACGGAGATCCTTTTATTCACAATAGGGATACCGAATTCCTTCTCGATATCTTTTCCCACAGATACCAGATCCTTCGCAACCCTTATAATCTTCTCAAATATATTATTATTAAGTGTCTCAAGATCATCAGAAATACAGTCAAGAAGGCTTATCCCCAATGTGATGGTCCTCACATCCAGGTTCTCCTTCTCGATCATTTCATTAGTCTCAATAACCTCATGAATATTAACCATATAAATTACCTCAATATTAATTATCCCAATTCAATCGTGTCGAACAAAGTGCCAAAACTAATCAACCCTATTCTATCGGGGTATAATCCAAGTGCCCTCCTCGGATAAACCAGGAAATGCACTCAAAACCTTAATGTATGCAAGTGGCGACAGGTTTCTGTTTCGTAGCAATCAGCCATAAATACTTAATGAAAGCCATTTCGATTAACGTGCTTTGCCGACTGTTTGAACGAAGTGAGTTGAGGCAAAGCACGTTTGTTTATGAGAAAGGGCTTGAATTTAGTATTTATGAGCGCGGAGAAACAGAAGCCTGTCGCTGCTTGCATTTTATAAACTAAATCCTGTGCATTTCCGTGAAGATTTCTTCCCGCTGGCACTTGATCTGCACCCCGATCTCGTCTCCGATCTGATCCAGCTCATGCTGCACGTCATCAAAAGGCTTCCTGGAAGACGCAATGTCCACGATCATCATCATATTAAAATAACCGCTTACAATGGTCTGTGAAATATCCAGAATATTGATATCGTTAGCAGCAAGATATGTGCAGACCTTCGCAATGATACCGACTGTGTCCTGTCCGACTACCGTAATAATAATTTTTTTCATAATAATCCTCTCCTAACTCTGACAATCAGAAAGAAACCACGGGTTTCCCCGGCGTATCCCTGAAAGCAACGCCAAGTTCAATATTTCTGTCATGGCTGTTGCCGCAAAAAAGTTCAAGCTGCATCCTCACGGTCTCAAAGGCAAGAGCCGCATAATTATTCTCCTTACTTAAGTGACCGAGGAGCACATTCCTAAGATTCCCGAATTTATATAGTCTGGATAAAAGTTCTCCCGCAGAATCATTGCTTAAGTGCCCCTTCTCCCCCAATATCCTTTTTTTAAGATAGTAGGGGTATGGACCCACCTCCAGCATTTTTATATCGTGATTAGCTTCAAGAAGAAGTGTGGAAATTCCGGAAAGCTTATCAATGATATAATCATCATAAGTGCCAAGATCCGTGCAGACAGCCGCAGATTCACAGGGAGTCCCGAGATGCTTATTAAAGCAGGATTGTGAATAAAACCCAAATCCAACAGGCTCTGCAGCATCATGACTTATCCGGATAGGATCCACCAGAATATCATTCAATTCAAACTCCCGGTCTGCCTTCACCTCATGGAAAAGATCCGGATCGATTCCCAGTTTCTTTTCAATAAGTTCATTTATTGTGCCTTTAGTAGCATAAAGAGGAAGGTGATACTTTTTAGAAAGTACCTTCAATCCCCCGATATGGTCAGAGTGTTCATGGGTAATGAGTATCCCGTCCATATCCGGGATGCTGAGATCAATGGTATTCAGCCCCGCCTCTATCCGCTTCATTGAAATACCGGCATCTATAAGAAGATTGGTATTGTCACATCCAACGTAGATGCAGTTGCCGGAACTTCCGGAAGCTATGCTTAGGAGTCTCATCTTATACCTCGTCCTTCCAGCGGACAACTATTGCATCTCCCTGTTTAATGGGCTCGGTATACTGGGCAGCTCTGCCGTTAAGGAGAGTCTCCACGGATTTACCCTTAGGAGTCGACAGGTCAAAGTCAACGAAATTAAAGATATCAACGTAGATATAAGAACTTTTCCCGGTGAGTTTAAGGGGCTGTCCGTTATATGAGACTATTATGGAATCGCCTCCAGCCTCATTTTCATCTTTCTTTTCTTCTTTTGGGGCAGAGGGCTTATCTACCGTGTCTTTCGTTATACCCGGACCGCTTCCAATGGTGCCGCCGTTCACCGCCGCACCATGTATAGGGTTGCCTATGACATCTGTGACGGTACTGTTTAAATTACCCTGGGCCAGCGCAGTAAAGGGATTACCGGTACTTGCTTCGGGGATAGGGTTCCCCTCATCATCGAGAACAGGACCCTCCTCCTCGGGCTTTCCGGAGATCTTCCGTTTAAGATCCTCAATGCTTCCGGCTTTGCTTAAGTCTTCAGTGTCTATCTTCCCTTCCTTGATATCCTTTTCCTTCCGGGCTTTAAGGTCAGCGAGACTCCCGTCATGGAGATCCTCCTCAGCGAAAGTCCAGTCCACATTGAAATTATCATAGACCTCCGTTATGGGAGACGCGATCTCACGGTTAACGTATATCTCAGTACCCGACTCCAGATTCACATCCATGAATTCAAGTATCTGCTGCACTGTATAGTAACGGAGCATCTCAATCTTGTCTCCGTCCTTGATCTCATAATATCCACTCTGGAGTTCTCCGTTCACAGAGGCATATTTCGGCAGCACCACAGGGGTTCCGTTAACGTTTACGGTGATCTTTTCATCAAATTCGGGAAGCTTGTCAATGGTAACGAGAGCTGCACTTCCGGCTGTGGAAGGAGTTACCTCGATAAGATCTCCTCCCTTGATCTTTTCCCCGAGTGAAACCGGAGTACCGTTCAGTTTTATCTCCGCAGCCTCTCCCATGCCGCCGCGTCTCATCTGGGTCTTTCCGTTAACAGTGAATGTAATGTCAGGCCCGTGCTTCGGGAACAGATCCGCATTGCTGAAGCCCGACTGCATGGCAGCATCGGAAACCTTAAGATTGGAATTATCGTAAAGCTTTATCTGCTCTCCGTTAAAGGTCACAAATACGAAATTATTCTTGGAACTGTAGAAGTTAAGGCATATTCCCACAGGCGTAACAAGAAGGGAATCGATGTTCACATCCTTAACCTGGAAGTCAACGCTCTTTAACACTTCTTCGCCCCTTACTGCGACTCTTTCCTCCAGGAGCCCCATTTCGTTCGCGAGAAGCTTGCAGAAAAGAGGCACCTTTCCGCCGCCGCCCACAACGAAAACGGCACTTACGGGCTTTCCGCCGTTTAACTTCTTTATCTTGTCAGAGACCTCACGGGTCATGATCTCAATGGTGGGCTTAACTATAAGCTCCAGTTTATCCTGGTCAGCCTTATGCTCAAGACCCATGATATCGTGATATTTCACGATACCCTTATCCCCGATCTGCTTCTTTATCTCCTCCGCTTCGGTAAAATCCGTAAGAAGGGCTTTCGCTATGCATTCCGTGATCTCGTCACCTGCGGAAGGTATCATGCCGTAGGCGATTATGGCTTCATCCCTTGTGATACAGATATCACTTGTTCCGGCGCCCACATCCACAAGGGCGATATTCAGCATCCTGTATGACTTGGGTATAGCCACCTCCATAGCGGCTATGGGCTCCAATGTCAGATTGGCAACCCGGAGTCCCGCAGCTTCCACAGCCTTATAAAGTCCGTCCACAACTTCATCGGGCAGGAAGGTTGCGATCATATCGGCACCGATGTTATGACCCTTATGACTTTCCAGATTACTCATAGGGTACTGGTTCAGATAATAGCGTTCCACCGTATATCCGACGCAGTAAAAATGGATACGGAGGTCATTATTCTTCACAAAATCAGCGTATGCCTGCTGTGCCCCGAGAACCTCAAGAGAATAGATATCCTCCGGGGTCACATCCCTGTCCTCACCCAGATCCTGTTCCACATGGGTGGTTACGGTACGCAGAACTCTTCCTGCTGCCGCAATACATACATCTGTCAGGGTCTGGCCAATATCATCCTCCAGCCAGTTCTTAACGGTCCTTATCTCGTCTGCAACACCGGCGATATCATGGATCTGTCCGTCCAGCATCACCCTGTCTTCATGCTCTATACGTTCAAGAGCTATGATATGGAACTGCTTTGCATGGTAATAACCCACTGTTCCCACAATGGATCTGGTTCCTATATCAAGCCCGAATACCAGCGGCTCATTGGTCTTTTTTACACTCTGCATTTTCTGTATGCCCTTCTCTGAAACCCTTCTTTGCATTTTGACGAATTTTAATTTCGCCTTTTTCCCTTCAACCCGAATATCCACTTGTTATCCTGTCAACTTCAGCAAGAGTATTTTTCAGCGGACCGGAATTATCTATGATAATTCTGCACTTCTCCCTGAAAATACTGTCATCCAGCTGGCTTTTCATAATACTGTCTGTTTTCTCATCAGAATATCCCCGGGAGTCTTTAAGTCTTTTTTTCCTGACTTCCGGCTCTGCATAAATATACCACAATTCATCGCATATTTTATCATATCCGCACTCAATTAAAAGAGCCGCTTCCAAAAAATAAATATCGCACTCTCCGGATCTTAAGTATATGTTCTTTTCTTCCTGCACCTTATCCCTGACAGCGGGATGTATTATGCCGTTGATCTTTTTAAGCTTATCCCTGTCATTAAAGATAAGGGAGGCCATCTTTTTCCGGTCTATAGTCCCGTCTTCACTTAGGACATCTTTCCCGAGTATTTCTATAACACTGTTAAATACAGCACTTCCCGGAAGAAGAAGGTCTTCTGCTATCCTGTCCGCTTCACTTACCTTAAAACGGGGATTCTCTCTCAAATGATCAAGAACAGCGGATTTTCCGGAGCCCACGCCGCCGGTGATACCTATGAAATGCATGCTTACTAAATGCTCCACTTTGTCCAATGAGCGCCGCCCGTTTTAAAGTCTGCTTCGCAGAGCGGGCGTCGCGTGCAGTAGGTCATTAGATGACCTACTGCAATCAATGTGCCTCGTCCCAGTTATATCCTGAATTAATATCAACTATCAAAGGCACAGGAAGGGCGGCCGCCCCCGTCATCTCTTTTTCAAGTATCTCTTTAACCGCTTCCTCTTCCCCGGGAGCGGTTTCTATAAGCAGCTCGTCATGCACCTGCAGAACAAGCCTTGACTTTAAGCCCTTTTCTTCCAAAGCCTTCATAACTTTTACCATGGCGATCTTTATTATGTCCGCAGCTGTCCCCTGTATGGGCGCATTCATGGCAACCCTTTCCCCGAAGGAGCGCTGCATGAAATTCGAACTCTTAAGCTCAGGTACCGGACGTCTTCTGCCGAAATATGTGCTGGCATATCCCTTCTCCTTAGCAGATGCGATCAGATTATCCAGATACTTCTTTACATCGGGATAGGTTAAAAAGTACCGTTCGATATATTCCTTTGCCTCAGTCCTGGAAATGGACAGATCCTGGGAAAGCCCGAAGGAACTGATACCGTAAACAATACCGAAATTAACTGCCTTGGCATTTCTCCTTATGTCAGGCGTGACTTCATTTAAAGGAACATTGAAAACCTGGGATGCGGTTATGGCATGGATATCCTTTCCTTCATTATAGGCTTCAATAAGCTTCTTATCCCCGGAAAGGGAGGCTAAGATCCTGAGTTCTATCTGGCTGTAATCCGCATCAATAAAAGACCAGCCGTCCCTGGGAATAAATACCTTTCTGAATTCCCTTCCAAGAGCCGTACGCACGGGAATATTCTGAAGATTTGGATCCTGTGAACTTATCCTTCCTGTAGCGGTAACGGTCTGATTAAAGGTGGAATGTATGCGTCCGTCATCCCTGATAAAATTCGGAAGTGCGTCCGCATAGGTAGCCTTTAATTTTGAATAAGTCCTGTATTCAAGAATCATACGGACAAAGGGTGTCTTTGGAGCCAGCTTTTCCAGCACCTCTGCAGAGGTGGAGTAGCCGGTCTTGGTCTTCTTTCCCCCTTCAAGCCCCATTTTTTCAAAGAGAATAACCCCAAGCTGCTTCGGGGAGTTTATGTTGAATTCCTCTCCTGCCCCCTCATAGATCTTCCCCTCCAAAGCCTTTAATCTTTCACCGAGATTTTTACTGTAATCTTCAAGTTCATTCTTTTTTACCGCCACACCCTCTTTTTCCATACGGGCAAGGGAAAGGGTCAGCGGCATCTCGATATCATCAAGGAGGGATCTCATACCATTTTCTTCTGTCTTTTTCAGGAAATCCCTGCCCTTTCTGAAGGCGAAGAGCGCAGCTTCCCTGATATCCTCCGGAATATCATAGCTGTTACGTAAAGGATCCAGTAGATATTCTATGACTTCAATATCAAAGAGCCTTTCGGAATAATATTCCAGCACATATTTGTATAAATCCTTAAGCCTAACAGAAAATAAAGGTCCTTCATGCTTTTCCGCCAGGGAACGTATCTGGGCTTTTAAATACATGGGTGAGACAAAGCCGTTTAAAGGGATATAGGCAGCTATAGCCTGACTTTTAAGAGCCACAGCCGTTATTTCCCCGGTGTCGGGATCAAGTTCAACCGCAAAGCCCAGATCAGGCTCCGTCCTTGCCTCGGAAAAAAGAGTCTCCACAACACCCAGATCCGTTTCCTCTGTAAAGAGATCCAGCTCCGAATTCCTGTCATTCTCTGCCATTTCGCCGAATTTACTTAAGAAACTGTTTAATTCAAGGCTTTTAACGGTTTCATAGGCCTTATCGGTCCAGAGATTATCATACCGGGCTTTATTCTCATCAAGGTCAATATCCGCATTCGTATTGATCGTTGCAAGCTTCTTAGAAAGCACCGCCAGATCGAAATTACTCTCAAGGGATTCGCGGATACTTTTTTTGGCGATCTCTTCAATATGCTCTTTTAAATTATCAATATCCTTATACTGAATAAGGAGCTCGGTTGCGGTCTTTTCCCCTATCTTCGGAACCCCCGGGATATTATCGGAAGAATCTCCCATAAGAGCCTTAAGCTCGATTATGCCCTTGGGCTCAACCTTATATTCATTAAGCACATCCTTCGGATAATACTCATGTACGGTAGTCTCTCCCTTAACGGTCTTTGGAAGCAGAAGCTTGGTGTGCTCCGTCACCAGCTGAAGAAGATCCCGGTCTCCGGACACAATAGTCACTTCATATCCCTTTTTTTCCCATTTTGCAGCGATAGTTCCGAGGATATCGTCGGCTTCAAGACCTTCCTTCTTAAGAACCGGAACGTCCATATCGGTGAGCAGGGACTGCATAAGCGGTACCTGCGACCTTAATTCCTCCGGCATAGGTTTTCTCGTGCCCTTATAGGCCTCATACATCTCATGCCTGAAGGTAGGTGCAGAGGTATCAAAGGCCACTGCGAAACAGTCCGGCGACTCATCTTTTATTATCTTAAGTATGATATTTAAAAAACCGAAAATAGCGCCGGTATGGATTCCGGCAGAGTTTGTAAGATCCGGCACCCCGTAAAAGGCCCGGTTTATTATGGAATGGCCATCTATAAGCAGCAGTTTTTTCATTGCGATCTATCCCATCAAGGCAAAAATAAGCTGTACCGATCCAAGAACCAGAAGAGCCGAAACAAGCAGCACCAGGCTGGTCTTCAGCCTTTCGATCATGAGAACATGCTGTTCGGAATTATAAAGCCTTTCCTCAAGCTCATCCTTTAGGTTAAAGTCATACCCGTCCTCTAAGCTTTTAAGTCCCTCATGAAGAAGATAGCGGATCTCCAGTTCATCCATGCACTCACTGCATTCCTTAAGATGGGTGAGCAGCACTCTGGTATCTTTTGTATTCAGATTGTTCTCCAGATAGGGCTGGAGGAAATTTTCCACATCCTTGCAGCTTATTTCTTCTTTTTTCATACAACTAATTATTGTACCCAAACTCTAGCTTATATGCAAGATATTGGGTTACTATTCAACCCCGATCCTGCTATTTTGCGGCTTCCCGGCTGATAAATTGCAGAAGACCCTCGCAGCCCTTGCGGATATCACGGTAGGCCTTTTCAAAGTCCCTTGTATACCAGGGGTCTTCAATCTTTGAATGGGGATCATCAGTGTATTCCATGAGATAATGTATTTTTCCCTCCGTGTCTTCCCCGAGGATCCGGCCGAGATAATACATATTTTCTTCATCCATGGCTATTATAAGGTCACATTCCTCATATTCACGGCGTTTAACCTGTCTCGCCCTGTGATCTCCTATGGGAATGCCATGGTTCCTTAAAGCCCTCTCCATAGGGGGATATACGGGGTTTCCTATCTCCTCGGTGGAGGTGGCGGCAGAATCCGCTTCGATCCTGTCAGACCACCCCTTTTCCTTTATCAGCATATCAAAGATATACTGCGCAGAAACCGACCTGCAGATATTGCCGTGGCAGATAAATAATACTTTTACCGGCATCTTCAACTCTCCCAAAACATACACTGCTTATCTGAAGTAAGCCACGGTCTCGTCCAGATTAGTGGCGGAATCGTGAGTCATATTACTGTTATTTGCAATATCGTTTATGGCATCGGCTATATCCTGGATGGATGCGCTCACTTCCTCATTGGAGGCCGCATTCTCTTCGGAAACGGCACCGAGATCACTGATGGATGAGGTGATGGATTCCTTGGCAGCATCCAGGGCCTCTGCTTTCTCAGAAATATCACTTATCTCTGCAAAGGCCTGTTCGATCTGCTCATTTAATACCCGGAATCTTTCCTGGGTATCAACGATATACTGCTGTTCATCAGCGATCGTCTTTGCGACCTCTGTCGAAAGGGCAACGCTGCGTTCTGATTTATCAACGATCTCTGATACGATCTGCTTGATATCGTCCGTGGACTTGTTGGTCTGTTCAGCAAGAGATCCTATCTCTCCTGCCACAACCGCAAAGCCTCTTCCCGCTTCTCCGGCTCTGGCAGCCTCTATGGAAGCATTGAGGGCAAGGAGATTGGTCTGGCTTGCGATGGAACTTATAATATTGACAGCGTCCTTGATCCGGTCAACTGCAGTATTGGTCTCTGAGATCTGGGTAGCGATATCGTTAACTGCCTTAACACTCTCTTCAGAAGATGCGGAAACCTTATTGATATAATCAGTAGCATCGGAATTAGCATCCCTGATACCTGTTGAAATGCTGACAAGAGCCTCGGCACCGGAAGTGATATTATCGATATCATCACCCATACGGCCGATCTCGGAACTGATATTCTGCACATTCTCTGCCATTGTGGTAGCACCGTTTGCAAGATCCTCCATGGCTCTTGAGATCTGGTCCGTGCCGTCACGACTGTTGTCCGCAAGGGAAGATACCTGCTCTGCACCGCTCCTCAGATTTCCGCTTATATCCTTGGTCTTTCCGATTATGTCGTTTAAGTTGTTCTGCAGTACTCCCGAAGAATTGATGATCTCATTGAATTCCAGTACGGAGGTATGCTCATCAAAGGAAACATTTAAATCTCCCTCTGCCATTTCATGAAGATTCTCACTTGTTACGCTGAGGGCTTTGGAAAGCCTTACGGCAATGAACATTACCACTACAAAGATAATTACCATCATTATAATGCTCAGAAGGATAACAAGGCTTACCATGGGCATAAGAGCCTTGGTGTAATACTTGTAGGGCTTTCCGGCAAAGGCCATACCCCAGAAATTACCGTTTCCGTCCACCATGGGCTCATAGTAAACAAAGTATCTTGTGCCCCCTATATTGATACTGTCGGAGGAATAGTTCGCCCCGCCCTTCACCTGGGCCGTAACCTTGGGATCCGCCTGGGTGCCTTCGTTATATGATCCGTCGGCATTCTTTAAGGAAGTGATGAGACGGGTGTCCCCCTGGAAGAGGGTAAGCTCTATCTCCTGCCCCTGAAGGGATTCCATATATTTGTGATCTGAATATTCATCATAATTTACCGAGCCGTTATTGATAACGTCATAAATGAAATACTCGTTCACCTGGGAAGATGCCACGTGCAGCTGCTCATAGATCGATTCCTTAAGTTCACCGCTTATCATATTTATCGAAGTGATCGTAACCACGATAATCGCGATAAGTGCGGGAATCATTGCAGCCAATGTGAAAAAGATACTGAACTTCATTCCGCCTGTTTTCTTCATAGTTTCTCCTTTCCTCGTAGAGAAATGCTTTATACTCTCCCACCGGGATTAATTACCCGGATAAATTACAACACTGCTGATCTCGTAATCCTTTAATCTCTCACGGCCCTTAAGTCCGGCCAGCTCCATAAGAAAGCTAATATGGACTACCTTTCCGCCGAGACGTTCCACCATCTTTATAACGGCTTCCGTGGTGCCGCCGGTGGCCATGAGATCATCAACGATGACAACCTTCTGTCCGGGCTTTATGGAATCCTTATGCATTTCCAGAGTGGTGGATCCATATTCCAGGTCATAACTCTGTTCAATGGTCTCGGCAGGGAGCTTCCCCTTCTTCCGTACCATAACAAAGCCCTTACCCATATTATAGGCCAAAGGAACCCCGAAAACGAAGCCTCTGGATTCGGCTCCTACAATGATATCAAAGTCTACGTCCTTAAGCTGCTCCTGCATACCGTCTATGGCCAGCTTTAAGCCTTCCGGATCCTGTATTACAGAGGTGATATCCCGGAACATAATACCGGGCTTCGGATGGTCTGGTATGACTCTTACAAAATCTTCTACAGTCTTCATTTTTGTACCTACCTTGCCAATGGCAGCTAAAGTCTGCCGGCGCCTTTCTTTATAACAATATCTTGTGTCCTATTGTAATATCAATACCTTATTTATGCAATAAAAATCTTTATTCCGATAAGGATCAATACTATGCCTCCAAGTATTCCCGCTCCATGGGACAGTCTGCTGCCTATCCTTTTTCCAAAAATGACACCTGTGAGACAGAGAAAAAATGTGACAACGGCAATGATCGCAGAAATAAACAGTGCTTCAAAAACACTGCAGTCCGAAATGGTAAATCCAACTGAAAGGGCATCTATGGAGGTGGCAATCCCCTGTAACATAAGAGAACCGTGTCCAAGAATATAATCTTCTTCATCCTCTTCCCCGGACTTCAGCTTCTGTATACTCTCGAAGAGCATTTTTCCGCCTATGATGATAAGAAGGATAAGCGCGATCCAGGGAATGAAAGCTTTTAATCCTTCGAATACCTCCACCATCCTTGTAACAAGAAACCAGCCGGATATGGGCATAATAAACTGGAAAAAGGCGAAGGTAAAGGGTATATAAAGAGTCTTCCGCCTGGACATCCCCGATTCATTGAGACCGTTAACAACGGATACCGAAAAAGCATCCATTGCCAGGGCAAAACCCAGGAATATTCCCTGTAAGATCATATTATTCATCATTCATAAGAGAATTTCCGCGATCGTAAACGTTTTTCCCGCGGAAAAAAGTCTCCTTTACAACCGTATTTTTCAGTTCTTCCGGGGAACAGTCAAGAATATCCCGGTCCAGGATCACAAAATCCGCGGACTTCCCCTTTTCAATGCTGCCTGTTTCAGAAGAAAGACTGAGCTGCTCAGCCCCGTTTATTGTATATGATAAAAGTGCATCCTTTACGGATATGCCTTCACTCTTTGGCGGAAAACAAGTCCCTTCATAAGAGTCTTCACCCCTTACCACGGCAAAATACATGCCACGGAAGGGGTTGGCTGTATTCTCATCCAGACAGCTGTCGCTTCCGAAGGAAACTCTAACATTGTTTTCAAACATTGTATGAATGGGAAACTGCATTTCAAATCTCTTTTTCCCCAGAGCTTTCAAAGTGAAATCATCGGATTCGACCCAGTGCGGCGTAGTCTGGAAAAAGATATCTCCGGCTTCCGATATAGCCTTTATTTCCTCTTTGCCGTAAAGCTGGTTATGGGCAATTGTCTTTGTGCCGGTGATATTCCCAAGGGAATTAATGATACGTAAGGTAATGCCTGCAGCCCGGTCTCCGATGGCATGGACATGGATATTAAATCCTTCCTCTGCAGCCAGTTTTAAGACCCTTTCCATATCATTTTCCGGAAGCATAAGATTTCCGCATGTTTCAGCCGCATCATTATAGGGCTCATAGAGAAGGGCACTGTGTTCCTCCAGGGTACCGTCCACAATGATCTTTAAGGTATTATTAAATACGCTAATGCCGGAATAGTCTTCCCTAAGGGTACGCAGTATTTTTATTGCGTTTTCTGCATCAATATGCTCTTCCCCGTGATAACAGAAGCTTGTTGAGATACGAAGCGAAAGTTCATTTCTGTCATCGAGATTTTTCAGGGCTTCAAATATCCCATACTCTTCACTGTCAGAAGACATGGCCTCAAAAATAGTAGTGTAACCAAAGGAGGCGTAGCGCATTGAAAGCATTTTCAGGATCTTAGAAGGATCGTTATTTTTATTTCCAAGGAGTTTTTTGCACTGCATCATCGCAGCTATCTCTATCACAAGGCCGGTTGGTCTGTTTGATCCATTTCTTACAAAATAACTGTGTTCCCCGGGATCCTTTGTATTTTCGTCAATCCCAAGAGTCTCCATTGCTTTGGAATTCAGTAACAAAGCATGGCCGTCATCACTGAAAACAACTACCGGCTGTCCGCTTACATATTCATCAATGTTTTCTGCCGAGAATTCTCCCTGAGTCAGATCTATTCCCATTGCCGCAATGGTTTCACCCTCTTCATACTCCTTTTCAGCGATGAATTCGGATAATGTCCTGCCAAGCTCAGAGGGCTTTGTCAGGGAATCCACATAAATAATATCCATATCCGCCTCTGTGATGCCGGCAAACATATGGCAATGTGAATCTATAAGTCCGGGAATAACGCACTGACCTTTTAAGTCCACCTTATTCTCACAACCCTCTGCAATACTGTTATCCCCGACTTCCTTAAACCGGCCGTCGCAGACAATAAATGCCTGCGCTTCCGGCCGGTCTTTATATGACGTATATATCTTGCCATTATAATATGCAGTCTCGCTCATTACATTTCCTGACGAAGTCCGAAGAAGAACTTCCTCTGTTTCTCATTCATAATGACACGGACAGGCTTTAACTGGTTCATGGATGCCCCGCTGTATACCATCATATCCCTGTAGAGAATGGATGTCTCCGGCTGCAGGAAATATACTTCCGGTTTATCCAGCCAGTGGTCGTCATAGCAGTCAAGATATACGGGATTTGCTTCACAGAGATTCTTAAAGATACTTTCCCTTAATGCATCCATATCAAATTCCGTCACCTCACGCATAGGCTCGATCAGGAAATCGTAGCGGTTTGGCGTGACATCGGTATTTGGATATACGGAAAAGTCCGCTAGATCGATACCCATTTCCTTCGCTGTCTTTTCCACGCAGATCTGGAGAGCCTTTTCAGTGGTCTTCTCCTCTGCAAGATTTATGGTACGGTTTACCCTGTACATAAACTGCACTTTGGGAGTCTTATTATAGAAACCGGTTACCTTCACGGCATCACTCATTCTGTAGCGCCAGAAACCGCTCAGGTTTGTAATGATGAGCTCATACACCTTTCCCTCCTGAAGCTTATCAAGGGTCACGCATTTACTGAAATCATCCCCTGCTTCCACGGGAAGGAATTCCACAAAAGCTGCAGAGGGCGCAAGAATGCTGTCAAAGTCATTAATACCGGAGGGAACTGACCATAGTCCCTCGGAAGCAGTGACTCCGGAATAAACATTTTTGATCCCTTCACCCGTGAAGTGTTCCTTTATCTGTCTGTCGTAGATCTCGAATCCGTCTCCGCCGGCTCCTGTAAGATAAGTAAAGTAAGGCCACACCTTTCTTACCCAGGGAGAATCAATGCCGTCCTTAAAGGCTTCCCTCAGCTCCGCGGCTCTTTCCGGCATGGGTTCTATCTTTGATAAAAGGCTCTTCCTGCACTCATCCGACATAATGATCTCGTCGGAGATAGTTCCCGTTTCTATATCGTGGATCAGAAGTTCGTAATTGTCCTCAATATACCTGAGGAACAGCACAACAACGCTGTAGAATCCGGTTATCATGCCGCGGACGTTCTTATCCATAAGGGCAAACCGTGTGTGGATATACTTGGTATCAACACCGTGCTCCGGATTGAGTCCCTCTAAGGGAGAGGTATACATTACCCTTATCATCTGATCCAGGGCTTCTTTTCCGCCCTTGATATAATCCGCCATCTTTGCAGAGGCCTCCCCGACTGTGAGTCCGCTGGGCAGGGTACGGCAGTTTCCGCTGGAGGTACAGAAGCCCCTTCCCTCCTTCCAGTCCGGATCCAGATCCTCGCGGATAATGCCGTACATCAGGAGATTGTTATAGCGGGCAAAGATCTGAGACTGTTCTTCTGTCATCGGGACAACCTTCGGAACACCGACGGTTCCTGAGGTCTCATTAAAGTGATTATACTCGTAGGCAGTAAGGATGTTCTTTTCACCCTCCATCATCCGTTCCAGATATTCCGCGATATCATCATATATGATTACCGGAACCTTTTTCTGGTAATCCTCCACAGAATGAATGTCGGCAAAACCGTATTTCTTTCCATACTCGGTGTCCTTATTATCCTGAAGGAGTTTCATAAGGAGCTCCGTAGTACATTCCATAGGCTTCTTTGTCTCCTCCCTGAATTCCTCCAGTACGACAAGTCCCTGTGAAGAATTCTGCTCATTCGCCATATAGGTTTTACTTTCACTCATTATGTCCCCTCCTTTGGTAATGCGGTTTTTTGAACAAGTTCAAATGCCATTTGAACTTTTGTCGTATGTATCATTTTATCATATTTTTATTTTTTTTTAGACGGTAAATCCGATTTTCATTCACTTTTTTTCTGCTTTGTGTTATTATCCTTGTGTCAATGTATTGTATCCCTTAACTTTTACTTCCGGGTATGATCTATTTAAGCTTTGATCAGCATTGCATCGAACGCGAGCAAGAGCATAAAAAGAGTGAAGGTTCAGAAAGCTGCCTTCAACAGATCTTATCAGGATAATAAAGGGAATAATAACAGGAGGAAAAATTTATGAAAAATACCAGTTCTAATGTGGTGCGTCTTGCCACCATGGCGCTTCTTGCCGCCGCAATCTTTGTTCTTCAGTTTGTGACCGTTCCCCTTGGAGCAATAACCGTTTCCTTAAGCATGGTGCCTGTTTCTATTGCAGCCATCACTATGGGACCCCTTTATGGTCTTCTGGGAGGTGCTATCTGGGGTCTTGCCAGCATAATAAAGGCATTGATGGGATCCAGCGGCCTTACAAGCACACTTTTTACCATAAGCCCGGTACTTACCGTGGTGCTCTGCTTTGTACCGAGAATGCTGGACGGATTTATTCTTGGCTTTATATACCGTGGAATGAGAAAATTTGCCAATGTTCTGGTATCCGGAACGGTTACAGGATTCTTCTCGGCATTCCTGAATACGGTATTCTTTATGTCCACAATAGTTTTTCTCTTCGGGAATACTGAATATGTGCAGAATATGATGGCAGGAAGAAATGTGATCATCTTTATCTGCTCCATAATCGCAGGAAATGCTGTTTTTGAAATGCTGGTGGCCAGCGTTGTGACGGGACCTGTTGCCCAGGCATTGAAGGCAGCTAAGGTTATACCGGCTGCCTCATAACTCGAACTCGTCCCACTTTAGATCAAACACTTTTTCAAATCTCCGGATGGGGACAGGGCGGGAGAAATAGAAGCCCTGGAGATAATTACAGCCAAGCTTTATCATCTCCTTACCCATAGATTTGCTCTCTATTCCTTCGGCTACAACGTCCATCCCAGAACTCCTTATATCCTCTATAAGGTGGGGAAGGACGCTGTTCCCGGGGTTATCGTGATACTGCCACACCAGTTCCCGGTCTATCTTCACCGCAGAAAAGGGGAAGTTGGTAAGACGCAGCACATTTGAAAATCCAACTCCGAAATCATCCAGTTCAAAGCAGAATCCGTGATCTGACATCTTCATCATCATGCGCCGGAGTTCAGAGTCGTCAACCATGGCATCTTCAGTGATCTCTAATTTCAGTCTTTCCCCGGAAACCCCGTATTCATCTGAAATATCCAGAAGGGTGATTATCGGCTCTCCAGCCACGCACTGTATGGGAGACAGGTTCACATTCACCCACTGCAGCCGGTCGTCCTTATTATCCCTGATAAAGGAGCAGGTTTTCCGGAATACAGCCTCCCCGACTTTAATAATAAGCCCGTTCTTCTCAGCTACCGGGATAAAATCGTAGGGCTGTATCATACCCATTTCCGGATCCTCAATACGGGCCAGAGCCTCCGCGCCGGTGATCCGCTTCTTTTCCACCGAATAAATGGGCTGGAGATAAACCAGTATGCCGTCATTCTGTATGGCGTTATTCAAAGCCTGCTGTACTTTAATATTGTGATTTATCTCAATAAGATGTTCATGATCCACGACGATATTCTTTTTTGTGACTTCACCATGGAATTTTGAAAAAACATCTCTTGCAACCTCAATAAGCTGCTGGCCGTCATTGATCTTTAGGTCGTGGGGAAATTCTACGGTACCAATGGAGACCATACCGTTTTTTATCTCCTTACTTTCTATAGGCTTGTCGTCAGCCACCATATAACGCCCGTTCCTAAGATAGAACAACACCTGTTTTGGATAATACTGTCTTAACTGGGTTGTAATATCCTTTAGTTCCCTGTCCATCTGGACACCGCCGAACATCCTGCGGAGTTCGTCGTAATTTATTATGCCGTAACCGTAAAGATACAGTTTTCCGTGTCGGATATGCTCCACCACGTACTGATGGAATGCCTTGTTATTAAAGAGTCCAACCCTCTGATCCTCATACAGGTGTATATCCTGGAAGGTTAAAAAGATAATAAGTATGGCTCCGAGGCAGAAAGTATTCATCACAAGCAGTGTGGGTACGACAGATCTAATATACAGACCGACAAGGAGAACCGTCACAAACAAAATCCCGCTGAATAATTCCCTTCTTGTAAGCATCTTCCTGAACCGGATAAAGAGGATGTACATTTCCAAAATATAGGAGAAAAACACAAAATAAAGGAGATTATAGTAGGATCCGGAATGATAACCGCTTTCATCAATATAGAAAATCCACCTGGTGAATACGGATAAGATCACAATCATCTCAAATATGATAAAAAACACCCGGTTGAAAAACCTAATACGGATAATATTATCGGTCTGCTCCGGAACAGAAAGGACATAATTTACAAAAGCATAAGCCCTGGCCACAAAGGCCACAAAGTACAGCAAATTTATGACCGTAAGATATCCTGTACTGTACTGAGCATAATTCTTGTCAAGCAATACAGACCACAGGTCAAAAATCGATGTCAGACCATGGGTAAGGATTAACACGATAAAGGTCCGGTTCCGCTTTACGGGAAGAGTGGATCCGGAGAAGAAATAGATCAGAAAGATAAAATATATAAAAATTGTCGGTATCGAATAACTGTAATTCCACATACTGTCTATATTCTATCATAAAAATATGGAATTATAAACCGTCAAGCGGGAGTTCTTCCCATTTGATCCCGCCGGAGGATGAAACCAGAAGAAGGCAGTGGGTAAAGCCGCATTCCATGGCTTTTTGAACAGCTTTATCAAAAGCCCCTGTTAAAACACTCCTGTTATGGGCGTCGCTGCTTATAACAATTCTTCCACCAAAACCGAATAAGGCTTTAAGGAGGGTTGTGCAGGGGTAAAATTCATCCCTCATCCCCCTGTAATATGCCGCTGTATTTATCTCAAAAGGTATCCCGCTTTTTGCCAGATATTCCATAGTTTCAAGAGCAGGATTAAGATAACGGCAGTCATCTTCATCCCAATACCTGTTTCCCCCGTTAAACTTTGTGACTATATCGAAATGCCCGATGAAATCAGGATGAAGGGTTTCAATGACAGTTGATTCTAATTCATAATAAGCTTTTGTAAGCTTATAGTAATCTCCCCCAAAGTGCTCATTGCAGAGACTCTCCAGTTTTTCTGACGTATCGTCAACCGAAGGTGTACCTCCGTCAATACTGAGACTATGAGTACTCCCTATGATATACTCGCAGTCAGATGCTTCATTTACATCATAGAGAAGATCCACCTCAGCACCCAGCAGTATATCTATCTCATCCTTATATTTTTTCTTAAGTCTCCTTATCTCCTGCTTATACTTTGTTATATCCATGGGGACATTGGGATCAAAATGGCCTGAAAACCCGATATGCTTTAAGCCCGAAGAAATGGCGGCTTTTACCATATCCTCAGGACTGTCTGCCCCGTCGCAGAGATTTGTGTGCATATGGAAATTCGCGTTTAACATATTACTTACCTGTGTAATTAAATATCTCTAACTATAGTTGACAACGTTTAACTTCTCTGATATACTTATCCCAGGTTGTGTTTTAACCAATCTGTGATTCTCCTACTTTATATAACGCCTGCAGCAGTGAATCGTATGCCGCCGCTGCAGGCGCTTTAATTTTATTGTTCTCGCAGTTCATAATCCGTGTCTTCATCGATCATTTCCAGCATTATCCTTGCGAATTTCGGGTCGAACTGGGATCCCATCCCCGCTATTATCTCTTCCCTCACCGTTTCCTGCGTCAGGGGTTCACGGTAACTCCTGTGGCTTGTCATGGCATCATAGGAGTCTGCAACCGCAATGATCCTCGCCTCCTCCGGAATATCATCACCCTTAAGCCCGTCGGGATATCCGGATCCGTCATAACGCTCGTGGTGCCATCTGGCTCCCAGCTGAAGCGACGGCATCTCCTTTATCTTCCCGAGGATCCTGGCGCCATGTATGGGATGACACTGGATAATATCAAATTCTTCTTTTGAGAGTGTTACCGGCTTATTTATGACTGCATCCGGGATTCCTATCTTTCCCACGTCGTGAAGAAGACCCATCATATATACGTCCTGCTGTCTTTTCCCCGTAAAGCCTGCCCTCTTTGCTATTTCCCTTGAGTACCTTGCAACTCTCCCGGAATGACCGTTAGTGTAAGTGTCTTTT
>JAEEGL012051166.1_pt1 | contig 20267 bp, 17 predicted proteins | sample 9134231 | NCBI WGS metagenome assembly JAEEGL01 (sample SAMN16246548, study PRJNA631951) | gut metagenome | biome: gut microbiome; feature: rumen; material: fiber-attached | host: Bos | place: Iran: Karaj | collected 2018-10 | reverse complement strand
TTACGGACAAACGGTTTTCAAGACCGCCTCGTTATGACCGCTTAGATATCCCTCCACACAGCTTGTATATGATAACACAACACTATTTTAAATGTCAATGTTTTTTTATTAAACTGTTGACTATATTTTTTTTTGTGTTAAAATACTCTCGTCATGTGATGACCGACAGTTCGTTTGTACCATCCTGTCGATAAAAAAAACCAGGGCTTTAATTATTTTGTCAATATTAACAAGTAATTGCCCATGTTGTACACATGGGTTTTGTTTTTTGATGATTATTATTGCCCGGATTTTTCCGGGCATTTTTTACAGGAGTAGATTATGAGAGAAAAAGAAAACTTGACGTTGCTGGGTAATAAATCAAAAGTAATCTTTGATTATGATCCTTCTCTTCTTGAAAGTTTCACAAACAAACATCCTGGCAATGATTACTTTGTAAAGTTTAATTGTCCGGAATTTACAAGCTTGTGTCCTATAACAGGACAGCCGGATTATGCAACCATATATATTTCCTATGTTCCGAATATAAAAATGGTTGAGAGCAAGAGTTTGAAACTGTATTTGTTTTCATTCAGGAATCATGGCGATTTTCATGAAGATTGTGTAAACGTCATAATGAAAGATCTGATAAAGCTTCTTGAACCAAAATACATCGAAGTTTGGGGCAAATTCCTTCCAAGAGGCGGTATTTCAATAGATCCATACTGCAATTATGGTCAACCCGGAACAAAATGGGAAGAAGTTGCGTGGGATCGCCTCACTAAACACGATATGTACCCGGAAAAGGTGGACAACAGATGAAAAAGCAAAAAAGAGAAAAACTGTTTTTATCTGCCACTTTCATGGTTATTGGATTCATTTACATAACCTGTTTGATATCTTCAAATGTCATATCTTCAAAAATGATGGCTATAGGCAGCATCACTTTGCCTTCGGCAGTATTACTGTTCCCTATCACTTACATTGTAGGCGACATAATGACTGAAGTGTACGGATTTGAAAAAGCCAGACTTATAATTTGGGCAGGCTTTGCGTGCAACTTGTTTGCCGTTCTGATATTCATGCTCACCGTAATATTGCCTTATCCTGACTTCTGGACCAATCAAGATGCATATGTTGCAGTTTTGAGCACCACACCTAGGATTCTGTTGGCATCATTGACAGGATATCTATTTGGTGAGTTTTCAAACTCTATCGTTCTATCAAAGCTAAAAGTAGTAACAAAAGGAAAAAGGCTTTGGTTAAGAACTATTCTTTCCACTGTTGTGGGAGAACTGCTGGATTCAATCATTTTCATCACCATTGCATTCATCGGAACAATGGATATTGTTGAACTATTGAAGATGATTCTCTTCCAGTACTTGTTCAAAGTTCTGTATGAAGTACTGTGTACTCCTTTGACATACTTTGTTGTAAGGAAAGTCAAAGATCATGAACAAATAGACAAATACGATTACGAAGTAAAATACAAACTCGTGTAATTTAAAAGCCAGAACCCGACCGGTTCTGGCTTTTGGTTATCAATTGTTTTTTTCTGCTATTCTCTTTTCAAGAGCGTGCTTTATATTGCCGTCAAGTAAGAATCCCAGACGATCTATGTGCTCGCTGAAATTCTTTTTCATTCCGCTCTGAATCCACTGCAAAGTCATATACATGAGCGCGGATGAATAAAACATAATAAGTGCTTCCTTATCTTCATCATCTGCATTCAACTCTTCTGCAATTGGGTTCACATATTCAGTCAGGTTCTTCACTATGACTTTGTACAAATAGTCTTCAAGGATTTGCCTGTTCACTGAATTAAAAATGTGATATATAGCCTTCTTGTTTAGTCTTGCAAATCCGACCGCAAGATAAAAAGCTTCAACCCAGGTATCATAGTGCTGATGTTTCTTTATAATCTTATCTGTTTCATCAGTAAAGATTTCTTCGAGCAACTCGTATATGTCCTGGTAGTAATAGTAGAAAGTGTTCCTGTTGATACCGCATCTGCTGACAATGTCAGTTACGGTTATTTTATCAAAAGACTTTTCATTCAACAATTGCATAAATGTATTAACAATTGATTGTTTAGTTTCTTGAGCCATTTTATTCCCTCATGATATACATTTGTTATCTGCGATTGTTATTCTAACATATATTCAATTTTTTCTCAACACTTACAAATGTGGCAGCTGATTTTGTCAGCTGCCACAAGCATTTTTATTATAGACAAATTAGTTTATCGCCATCTGAATCAATTTTTATTACTGTCCCGGACTCCAGATCATTTCTCAAGATGTGTTCAGCCACAAGTGTCTCAAGCTCACTTTGCAGATACCTTTTCAGAGGTCTTGCGCCGTAACTTGAATCATATGATTTATCTATAATCAGGTCCTTTGCCCTGTCAGTTACTTCAATGCTCAGTTGCATATCTGCAAGTCTCTTCTTAATGTTGTCGAGCAAGATATCAATAATTGAATACAAGTTGTCTTTTGTGAGTGGTTTGAACATTACAATACCATCAAGTCTATTCAAAAATTCAGGTCTGAATGTTCTCTTCAGTTCTTCCTGAACAGCTTTCTGAGCATCTTCTGTTATATTGCCATTCTTGTCAATACCTTCAAGAAGATACGGTGAACCGAGGTTACTTGTCAGTATGATTATAGTATTCTTGAAATCAACAACTCTGCCGTGGCTATCAGTCAACCTTCCGTCATCCAGTATCTGAAGCAAGATGTTGAATACATCCGGATGCGCCTTTTCAACTTCATCAAACAAAATAACGGAGTATGGTTTTCTTCTGACTGCCTCAGTTAACTGGCCGCCTTCATCATATCCGACATAACCTGGAGGCGCACCAATTAATCTCGACACGCTGTATTTTTCCATATATTCGGTCATGTCAATTCTGACCATATTCTTCTCATCGTCAAATAAAGTTCTAGCAAGAGTCCTAGCTAGTTCTGTTTTACCTACACCAGTAGGTCCTAAGAACAAAAACGAACCAACAGGACGCTTTGGGTCCGCTATACCAGCTCTAGATCTAAGAATAGCCTTTGAAACCATGTCGACTGCTTCATCCTGACCAATGAGTCTTTTGTGCAATATACTCGGCATTGAAAGCAGTTTTTCCTTTTCGCTTTCAACAAGTCTGTTTACAGGGATTCCGGTCCACTTAGATACTATCTCAGCAATCTCGTTGTCTGTTACAGTATCCCTGACCATCGATTTATTGCCCCTGTAAGCCATGTTCTTTTCTTCGGCCTGCTGCAGTTTGTTTTGAAGATCCGGGAGTGTTCCGTAACGCAATTTTGCAGCTTTTTCATACTCGTAAGATGACTGAGCGCTCTCGATTGCCAGATTTGTCTGTTCAATTTCTTTCTTAATTTGTTTTATCTCATCTGCGCTTGTTTTTTCGGCATCCCATCTACCCTTCATCTCATTGTACTTGTCTCGTTCTTCAGCCAATTCATTGCGAAGCTTTTCGAGTCTTTCCTTTGACAAGGTATCCGTTTCTTTTTTCAATGCCATTTCTTCTATTTCAAGTTGAATTATATGTCTTCTGACTTTGTCTGCTTCTTCAGGCATTGAATCAATTTCGGTTCTGACAGTAGCACATGCTTCATCGACCAAGTCAATTGCTTTATCCGGCAAAAACCTGTCGCTGATGTATCTGTTACTCAATGTTGCGGCAGCAACAAGAGCGTTATCATGAATTCTGACTCCATGATATACTTCATATCTTTCCTTTAAACCTCTGAGAATGGATATAGTATCCTCTACATTAGGTTCTTCGACAAGAACAGGCTGAAATCTTCTTTCGAGTGCCTTGTCTTTTTCAAGGTATTGTCTGTATTCATCAAGTGTAGTTGCGCCAATACAATGCAGTTCTCCTCTTGCAAGCATAGGTTTCAGGATGTTGCCTGCATCCATAGATCCTTCGGTTTTACCTGCTCCAACTATGTTGTGAAGCTCATCTATAAACAGGATTATCTTTCCTTCACTCTTCTTTAAAGCTTCAAGTACTGCTTTTAGTCTCTCCTCAAATTCGCCTCTGTACTTAGCTCCCGCTATAAGAGAACCCATATCCAGAGAGAATATGGTTTTATCCTTTAATCCGTCAGGAACATCGCCACGTACAATTCTCTGAGCTATGCCTTCAACAATTGCTGTTTTACCAACACCAGGCTCACCGATTAGGACAGGATTATTCTTTGTCTTTCTTGAAAGAATAAGAATAGTATGCCTTATCTCTTCGTCCCTTCCTATTACAGGGTCCAGTTTTTGCTCTCTTGCGGTTGCGACAAGATCCGTACCGTATTTTGACAAAGCGTCATATGTTTCTTCTGGATTGTCCGTTGTAATTCTTGAAGTCTTGACTTTTCCGAGCTCCTTTACGAAATCTGTTTTGTTGATGTTCCATCTTTTCAGTATCTCTTTAAGCTTTTGAGTAGGATTATCTATGATGGCTATCATGATGTGTTCAACTGAGACATATTCATCTCCGTTTTTTGAAGCGATGTGTTCAGCTGAAGACAATACCACATCAGTTTCCTTTGAGATAAGGATTGAGTCAGGATCTCTTCCTGCTCCCGAAACTTTCGGAAGACTGTCAATTGCTTTGTTTATATCATCAAGTAATGCGCTGCATTCTATACCGGTTTTAGATAAAAGAGATGGAATTAAACCATTATCTTGATCGACGAGCGAGTAAAGAATGTGTTCAGGCATTATGTACATATTTCCGTTCCGGATAGCTAAAGACTGAGAATTTGACAGAATATCCCTTGCTTTTTGTGTCAATTTGTTAGCATCCATAATACTTCACCCCTTTATATCAATATCTTTGCGCTCTTCGCGTAGTTATAATACATTTTCAATATTTCTTCAGAACTCTTGTAATTTCCAACGTATGCTTTGAGACAATTATCAAACACCTTTACGTATTTAGATATGGCGTTTGCCAACTGATTGGAAGAATAATGAGATATATTGTCTACGCATATACTTCTTGTAAACTTTCCATCAATCAAATCGTATGAGTGCTTTTCTCCCAATACTTTGTTCTCAATGGATATTATCAGATTGAAGAAATCCACAAGTTTGTTGAGCAGTTCGTTTGACGTGGTTCTGAACATAACATCAAGTTGACCTGCCACTCCACCTCTGTTTGAATGATACAATTCGACTTCATATTTCATTGTCGGTCTGTATTTGTATTCAAGACAGCTCTTTAAAGACATAGTGGTTTGATTAGGTACGTATGTAGGTACCAAATCTCCATCTCCGAAGAAATCATTGATAAGTCCGAAAATGTCATTGATTCTCATTTCAGGAGTCGTGACAGATGCGTGATCAGCTAATATCTGATTAATGTAATTAGATCTGTTTGTTCCGTTTCTATGAGCTAAAACATCTATTTTTTTGACTACTTCATCTGAAAGTATGAGACTATATAAACTTTTTCCCATATCATGCCTCCTTTTTCTGACATCATTTTACACCGTGTTATATAATTTGTCAATGAATTTATATAAAATTCTTTACAAAAGTATTCAAAAATTCTCCTTGAATAGTAAATTCAATATGATATAATTTACATGAAAATTATACATTCACAGGAGTTGTATTTTTATGGAAAGAAAAGCATATCCAAGACCGGAATTAGTCAGAAAGAATTGGACAAATCTCAACGGAAAATGGGATTTTGAATTTGATTTCGGCGTTACAGGAAGAGAGAGAAAAGTTTATTCTCAGGAAAAATTCAGCAAAAAAATAAATGTACCCTTCTGCCCCGAATCAAAGTTATCCGGTATAGAGTACAAAGATTTTATTAATGCATGTTGGTACAGAAAGACAATCAAGGTTGGAAAACTCGGAACAGACAGACTTCTTTTGAACTTCGAAGCTGCTTATTACACAACATATGTATATGTAAATGAAAAAGAAGTAGGCTCTCACAACGGCGGTTATACTCCCTTCTCATTTGACATAACAGATTATGTTGTTGAAGGAAATAATACAATTGTTGTATGTTGTGAAGGTGACTCCAGAAATCTCTCCCAACCATCAGGCAAACAATCTCCAAAATACAATTCCTATGGTTGTATGTATACAAGAACAACAGGTATTTGGCAAACCGTATGGCTTGAAAGAGTTCCGGCTGTTTATCTGAAAAAGATATTCATAGACACAGACATTGATGCAGGCATAGTTACAGCCAGAGTATATACTGAAGGCAAGGGAGAAAGAAAAATATCTCTAGTAAGCAAGTTTGATTCAAGCCTGCAAGGAAAAGCTACAGTCTCAACAAAGTCTTCTCTTACAACACTACAATTCAATGTTAAAGACGTTCACTTGTGGGACGTAGAAAATCCGAATCTGTATGATTTAACTATAACTGTTGAATCCGAATTCGGAAAAGATACAGTTTCATCATATTTCGGCATGAGAAAAATTGAAGTTGACGGAACACTGTTAAAACTCAACGGCAAGAATATATTCATGCGCCTTGTTCTTGATCAGGGATTTTACCCGGATGGCGTATATACAGCTCCAACAGATGAAGCATTGCTGAATGATATTTTGTTGTCCCAAAGAATGGGCTTTAACGGCGCTAGACTTCACGAAAAAGTATTCGAAAGAAGATTCATATACGAAGCAGATAAACACGGCTATTTAGTATGGGGTGAGTACCCTAACTGGGGATTTGATGCTTCCCTATCTGAAGGCGTTCAGATCTATCTACCTGAGTGGATGGAATCAGTTGAAAGAGATTATAACCACCCGGCATTGATAGGTTGGTGTCCTTTCAATGAAACATGGAATGTCAACGGAAGAGCCCAGAACAATGAACTTCTCAGAAGCATTTACAACGAAACAAAGAAATTTGATAAGTCCAGACCTGTTATAGACACAAGCGGAAACTATCACGTAGTAACAGATATTTTCGACATTCACGACTACAATCAGAACGAAGTGTTCCTCCATGAGAGATACAAAGACTTCAACGAAAACGAAGTATTCGTCAACTACACAGAAAGACAGTCCTACACTGAAGGATTACCGTACTTCTTATCCGAATACGGCGGCATTAAGTGGACAGGAGACGATGATCAGGGATGGGGTTACGGAAACGCACCTAAGACTCTTGAAGAATTCGAAAAGAGATATGTTGGTATGATTGATGCGTTCAGAGCTAACCCGAGAATGTGCGGAGTTTGCTACACTCAATTGTACGATGTTGAACAAGAGCGCAATGGTCTTTACTACTACGACAGAACTCCTAAATTCAGCGATGAAATGATGGACAGAATGAAAAAAGCAATGGAAGAAGTTGCAGCAATAGAAAAACTATAAAAAATTGCCCCATATGAATTCAAAGTTCATATGGGGTATGTTTCAACTTTTATGTCATCTTTTTTATATTTCCTCTCAGCCAGAGAGAAAATGAGGAACAATATCAATATTGCGACCAGCGCCCCTGAAGAATCGATTCCTATATCTATAGGCGAAGCAAACCTCGAATCCACAAATGATTGATGGAATTCATCAGTAGTTGCATAAAGCGCCGCTATTGCTAAGCTGATACCAGACAGTGCGAGCTTGTTCAATTTAAATGTGTACATGAACAAAGTCACAAAAATTGCAAAAACAAAATATTCGGAAAAATGGGCGAGTTTTCGAATTATCATTTTGACTATAGACATATTCTCTTCAGTCTTTTCAAACTGGACATCAAATGTCTTGACAACAAAGTCAACAACTGTCTCTGTTATGCTATTGCTGAGATTGCCCGATTCTTCCCCATTCTGTGAAGAAAAAAAGAATATTACAACCATCATGGCTAATGCCAACAGTCCGAAAACAATTCTTTTTGCAACCAAATGTTTCTGATTGTACAATTTCTTCACCTCCCTACGAGTGTGTAATATAACACTTTATTGTACTTTTTGCAAGTATTGTCAATTTGACTTTACTTTACTATTGTGCAATAATATATGATAGTTTTTAAATAAATGAAGGAATAAAATGAGAATACTTTTTAACCACATGAAAAAGTATATAGCCGAAAGCATCCTGTCTCCTTTGTTCAAACTGATTGAAGCATTGTTAGACTTGCTTGTACCATTCGTCATTGCTGCGATTATAGACAATGGCGTACTGAAGTCTGACAAGCCATATGTCATCAAGTTTAGTTTGATTTTGGTGGGACTGGCACTTGCAGGCTTAGCTTTTTCTGTTATTGCGCAATTTTTTGCAGCTAAATCTGCAGTCGGAGTTTCTTCCTCATTGAGAAGAGCTTTGTTTGCTAAGATTCAATCGCTGTCTTATACGGAACTGGACAAAGCCGGAACAGCCACTTTAATTACCAGATTGACTTCTGATACACAATCAGTTCAATCAGGTGTCAACATGGCGCTTCGACTCTTTTTGCGTTCCCCATTTATTGTACTTGGCGCAGTAGTATGCTCATTTTTCATTGATGTTAAAACAGGCATCATCTTCTCAATTGGTTTAGTTGTACTCTCGGTTGTAGTGTTCATATTGACAAAGAAAACAATACCGCTCTATGTCAATACTCAAAACAGCCTTGACAATGTTTTGTCTAACACAAGAGAAAGCTTATCCGGAATCAGAGTTATACGGGCCTATTGTAACGAAGAAAACATAAACAAAGAATTCAACAAGAACAATGAGGCACTCAACAAGATTCAGATCTTTGCAGGAAAAATATCTGCAATAATGAACCCGTTGACATATTTGCTAATCAACATTGTTCTCATAGTCATGATTCGTTCAAATGCCATTTCAGTTGACAATGATTTACTGACACAGGGCCAAGTAATTGCTCTGTACAACTACTTGTCACAGATACTCGTTGAGCTGATTAAATTTGCAAATCTAATTATCACTACATCAAAAGGAATTGCAGCTTCAAAAAGAATATCCGCAATTCTGAATATCGAAGATAGTGATGAAGACGTAAATTCAGATATTCTGCCCGAAAACGGAAGCGTAAGATTTAACAATGTTTCCCTTCAGTATTTCGGTTCCAGTGCGTCAACTCTGAAAAATATAAATATAGACATTCCATCAGGAACCAAAGTTGGAGTAATAGGCGGTACAGGTTCAGGAAAAACAAGTCTTGTAAATATGATTCCCGGCTTTTACAAAGCAACTGAAGGCGATGTATTCGTCGGAAACCACAATGTAAAAGAAATATCCAGAAAGAATTTAAGAGATGCAGTCGGCATTGTTCCTCAACACGCCCAGGTGTTCTCAGGCACTATAAGAGATAACATCCTCAGAGGAAATGAAAATGCGACAGAAGAAGATATAATAGATTCTTTGAAATTTGCAAGTGCATATGACATCGTGACTAAAAAAGGCGGTCTTGATGCTGTTTTGAGCGAAGGCGGATCAGATTTGTCCGGCGGCCAAAAACAAAGGCTCACAATTGCACGCGCTGCTGTCAAGAAGCCTAAGATACTGATTCTAGACGACTCAGCTTCTGCGCTCGATTTTGCCACTGAAAAAGACTTGAGAAATCAGATAAATAAGCTGACCGATACAACTGCATTTATTGTAAGTCAAAGAATATCTTCAGTAATGCATTTAGACAAGATAGTTGTCATGGATAATGGACAGATTTGCGGCTATGGAACACATGATGAGCTTTTGTCCACTTGCCCTATATACAAAGAGATTTATGAATCTCAGATAGAAAAGGGGGCGAGCGCATGAAAAAACAAAGCACAGTCCTCAGAATTCTGAAAAATATCAGCCAACAGAAGAGTTCATTTGTCTTTGTAATCTTGTGCACTGTTCTCTACTCAGTTTTGGATTTGTTTTTGCCTATACAAATTGGTAAAGCAATAGACACCCTGATAGGTCCGGGTAACGTCGATTTCGAAGCGCTCTTTGTAATACTGGCAAAGATTGTTATTATCATCATATCAACAGCTTGTTTGCAATATTTTTCAAGTGTTCTATCGAACAGAGTTTCATACAATGCAGTAAAGAAATTGAGAAAGCAAGCCTTTGAGCATATATCCGATTTACCTATTTCTTACGTTGACTCTCACAAACACGGAGACATAGTAAGCAGAATCACATCTGATGCTCAGGTCCTTTCTGATGGATTGATCATAATAATGACATCTTTTGTGCCAGGCATTATAACGATTATTGGTACATTGATATTCATGATGACTTTGTCTCCTCTGACAGGCGCTGTTGTCATTGTATTGACACCACTATCTATTCTTCTTGCAAACTTCATTTCAAAAAGAACACACAAAATGTTCAAGGTCTCAACTTCAATACTTGGAGAAGAAACAGCTTATGTCAATGAAATGATAACAAGGCAAAAAGTGACAAGCGCTTTCAACAATGAAGACAAAGCGATTGAGAACATGCAGGAAATCGATGAGAGATATAAAAAGTCTAACCTTTTAGCTATTTTCTTCTCATCTCTTGTTAATCCTTCAACCAGGTTCATCAATGCAACAGTATATGCTGTAGCCGCTCTTATAGGGTCATTTTCAGTAATTGACGGCCTGCTCACAGTCGGTGGATTATCCAGCTTTTTGGCTTATGCAAATCAATATGGAAAACCATTTAACAACATCACAAGCGTGATGTCTGAGATGCAAAGTTCCATTGCTTGTGCAGAAAGGTTATTTGAAATAATTGATGAGCCAAAACAATCCGAAAACGTTGATTCAGAAGTATTGCAAGAAAACGGCGAAGTCAGATTCAATCATGTATATTTTTCATATGTTAAAGACCGTCCGCTGATCCAGGATTTTGATTTTTCAGCATCAAAGGGAAAACACATTGCCCTCGTCGGACCTACCGGCTGCGGAAAAACAACAATTATCAACTTGCTCTTAAGATTCTATGAAACAGATGAAGGATCCATAAGCGTTGGAAATGCAGACATTACCAAGGTTCCAAGAGACACGTTGAGAAAGAATTGTACCATGGTTTTACAGGAAACATGGTTAAAGAGCGGAACAATTGCAGATAACATAAGATTCGGTAAACCGGAAGCAACTGACGAAGACGTTATAAACGCTGCAAAAGCTGCATGTGCTGACTCATTCATTCAGAGATTGCCAAACAAGTATGATACTGTAGTATCAAACGAGTCAGGCAATTTGTCAGAGGGAGAAAGACAGTTGATATGTATCGCAAGAGCTATGCTCCATCGCTCTCCTATTTTGATTTTGGATGAAGCAACATCATCTATCGATACAAGAACAGAAGTTCTGATAGGAAAAGCCTTCGACACACTTACAAGCGGAAGGACAAGCATTATAGTGGCACACAGATTGTCTACAATTAAAAATGCCGATTCCATCATTGTCATGAAAGAAGGCAGAATAATTGAACGAGGCACACATAATGAACTTATTTCATTAGGTGGACTGTATTCAAATCTATACAAGAGCCAATTTGAAAATTAGGAGGAAGATATGAAAGTCAATTTGATTCAACCATTTTATTCTTCAAAAGAACAGGACACTCAGAAGTGCTTTGAACAATTATTGCAATTATTGGATCAGTGCTCATCTGACATGGATTTGATTGTTCTTCCTGAATACAGTGATATACCTGCTGTACAGGACACGGAGAGCTCATTCTACAAAAACACTAAAGCTAATCACGAAGTACTGTTGAACAAAGCGTGTGAGACAGCAAAAAGATGCAACGCTATTGTATTTGTAAACGCATTGTACATGAGTGAAAAAGGCGGAAGAAATACTACGTTTGCTATAAACGGAAAAGGCGAAATAGTAGGTAAATATTTCAAAGCTCACCCGGCTCCGTCAGAAATAAAACTGCATCTGGATGACACTTATTCTCAAACACCTTCTCTACCTTATACCCTAACAATTGATGGAATTAAGTTTGCATTTTTGACTTGTTATGACTTCTATTTTTATGAGAATTATGCTCAGATTGCACGCTTAAAACCTGATGTAGTAATAGGCAATTCACTTCAAAGAACCGATACTCATCAAGCACTTGAGACAATGTGCAGATTTGTCGCATACAACACAGCTGCTTACCTTGTCAGATCATCAGTTTCACTTGGAGACGACTCAACTGTTTGCGGAACAAGCTGTATAGTCAGCCCGGACAGCACGGTGATCGTCAATATGCATTCAAAGATTGGAATGGAATGCGCTGAAATAGATCCAAAGAAAAAATATCTTAAAGCAGCAGGTTTCGGCGGAAGTCTAGCTACTCACCCCGAATATACGGAAGTAGGCAGAAGACCATGGCTTTACAGAAATGCTGGGCCTTCTCTGTTGCCGTATAATAGCATGATTCCGTTCCCGAGAGTTTGTGCTCACAGAGGATTCAGTGCTGTAGCTCCTGAGAATTCTCTCCCCGCATTAGGCGCAGCTGTTGCACTTGGTGCTTCGGAAATAGAATTTGATTTATGGCCGACTTCAGATGGCGTACTTGTATCAAGTCACGATATGACATTGTCAAGAACTTCTGATGGTTCGGGAAAGATTTACGAAAAAACACTTGAAGAGTTGAAACAACTTGATTTCGGTTCAAAATTCAATGAGGAATTTGCAGGACTGAGAATAGTCACATTTGAAGAGATTCTACAGAAGTTCACGGGAAAAACAATAATGAACATCCACATGAAGAACCTCGACGATTATGCTCCTATGCCTGACAGTTACCTTGATGATACTGTAGAATTGATCAAAAAGTATGAGTGTGAAAGATATTGTTATCTGATGATAACAAACAATTACATGCTTGAATACATGCAGAAAAAGTACCCGGAAATCGAAGTATGTGCAGGTGCACAGTCTAAGGATCTAGGAGCCTACAGCATGGTTGACAGAGCTGTCAAGTATGGTTGTAAAAGAGTTCAATTCTTCAAGCCTTATTATGACGAGGCAGCATTCAAATATGCTCATGACCATGGCATTATAGTAAACGTTTTCTGGTCTGATGATTTGGAAGAAGCAAAACAACTGCTCAGTTGGGGCGCAGATTGCATATTGTCTAACAAGTACCAAAGACTTGCTGAACTAGATGGCGGAGTCAGACTGATTTAAAGATAAAAAAATAAGCAGCATGACAAGGAAACAAATCCGAGTCATGCTGTATTTTTATCTTTTACCATTTGTTATTTCCATCTGAATAGTCGTGTCCGCCGCTGAGTTGCGGATAATAGCTCCTGTACCTGTGTCTGGGCGGGTTATCAAACTCCATCTTAATAACCGTAACACCGCAAATCTTATCCGGAGGACTATCAGGAAGATTCTTGAGAATTATTCTGTATCCATCGACTTCATAATCAATTGGTTTACCTGAAACGAGATAAGATATCTTCTTTGGAGCGTCAATAAAACCTCCGATTCTCATCGTTCCGTTCTTCGGCCAAACCCAATTCCACAAATAGAATGTTTTGAGATCTTTATCTGCTGAAACAGCTGTCAAAGATGTTGCACTGTACAAAGATGCTGTGGGATACTTTTCGCCATATGTTGCCTGTCCGTTATAACTGAGCCATTCACCAACTTTTTCAAGTGTTTTTTCTGTGTACGGATCTACACTTCCGTCAGGACAAGGAGAGACGTTTAACAGCATGTTGCCGCCTTTACAAGTACACATGTGAAGATTTCTGAGAATCTGTTTAGGTGTAACCATGAAGTCTTTGGCCTGTTCATGATCAACATATCCCCAAGCAAGATTTGTAAGAGTAAGACATGATTCAAAATGTCTGTCATCTTCTCTGCTAATATAGTTTTCAGGAGTTCCGAAATCTTCGCTTAACATGCTTCTGTTGTTTATCAATATATCCGGCTGCAGTTGACGAAGGCGATAATTTCTGTTAATTGAATCCCAGCCTTCAGCACTTGTAATTGGACAAGACACATCGTACCACAATATGTCGATTTTGCCGTAATTTGACAACAACTCAACGTTTAAATCTTCTATATATTTGCAGAATCTTGCTCTCGCTTCAGGGTCATTGGCACACTTCCAGGAATCGGGATGATGCCAGTCCATAAGTGAAGAATACAAACCGATTCTTAGATCATATTTCCTGCAAGCATCAACAAATTCGCGGACCAGATCCCTTTTGCAATAATTCATCGAATTGTATGGATTAACTTTAGAATCCCACAAAGAAAAACCTTCGTGATGTCTTGTGGTTAATACTACATACTTTGCACCCATTTTTTTGGCGGTCTGGCACCACTCTTCACACGCATTTTCCTTTGGTGCAAATGTCTTGGCAAACTCTTCATATTCTTTAACTGTGTAGTTTTCATTTGCCTGTGACCACTCGCCCGTACCCAATTGTGAATAAAGCCCGTAATGAATAAACATTCCGAACCTGGCTTCTTTAAACCATTTCATTCTTTTTTCACGAGTTTCGCCAGTCCATTTTTCGTACTCGCTCTTACTGATATATGACATCTTTACACCTCAAATAATATTAAAACAATACGTCTTCAACATACAGACAAATTGCATGATAAATAGGCAAAGTCAGTTCCTGAACCTTGTATGTTTCTGTTTCTTCAATTGCTATATTACAATCAGAATATTCCTTTATTTTGCCGCCATTTTTTCCTGTTATGGATATTACTTTGCTTCCGAGCAATTTAGCTGTCATTGCTGCATAAAGGACATTCTTTGAATTACCTGAAGTTGTTAAAGCAAACAGAACATCATTTGGTTTAGCATACCCATACACTTGCTGTGCATATACAAAATCCGGATTTTTATCATTTGCAAAAGCACTGATTATTGCGCTCTGTGACACAAGAGAAATAGCTTCTAGAGAACCCTGGAGATTGTCAACAAGTACTTTTGTTTCTTCATTTTTGTTTGCTTTCTCAACAAAAGATTCTTTTAAATCTCTTTTTTTGCAAAAACTCTTCATCAGTTCGCCCACAATGTGTTCTGAGTCAGCAGCACTACCGCCATTGCCGCATGTCATCACCTTGCAGCCGCTCTTGTATGCTGAAACAACAATTTCGCAAGCTTGTTCTATAGACTTTTTTGATGACTTCAATACCGGGTATCTCTCAATCAATTCATCAATTATTCTCATAGTTCTCTCCTTCTATAGCGATTGAAACTGCTGCATAATCGCCTATTCTATCACCAAGTTCAGCCTTTTTAATTGTACAAACACTCTGAGTATATACAAGCGCCTCTTCTCTTATTGCTTTTTCCATTTCATCCCTTAACAAGTCTTCGCTTCTCTCAAAAATGCTGCCTATTACAACTGTGTCAGGATTCAGTACATCGAGTAACACTGAAACTGCCCTTCCAAGATTTCTTCCGCAATCTCTGTAAATCTTAATAGCAAGTTGATCGCCGTTCTTTGCAGCATTTGCAACTACTTTAGCGTTTAGTTTATCCAGATCTTTTTCGCTTTCACAGAAAGAAACCTTTTGGTTCTGAGATAAAGCTTTCTTAACTTCTTCACGAATAATCTGAGCAAGCCCTCCGCCCGAGCAAAAACCTTCACACGAGCCGTTCTTTCCATAACCGACCGGACCTTCGTTTTCGAGCCTTACATGCCCTATTTCTCCGGCGTATCCGTTTGTACCTCTGTAAAGCTTTCCGTCTAAAATAAGGCCGGCACCAAAACCCGTACCGAATGTTAAAAATACCATATTTCTGGAATTCTTACCGGCACCGAATTTGTTTTCTGCAATAGCACATGCATTTGCATCATTTTCCAAATATGTCTTTATCTTGAATTTATCTTCGAATATTTCTTTGATTCTGACTTCATCCCAACCCGGAAGATTCGGAGGAGACAATATTATTCCTTTTTCAGCATCAAGCGGGCTTCCGCAGCTGATTCCTATTGAAGAAACACTTTCTTTTTTGACATATTTTTCCACCGCTTTTACGATCGAGTCAAACGTTTCTTTATATGTGATAGTTGGAAAAAGAGTCTTGTCTAAAAAAGTAAGCTCATCATTATATAAGCACGCCAAAGTGACGGCACATTTAGTGCCGCCAATATCCACGCCTATATAGTACTTTGTGTCTTTTATCATAAGACCTCTCTTAACAAAATGCCTTCCGATTAATCGGAAGGCAAAGCATTATTCTTTAACTACTTCTGCCTCAGGTGCGTTTTTCTTAACACTTTCAATTCCGTTGAGACAATTAGCTTTTGTTGTATATCCTTCAGAAACAGCAACTATTTCACCATTTCTAGCTTTCAAACGGAAACGATATTCTCCGGCTTTATCTGTATATAATTCAAATTTCGGATTCTTCAATTCTTCAAATCCTTCAACTGTCTGATCTTCAACTTCAGCAGCGCTTACTGTCTTAACACTATCTACACCATTCTGGCAAGCAGCCAATGTTGTATAAACCTGTGAGCTGGCAATGATTTCGCCGTTGTTTGCTTTCAAATCGAATTTGAATCCATCTTTTGCTTCTCTAACTACAAATTTTCCCATAACAATATCTCCTTAAAACTTTTTGTGCCAATTGTACATAGGCTACAATTAAATAATATATTTTGTGACTTAAAAAATCAATAGTTTTAACCAAAACTATATATGTGAACTCTTACAAAAAACAATCGTTTTTGTTGTTAAAAACACATTATTATCTTCCAAGAACCCTCATTATCAGGTGACGACCATACCGCATCGCCCCCATAGGACAAAACTCCTGACAACAAAAGCAATGAATACATATCTTTCGGTTAATGTGAGGTTTTCCATTTTTCATGGTAATTGCTTTTGCCGGACATATCTGCGCACATTTTTTACAACCAACACATGATTTTGGTTCCAATTTTGGAAATGGGGTTATGACCCTTGATGCAAAGAAGTCTGCCACCTTCCCGAAAAAGCCATCACCCAAAACCTTGAAGAAAACACTTGATTGCGCCTCAACAGTTTTGAAATCCGGTATTCGGAATTTGGATAAATCTCCAAAGACCCTTATTTGCGAGCTGTCTTCTGTCAACAAACCTCTGTTTTGTGCGGCCTTAATAGTCGGCACTTCACTTGCCTTTATTCCTATTATATCAGCTGCTATTGTATCCAGCATGTGTCCATTCTTGCTTGCAACCAAACACCCTATTTTTCTGGGTGTGCCCTGTGTGGGGCCGTTTCCTTCCATTCCGATTACAGCATCACATATACACAGTGCCGGCTTAGAATATTCATATACATCCACAAGCATATCTGCAAAGTCTTCTGCCTTTGGGAATCTGTAATGAAATTCTGGCTTTTTGGTACCGGGAATAGTTCCAAAGAAATTCTTGACTGCACAAGACAGTCCCATCATTGCATGAGTTTTTAACTTACACACATCGATTATGGCATCAACTTTGCTAAGCCAGGACGTATAAGGAAAATGCTTAGCTTTTACCGCTTGGGGATAGTCGATTTCAGATTGCGAAAAATCATCATTTAACTTGGCGCCAAATGTCTCAGCTCGTCTCATTCCGCTTACGTCATATACAACTTTTAAATATGGTGCAGAATAGATTCCGCCTGGGCTGTCACCGATTATGACTTCAGCTCCTCGTTCTCTCAATATTTTGACTAAAGCGCAAATAACTGAAGGATGTACAGTTGCGGCCAAATCCGGTTTCATAGCTGTAACGAGGTTTGCCTTTATACCGATGACCATTCCGCTTTTCACAAAATCAAGTCCATTGATTTGTTCAAGTGATGATTTTAGTGCTGTTTCAACATTTTCGTCAGAATAATCTTCACAACTAATCACTGAAACATCATAATTATCCATCAAAAACACTTCTCTTTTCTAGCTTTTCTGCAGTTTTTAATGTCTGTACAATGGTAACAGATTTCGTTTTGATTGCTTCCGCCATTGAAATAATCTACTGCATTTTTTGTGGTGGTTTCTGCAATATTGTTCAAGGCTTCCCTAGTCAAAAATGCCTGGTGAGATGTAACTATAACATTAGGCATTGCAATCAGGTTTCTGAGTACATCATCATCAAGAATATGACCAGACTTATCTTCAAAGAAAATGTCGCCTTCTTCTTCATAAACATCTAAACATACAAAACCTATATGTCTCTGTTTAATTCCTTCAAGCAAATCTTCTCCTTTTACTAATCCGCCTCTTGATGTGTTGATGATTCCCACGCCCTTCTTCATCTTTTGGATGGCACTTGAATCTATCATATATCTGTTTTCATCAGTCAGAGGGCAATGCAAAGATATGAAATCACTTCTCATGAACAAATCGTCAAGTTCAGTGTATTCAACATCGAGATTAGGATCAGGGTATTTGTCATATGCCAGTACATGCATTCCGAATCCTTTACATATGTTTACGAACACTTTGCCGATTTTACCAGTCCCAACAACTCCAATAACTTTTTCATGAAGATCCACACCCATCAGTTCATTCAGAGAAAAGTTATATTCTCTTGTCCTGATATATGCTTTGTGTATACGTCTGTTTGCTGTCAACAAAAGCGCCATTGCGTGCTCTGCTATTGCATATGGAGAATATGCAGGAACTCTGTAGACATGAATCTTTCCAAAAGCTGCTTTTATATCAACATGGTTAAACCCAGCTGATCTCAAAAGTAACAGTCTTACTCCGTTTTCGTAAAGTATATCTATGATTTTTTTGTTAACCGGATCATTGACAAATGCGCAAACTCCGTCAAAACCTTTTGCCAGTTGTGCAGTTTCCTCATTCAAGCGTGACTCAAAGAAAACATATTCAACCTCATACTGCTTTCCGAATGTGTCAAAAGGCACTCTGTCAAAGCTCTTGGTGTCAAAAAAAGCTATTCTAATCATAATGTTTTTTCCCCTTTTATTTCAAATTGCTCTATTAACTTTTTGAACACATCCTGTCCGTCAAGACATGTGTCAATCAGCCATCCTTTTTCACGATTCCACTCAGAAAGACCTCGATAGTAAAATGCCTTTTTTCCGTCTTCAATAATGAATGGCATTATGTTGAACCTCAAGCACTCTTTCAGTGCAACAAGTCTTCCAACCCTTCCGTTTCCATCCTGGAATGGGTGAATCATCTCAAAATCTGCGTGAAAAGCAATTATATCTTTTATTGTCTTCTCTGATTTTGCATTGTATTTTTCAAGCAGCTTTTTCATTTGAGCTTCCACTTCTTCAGGTTTTGTCGTTTCGTGTCCTCCGACCATATTGGGACGTTTTTTGTATCCTCCTACAACAAACCATTCAAGAGTTGAATCTTTTGTATCATGCTTGAGAATATAGTGCAGTTCCTTAATTATTTCCTCTGAAAGCTCTTCATCTGCAATATCAATTACATAGTCAATTGCTCGGAAGTGATGTACAGTTTCCAATATGTCATCAACCAGTACCCCGTCTCCGACATTCAGCGTGTTTGTTTCAAATATTAGCCTTGTTTGGTCTTCTGTAAGCCTGCTTCCTTCAATGTGGTTAGAATTGTACGTCATTCTGACTTGCAATTCATGATACAGTCCGCCGGATAATCTGATTTGTTTTTCATCTCTCAAAGATTGAAGAATAGGATTACTTGAAATCTCCCGGCACAATTGATCCGGTTCGCACCCAAAATATGCCGAGAGTTTTTCCATCACTTTCTTAGAAAGCTTTTCGCCTTTGCCTATTTTTGCAACCGTTCGCGATGATAATCCGAGTATCTTTGTCAGGTCAGATCGTCCGATGTTGTTTTCTTTCAGTTTTAGTTCCAGTCCGCTATATGTAAACATAGTGAAACCTCGCTTTCATCTTTACATATTATACAACAAACGAGCGGAAAAGTAAAGATTTTGTCAAAAAAAGATATATAAAAGTAAAGATAATAGATATCCACTTGTTGTAAACCTTGGAAGTCGCTATCTGGTTCGTCGGTAACTACGTCCCTTGGGACTTGCACCCAAGACTCGGAACATGCCCGTCATACCAAAAAGTCAAGTACGGACCGAGGTTTTGCCCGTGGGTTATTTCCGCCCCCACATCCGACTCCCTTCAGATTCCACCTCACGATGAACACCCTTGCTGTTCAGCTATAAATTTCCCACTATCTGGGCGTGTTCGGGACTTTCACCCGTTAGAGCGCGCCCCTGGCGCGCAAATACAAAAAGGAGCAGGCGAACCTGCTCCGGTACATAAAACTATTTGCGATACTTGTTTTCAAACTCGCGAACGGCATTTTTGATCGTAATATCGATCCTTCGGTCACAGAACTGTTTTATATGCTCCGGTATTTCGTGATAAAACGCCTCGGCGATACCTCCGGCGATGCAC
>JAEEGL015904617.1_pt1 | contig 20268 bp, 21 predicted proteins | sample 9134231 | NCBI WGS metagenome assembly JAEEGL01 (sample SAMN16246548, study PRJNA631951) | gut metagenome | biome: gut microbiome; feature: rumen; material: fiber-attached | host: Bos | place: Iran: Karaj | collected 2018-10 | reverse complement strand
GGCGTTTTCAACATTGAGGGCGGCTGCTATGCAAAGTGCATCCGGCTGAGCAAGGAAAACGAGCCTCAGATCTGGAACGCCGTTCGTTACGGGACTCTGGTGGAAAACGTGATCATGGACCCGGATACCCGCGTCTTGGATTTTGACGACGCTTCCCTGACGGAGAACACCCGCGCCGGCTACCCTGTGACCTTTATCCCCAACTGTGCCATTCCCGGCATCGGCGGCCATCCCAAGACCGTGATTTTCCTGACAGCGGACGCCTTTGGCGTGCTTCCTCCCATCAGCAAGCTCAGCAAGGAGCAGGCCATGTACCATTACGTCAGCGGCTACACCGCCAAGGTCGCAGGAACGGAACGGGGCGTCACGGAACCCCAAGCCACCTTCTCCACTTGCTTCGGCGCCCCCTTCCTTCCTCTGCATCCCTCCGTCTACGCAGAGATGCTGGGTAAGAAGATCGAGGAACACGATACTAACGTATATCTGGTCAACACTGGCTGGGTCGGGGGCCGCTATGGGATGGAGCGCTGCTTCCGCATGAAGCTGCCCTATACCCGCGCCATGGTTACCGCAGCCCTCAACGGCGAGCTGGAGAAGTCCGAATTTGAAACGGATCCGGTTTTCGGACTGGCCGTTCCCAAGACCTGCCCCGGCGTTCCCGCCGAATACCTCAGCCAGAAAGCCCTGTGGCAGGATGACGAAGCCTATGAGGCGGCGGCTAAGGAGCTGGCCCAGAGCTTCATCAAGAATTTCAAAAAATACACCAACATGCCGGAAGCCATCGTGAATGCCGGTCCGAAAGCGGAGTAAGATATCAGACAATAGGACTTTTCGGGGGAGAAAATGAACAGGAACAAGAAGCCAAACAAAGTGAATGAGGATGCCAATATCGTATCGTGGGTTATTACTGCGGTACTGCTGGCAGTCAATGCGTTCCCGGTGGGACTCTTTTTCCTGATCATGAAGCTGGCCGGAAACGATATACTGGGTAAACTCTTTATGGCCCTTCAGGAGGGGTTTCGCAACAATTCCACCTCCGATGCAACAAGAGCTTCTTCTAACCGCACGCAAAACTACACGCCGAATTCTTCTTCCCGTTCCCGCGCCGCGCAGCAGGGCACGGTCATCGTTCATGATCCCGCGCAACATACCGCAGCGTGGCCTCAACAGCCTCAGCCTCAAATGCAGGTGCAGCCTCAGCCCGTTCCGCAGAAGCCTGAACCGCAAAGACCCGTTCATCAGCAAAAGCCGGCACAGCAACCGGCTCAACCTAAGAAAAATGAAAAAGAGGACGATGGCATCCAGCATATCTCCAGGGGCAAAAAAGCGCTGTTCATTCTGGGATGGGTATTGCTTGGCGCTGGTATCCTGGGAAGCATCTACGGCATCGCCGGTTCGGGAGTCCTTTGGAAGATCCTTCAATGGATCGCCGTAGCCCTGGGAGGCGGCGGTATGCTTTTTGCTGCGCGGTCGAAGGACAGGAAAGAGCGGTTGTATCAGAACCTGGTGAAAATCGTCGGTGATAAGGCATATGTGGAACTGAAGTCTCTGGCCTCCTCCGCAGGCATCAAGGAAAAGACACTGATCCGTGAGCTGGACGAGATGGTAGAGCGAGGCTATCTGCCGGAATCCGCATATCTGGACAACGCCAGGGGGTTGTTGATCCTTGATCAGACGAAAGCAGAGGATCAGATCGTCACCACCCAGACCGCGGAAGAACCCGGACGAGAGGAAGATAAGTATGACCTGCTTCTGAAGGAAATGGAGCGGGCCTGCGGGCGTATTCAGGATCGGGATATGCTGGAGAAAGCCATCCAGATCCGCGGGCTGGCTGCCGCGATCTTCAACGCCGTACGCAAGGACTCGGACAAGCAGCCGCAGATCAGCAGCTTTCTCAACTACTACTTCCCCACTACGCTGAAACTCCTGGACAGCTATGCGGATTTTGAGGAAAAGGGTTTTCAGGGTGACAAACTTTCCCAGACAAAAGAGCGGATAGAGGTCACCATGGATACCATCATTTCCGCCTATCGCAAGCAGCTGGATAACCTTTACCTGCCCGATACGCTGGACGTGGATACGGATATCGACGTACTGGAAACCATGCTGAAGCGTGACGGGCTCTCCGTGAGCGATTTTGAGCAGGTTGGGCAGGAAGAAGGCACTCCCGGCACTATGAACTGAAGACAAACGGAGCAGCCGCCATTTCAGAAACGTAAAGGGCGGCTGCTTTCCCAAGCAGAAACAGCAGAGCGGCAAGGCATAAACCTTGCCGCTCTGAATCTCTTTTAATACTATTTCTCCATAGTAACATTTGCAGAGGGAGTCAATATGGTTACAGATTCCTGATCAACACGCGCGAAGCCGCCGCGGACAGTGGCTGCAAACACTGCTTTTCCCTTTTCGGAAACCGTTACAGGGCTGTTTTCCTCCAGTGCGATGACGGCAGGAAGATGCCCGCGAAGAATCCCGATGCTGCCTCCCTGCCCCTCTGCATTATCCTTCTCTACAAGGTTTACAGCATCGCAGTGGAAGGAAGCTACGTCCTTCAACGGCGTGAGGATACGAAACAGGAGCCCGCTATCCATCAGCCTTGCTCCTTTGCGGCAGCGAACACCTCTTCGATCGTCCCTGCCATGAGGAATGCCTGTTCCGGTAGGGAATCGCAATCTCCTCCCAGGATCGCCTCAAAGCCCTTGATCGTATCCTTCAGGTGGACGAAACGCCCGGAAAGGCCTGTAAAGCCTTCTGCAACATGAAAAGGCTGGCTCATGAACCGCTGAGCTTTCCGGGCCCGCCGCACTGTCAGTTTATCCTCCGGGGAAAGCTCGTCCATACCCAGGATGGCAATGATATCATGCAGCTCATTGTATCGCTGCAGGAGCCGCTGGACTTCCCTGGCCGCACGGTAGTGCCGATCCCCAACGATATCCGGAGAAAGCATCCTGGAGCTGGATTCCAGGGGGCTGACGGCAGGATAGATCCCTTGTTCGACGATGGCACGGGAGAGCACGGTGGTAGCGTCCAAATGGGAAAACGTGGTAGCGGGAGCAGGGTCCGTCAGGTCGTCTGCCGGGACATAGATGGCCTGCACAGAGGTGATGGAGCCGTTCACCGTACTGACGATGCGTTCCTGCAGCTGCCCCATCTCCGAAGCCAAGGTGGGCTGATAACCCACGGCGGATGGCATCCTTCCCAGCAGGGCGGAGACCTCGGAGCCAGCCTGGGTAAACCGGAACATATTGTCGATGAACAGGAGCACGTCCTTGTGGGCATTCTCCCGGAAGTATTCTGCCAGTGTCAGCCCGCTTAAAGGAACCCGGAGACGGGCGCCGGCAGGCTCGTTCATCTGGCCGAAAACCAGCGCGGTCTTAGTCAGCACTCCGGATTGCTTCATCTCCTGCCAAAGGTCGTTCCCTTCCCTGGAACGTTCCCCCACGCCGGCAAACACGGAATAGCCGTCATGTTCAAAGGCGATATTCCGGATGAGTTCCATAATAAGCACGGTCTTCCCTACCCCTGCGCCGCCAAAGAGGCCGATCTTGCCGCCCTTGGTATAGGGGGTCATGAGGTCAATAACCTTGATACCGGTCTCCAGCAGGTCTCCGCCGGGAACGATCTCCGTAAAAGGCGGGGCGCTGCGGTGGATGGGCCAGCGTAGGGACACAGGTACCTCGCCGCCCCGGTCGATGGGATCGCCATTCACATTCAGCATACGTCCCAGGGTCTCTTCTCCCACCGGGATCGTGATCGGATCCCCCGTGTCCATAGCAAACATACCGCGGGAAAGGCCGTCGGTAGCATGCATGGAAATGCACCGTACGGTCCCGTTGCCAAGCTGCTGCAATACCTCCAGCACCAGCTTGCCGTTATTGGTTTCTACTTCCAGGGAATTGAAAAGCTCCGGTGTTTCTTCCACCTGGGGAAAGGTCACGTCTACCACCGGGCCTGTGATACGGGTAATCAGCCCTTTCTTTCCGGAAGACATGCTCTATTCCTCCCCTTTCGGCCAGAGGCCGGATGATGTTTCGATGACGCTGGCGGTTACCTGCGTTTGGCGCAGGCGGTTGATCGCCGTTTCCAACTCGGCGGCGGACTCCTTTCCGTTGTCGTAAGCGGAACGCATGGAAACCAAAGTAGCCCCCTGTACGCCCATTGCGCTTCGGATCAGCAAATAGTAGACCTGGGCACGAAGGCAGAATTCCGCCAGCCCGTCATGTACGGTTTCGGGGTCGGGCAGCCAGAGGAGATCCTGGGCTTCTCCCCCGCCTTCCCCAGGCAGGATCTCCGTGCATCCAGGCGTCTGATTCATGGCATTGACAGCATCGCTGTAGACAAATAAGACACGGGATACCTTGCCGCTGGTATACAGGGAGAGGATCCGATCCGCCAGGGCTTCAGCCTGTTCATATTCCGGCACATCGGAAATCTGGAACTGTCCCTCGATCGGGATGCCCCGTTCCCTCAGATGCGCAGCAGCCTTTTTTCCACCGGTGATGAAGCAAGCGTCGCTTGCTCCAGGAAGTGAATGCAGATAGGAAAACAACTCGTTGTGATAACTACCGCAGAGTCCCCGGTTTCCGGAGAGGAGTACGATGAGCGTCCTTTCCTCCCCGCCCTGGACACGGGAAACAACGGCACCGGATGCCCGGAGCAGGTCACGGCAACCATCGGCATAGGCGCTGAACGCATAGGCTGTCGCATTCAGCTTTGCCAGCTTGGCTGAGGAAACTGTACGCATCGCGCCTGCCAGCTGACAGATTGTCTGGATGCCGCGGAGACGCTTGCGAAGGTCAGACAAGGTCGCCATGGGCATCCTCCTCCACGAATCTGGCCAAAGCGTTTTTCAACACCGTGATCTCCTCAGCAGAAAACTTCTTCCCGTTTTGCAGACGCCGTACCAGGGCCGGCTCCCTTCCCTCCATGTGGACATAGAGTCTTTCTTCATATTCTCCGATTTCCGCAGGTTCTATATTGTCGGCATATCCCTCGGAAACGGCAAACAGCAAAAGCGCCTGTTTCCAATCCTCCAGCGGGGCATAACGGTTCTGCCGGAGCGCTGACATCATCCGCTCGCCGGAATTGAGCACCTTCGTGCTGGCATCGTCAAGATCGGAGCCGAACTGGGCAAAAGTTGAGAGCTCCCGATACTGTGCAAGATCCATGCGCAGCCGCGAAGAAACCTGCTTCATCAGCGGGGTTTGGGCCGCGGAGCCCACACGGGAAACGGATAGGCCTACATTGACCGCAGGTCTCTGGCCGGAGTTGAACAGATCCGTTTCCAAAAAGATCTGACCGTCGGTTATGGAGATCACGTTCGTGGGGATATAAGCGGAGATATCCCCCATCTGCGTCTCTATGACAGGCAGCGCGGTGACGCTGCCGCCGCCTGCCTCATCAGAAAGCCGAGCAGCCCTTTCCAAAAGCCGGGAATGCAGATAGAAGACGTCACCGGGATAAGCTTCGCGTCCGGAAGGACGGTGCAGCAGCAGGGAAAGCTCACGGTAAGCTACCGCATGCTTGGAGAGGTCGTCGTAGATAATGAGGCAGTCCCGCCCGGAATACAGGAAATACTCGCTCATAGCTGCACCGGCAAAGGGGGCGATATACTGCAGGGATGCGGAACTGGATGCAGGCGCGCTGACGATCGTGGTATAAGACATAGCTCCATATTTGATGAGCTTGTCCCTGAAATCCGCCACAGAGGTTTCCTTTTGGCCGATGGCCACATAGATGCAGGCCACATCTTTCCCCCGCTGGTTGATGATCGTATCCAGCAGCAGCGCAGTTTTTCCCGTCTGCCTGTCCCCAATGATCAGTTCGCGCTGCCCTCGGCCAATGGGTACCAGGGCATCGATAGCCTTCACGCCGGTCTGGAGCGGGACAGAGATGGATTTCCGGTCCGGGATACCCGGCGCAGGGTTCTCGATCGGACGTTTCAGCTCAGTGCGGATGCGGCCCTTCCCGTCGATCGCGCGGCCCAGGGGGTCTACTACACGGCCCAGCAGGGCATCGCCCACGGGGACGCTGGCGATACGGCCGACACGGCGTACCCGGCTGCCGCTTTCGATGAGTTCGTAGCTGCCGAATACCACACAGCCGATCCGCTGCGGTTCGATATCCAGGATCATTCCCCGTTCCCCGCAGTCGAATTCCACCACTTCGCCGTACATGATATCGGCGAGGCCATCCAACCAGCAGATGCCGTCGGAAACGCTGAGGACGCGGCCCAGCTGGAACGTGTCCAGCTGCGGTTCAGCTTCGCTGATGCCCTTCATCAGGTCTTCGAGGATACTTTCTTTATCCTTGAGGCCTTCAACAGGGCGCTTTGTGAGGTCCTTTTCCAGATGATAAAGGCGGTTCTCTACCGTCATGTCATATACGGTATCACCGATACGCAGCCGCATGCCGCCCAGAAGGTCCGGGTCGACCTTCACCCAATAGGAGGGCTTGCCGCCGACCTCCCGCAAAAGGGCTGTAGTCTTCTTCCCGATGAGTTCCACAAGTTGATCATCCAGCGGAAATGCGGAAGTGAGGGTGACATACAGTACGTCATGATGCATCAGGTAACACATATCGCCGGGGGTAATGCGGATGTTTTCCAGCACACGTTCCGCGAACAAGGGCTCCAGGGCACGGATGCGGGACACCTGGGGCTCCTGTGTGAGGTGTTCACCCAACTCCAACACCAGGGCTCTGACTGCCTGGTCCCTGGCATTGCCCAAGGCCTCTCGCTGCAGATCCTCCAGTTCCTGGCGATGGAGCTCTTCCGCCTGCTTCTCCTCTTCCTCCAAAGATTGACGCAGCACCTGCAATCCTGTATCGTCCTGAGGCACTTCCGTGAGGGTTTCGGGCTGAGCTTCCGGGATTTCCGCGGATGCAGAAGCGGCAGCGGCCTCCAGGGCCTCCGCCTCATCCAATTCCCTGCTGATGCGTTCCCGACGCTCGCCAAAACGCTTCAACACGGTTTTCCTCCCTGCGAACCAAAGACCGGCGGCAAGGATGAGAAAGTTGATCAATGCATACAGCAGCCGCATTCAGCGTTCTCCAAAAGCCATCAGCTTGTCCGTAAACGTATTGACATGGTCACTCAGGGAAACTGCCAACTGTGGCACGAGGTCGGCCGCTTCCGCCTCCGCGATTTCCCGCTGTTCCTTTGTTTCCTGAAGATATCGCCTTTCCCGCGCTTCCCGTCGGATCTTGCTCTCTTCCCGCAAGGCAAAGGCAGCCTGCTTGCGCGCCTCGGCCAGCTTCTGTGCTTTCTCAAGCTTCTGTGTTTCCAGCAGCGCCTGCTTCTCAGCAAGCTCCGCAGACCTGTCCAGACTGCGGGCATGAGCGATCCTGTCTTTCCTTGCGTCAAGGAAAGCGAGCAGCGGTTTCAGCAGCAGATGCCAGAGGATGAGCATGAATGCGCAGAAGCAGAGAATAGTCCAAATCAGTATGTTGGGCTGTATGGTCATTTTCCGGATCTCAGGCGATCTTGCCCACCAGCATGAACGCGATGAGCAGGCCGTAGATGGTGAGAGCTTCCATCAGGGCCAGGGCCAGAAGAAGCGCACTGCGGATATCCTTGGCGGCCTCGGGCTGCCGGGCAATGCTCTCCAGAGCCGCGCGGGCGGCCTTTCCCTGGGCAAGGGCGGGAAAGATGGTGGAAACGGCAATGCAGAAGGCGGCTGCAAGCGCAATGATAGCAGAATCGGTCATATCGGTTCTCCCTTCTTAGTCTTCGATGATCTCTTGCAGATAGGAGGCAGTCAGCATGGTGTATACAATGGCCTGAATGGCGCAGAACAATAGGCTGAGCACCATCATAATGATAGGCGCGCCGATGGGCAGCAAATGGTAAAGGTTTTCCATCACCGTCTCTTCCCCGAAGATGTTGCCGAAAAGCCGAAGTGCCAGAGAGGCGGGCTTGATGAGTTCATCCAGGAGCAAAAGCGGTACAACGGGGGTCAGAAAATGCTTCAGATAGTGCTTTGCCCCTGCGTGGATCCCGGCTGTCTGAAGAAAAACAAAGGTCACGATACCGAGGCCCAGGGTTACGGAAAGAGAGGATGTGGGTGCTTTGACATACTTGCTGAGCCCGACGCCGGGTATAAGGCCGGAGTAGTTGGAAAGGATGATGAAGCAGAACAGCGGCCCCAGGAAGAAAAGATAGCGGCGCCCGTTCTCCTTCCCCAGGATTCCGGCAAAGAAATCGTCCAGGAATTCTACGGCAATCTCCAGCAAGTTCTGCAGCCTGCCGGGCCGTTCCTTCAGATTGCGGGTGACCAGAATTGAGATTGCCGCGGCGAGGGCTAAGAATATCCACATCGCAATCACTTCCCCGGTCACGTCCAGGATGCCGAATATTCGGATGACCGGTTCGGAGATTTCACCCATGCGCCATCACTCCTTTCCCTGTCCACTCATCCCTCTGGTGAGACGGAGAGTGAAAAACGTCAGCAAAACCGTGAGTCCCAGCGCACCGCCGATCAGGAGTGCGGTGACGCTCAGCTCAGTGCGTTGCCCGATCAGATACAGGATCAGCAGATAAACTACGCTCAGCAGGGTACGGATGGGGGAAATCAGGCTGATCCCCTTCTCCGCATTCCGCTTCATCAGCGATTGCAGCAGGAGATAGTTCGCCCAGGATACCAGGCCACCGCCGATAAAGGCAGCTAGCCCCGTGAAGAATAGTATCATGAGCATCCCTCCTTTTCTCCGCGATTATTCTGGGTCAATTTGTTCCATGAAAATGCTGCCATTTGAATGGGTATTCTTTTAAAGAGCCTGCCTGCATAGAAGGCAGGCCATGAATTACGGCCTGCCTTTAGGGTCTCTCTGTATTCAGCCGGAAATCCTCAACCCGCGAATTCCTTGAAATCCGTCTCGATCAGCTGCTGAAGGGCAAGTACCGCCGCCTCTTCATCAGGGCCTTCCGCGCCGATAGAGATATCCGTACCCTTGACAATGCCCAGGGAGAGAACGCCAAGGAGACTTTTTGCATTGACCTTGCGTTCTTCTTTTTCGATCCAGATGGAGCTCTTGAATTCGTTGGCTTTCTGGATAAAGAACGTAGCTGGCCTGGCATGGAGTCCGACCTGATTATTGACGGTTATCGTCTTCATGTACATAACGGCGTCACGACCTTTTCATTGTTATTTCCCATTGTATCCCTTTTTCAATTTAATATTTTAGCAAGGAATCCTTCCTGCGTCAATAGTCAAACTGCCGATAAACCGTCTTACCGGAGCTGCCGAATGGGCGGTCTGCCAATAGGTCGGCGGCAGAATACAAAGCCGGAGGAGAGTTCATGCGGATCAGATTTTCAGCTCTGCGATGGTGACACCGTCTTCCCCTTCGCCGTAGCGCCCCAGGCGGAAGCTTTTGATCCCCGGATCCCTGCGCAAATAATCCTGGACTGCTTTCCGTAGGGCGCCGGTCCCCTTGCCGTGGATGATGCGGACGCTGGGCAGCTTTGCCGTTCTGGCAGAATCCAGATACCGTTCCAGCATCAGCAGTGCTTCATCCGTCATGCTGCCCCGGAGGTCGACTTCCGGGCTGACGGCCAGCTTATGGATCTGCGCTTCCGTCTTTTTGCGGAACTTCGCCTTGACCTTCTCCGCCTCTTCCACAAGACGTACTTCCTCCTGCTTAGCTGTGATGCGGAGGATCCCGGCCTGCAGGGTCAGCGTCCCGTCGGCGCTGACAGAGATCACGTTGGCCTGGGTGCCCAGCTTCAGCAAAAGGACGGTGTCCCCTGCTTTCGCAGGACGGGTGGGTTTTGGCATCGTCTCGTCGCTTTCAGGAGCCACACCCAGGCTGTCCTGCGCTTCGTTGATTTTTCTCATAAGGTTCACGCGCTCTTCATTGATCTGCTGCGCGTTTTCCGCACGAACTGCCTTTTTCCGCATCTCGTTGAGTTCGTCGAAGACTTCATCGGAGACCCGGCGCGCTTCCCTCAGCAGGCGGTCCGCCTCCCGCTTGGCGCTGGCTCCCGCTTTTTGTTTCTCCTCCTCCGCAGCCTTGCGCAGCTCCGCAGCGGCACAGGCGTCCTCCTGCGCCTGCAGCCGAAGCTTTTCCGCTTCCAGCTGCGCCGCTTCCATCTTCTGACGTTCCGTCTGCAGCAGAGAGACGACATGCTCGAAATCTGTCTGCTCCGAAGCCATGCGTCCCTTGGCGTCGTCGATGATGCTCTCGTCCAGGCCCAGACGGCGGGAAATCTCAAAGGCGTTGGACTTACCTGGAATTCCCATCAGAAGCCGATAAGTGGGACGCAAGGTCTCCACGTCGAATTCACAGGAGGCGTTCATGACGCCTTCGGTAGCCGTGGCATAAACTTTCAGCTCTGCATAGTGGGTGGTAGCGGCGATCTTAGCCCCTTGACTGCGGGCATATTCGATGATGGCGATGGCCAAAGCAGCGCCTTCCGCCGGGTCCGTGCCCGCGCCAAGCTCGTCAAAAAGAATGAGAGTATCTTCATCCGCCTCTTTCAGCATTCCCACGATGTTGCTCATGTGGGAGGAGAAGGTCGAGAGAGACTGTTCGATGCTCTGCTCGTCCCCCACGTCTGCCAGCACCTTTTTCAGCACCGGCACCGTGCTTCCGCTGTCCGCGGGGATATGGAGCCCGCAGGCTGCCATGAGGCAGCATACTCCAAGAGTCTTGAGGCTGACGGTCTTGCCTCCTGTATTGGGACCGGTAATGACCAAAGTATCGAATTCCCCGCCGACGGAAATGTCGATCGGAACGGCCTTCTTGGGGTCGATAAGGGGGTGCCTGGCCCGTTTCAGGCGGATGACACCGTCGTTGCTGAGCCGGGGCGAATCCCCATTCATGCGATAACTGAGCTTCGCTTTGGCAAAAACCAGGTCGAGTCGCACCAGCACATGCTGGTCGCATAGGATATCCTCCTCGAAGCCGGCCGCGTCGTTGCTCAGCTCCATGAGGATTCGCTCGATCTCTTTCTTCTCCTTAGCCTGCAGCTCGCGGATCTCATTGTTGGCCTGCACCACCTGCATGGGTTCGATGAAAATGGTCTGCCCGCTGGAGGACACGTCATGCACCAGCCCACCCAGGGCGCCTTTATGCTCCGCCTTTACAGGGATCACATAGCGGTCCGAGCGCATGGTAATGATGGGCTCCTGCAGGATCTTGGAATAGGAAGGCGAGGTGATGATCTTGTTCAGCACATCGCGGATGCGGGCGTTGGCTGCGCGCATGTGGCGCCGGATAGAGGCAAGCTCGCTGCTGGCAGCATCGGCGATCTCCTCTTCCCCCACGATGGAAAGGGTGATCTTTTCTTCCAGGAATTTGTTGGCGATCAATGCGCCGAAAAGCCCGGTCAGGCTTCCTGCATCCTCGGAGGTCCAGCCCTTCATCTGTCGGGCGGCCCGCAGGACCCCTGCGATATCCAACAGCTCCCGCGTATTCAGCATACCGCCCAGGCGTGCGCGGGCCAGGCTGCCCGTCACCTCCCGGATGTCGGACAGCGGGGGCGTGCCCTTGAGGGAGATGAGCCTTTTTGCGTCCGTGGTTTCCTGCAGGCGTTCGCTGACCTCCGTAAGGATATCGGAAGGACGCAGTTTCAGCGCCTCTTCCTTTGCGGAAGCGCTAACCGACTCCTCCTGCAGGATGCGCAGGATCTGGGGAAGTTCCAAGGTCCGCATAGATTTTTCATAGAATTCTTCTTTTGTATTCATTACATTCACCATCAGAGGCTTTTATAGTAATCCAGCGTCCGGAAAGAACGCTCCAATTGTTCCTTCGTATAGTTCTCCGCAGCGTCGCTCAGCCGGCGAAGGCCGCTGTCGCCGATTCTGAAGGAAAACACGCTGTTCCTTTGGGCGGAGACGATATGCCGTATGGCAAGGAGAGATGGCGTATCCAGAGTCATGGGCCTCTGCGCCATGGCCTTCATGGCGCAGTCACGGCAGTAAAGCGCGCCGCCTCGCAGATCCAGAGTCGGCGTTACCGGATCTGTCTTGCCGCAGGAAGCACAGTGCTCCGTTTCCGGCTGATAGCCCAGCAGCGTCATGAGCCGCATCTCAAAGGCGCTCTTTACGATCCGGGGATCCTTTTTCTCTTCCGAGAGAAGCCAAAGGGCGTTAAGGCCCAGAGACAGAGCTTCCGGTTCCTCTACCGTTTCCGGGCAGGAGGCGTCCAGAAGCTCCAGGAAATAGCAGCCCAAAGCGTAGTTCTTAAGGTCGGCGGTAAGGCCGGAAAACAGCTCCAGCGTATTTGCTTCCTTCAGATAAAACCGCTCTTTACTTTCAGAAACAGTCATTTCGGAAAAGGCCATGGGTTGGCAAGCGGCGGCGATGCGGCTTTTGAGCCTGGCGGCCCCCCGGGCGGAAATGCTGATCTTTCCCATGCTGTCCGTCAGCACGGTGAGCATTTTGCTGCTCTCCTTATAGTCCGCCGTGCGCAGGACCAGGCCCTTCAGGACCGTCTCACTCATGGTAGCCGAAATTGCGGAGCATGGCGTCCTGATCCCGCCAGTTTTCCTTTACCTTGACCCAACTCTTGAAATAGACCTTGGTGCCCATATATCGCTCCACATCCTTCCGGGCCAGTTCGCCGATGCGTTTGAGCATGCTGCCGTTATGGCCGATGATGATGCTCTTGTGGCTGGCCTTTTCGCAGTAAATGGTCACCTCCAGGTCGATAACGCCGCTGTCCCGCTCGCTGAAGCGTTCGACTTCAACAGCCGTCCCATGAGGTATCTCATGCTCCAGGCAGTAAAGCAGCTTTTCCCGCACGATCTCCGCCACGATTTGCCTGTCGGGCTGATCTGTCACCATGTCCTCCGGGAAAAGCTGGGGCCCCTCTACGGCATAGCCGCGAAGGATGGACAGGAGCTCCTCCACTCCCTCCCCCGTCTTGGCGGAAATGGGGATGATTTCGGCGAAATCGCCGGCTTCCGCATAAACGCTCATCACCGTCAGCAAGTCCGGTTTGTTGACCGTGTCGCATTTGTTGATCGCAAGGATGGCGGGAGAACCGGCGCTTTTGATCATCTTGATCAGGGCCTGTTCCTGCTTGCCCACGTTGGCAATGGGCTCCACCATCAGCACCACGGCGTCCATGTTGTCCGAGACGCTGCTCTCCACGATCCGGTCCAGATAGCTGTCCAGGGCGTTCTTGGGCTTGTGATAGCCCGGCGTATCCAGAAAGACAAGCTGTGCGTTTTCCCGCTGGCATATGGCGCTGATGCGGCTGCGGGTCGTCTGCGGTTTATGCGAGACAATAGCGATCTTTTCTCCTGCAATATAGTTTGCCAAGGTGCTCTTGCCCACGTTTGGCCGCCCGGCAATCGTGAATACGCCTGTCTTTGTGATCTTCATAGTCTCATCAACCTCATGATCGCCCTTTCTCTGGCGCGCATTTGTTTTTTCTTTTCACCCTCGTCCACATGGTCGTACCCCAGAAGATGGAGAACGCTGTGGACCGTCAGATAGGCGGTCTCGTGCTTTTCGCCGGTGCCGTATTCCCTGCCCTGCAGACGGATGCGGTCCAGATTCAGAGCCATGTCGCCGATGGGAAGGAGTCCGGTTTCCGGATCCAAGTCGCCGTCAGCGGGATCGAATCCTTCCGGCGTAAAGGTAAAAGCGGGAAAAGAGAGCACGTCCGTCGCCTTATCCACATTCCGCAGTTCACGGTTCAGGGCTCGGATGCCCGCATCGTCCGTAAACAGCACGTTGATCTCACAGGGGACGCGGACCCTTTCCACCCGCAGTACGGTTCGGATGCAGCGGCCCGCCAGCCGGGCAGCCCAGCGCGGATAGGGTACTTCCCCGCTCATCAGGATAGAGTGCCTTGCCATCAGTTTTGCCTTCTTCTCCGGGCCGCCGTTGCCGCAGCATCCCGCGGGTGGCCCTTTTCGTACTTTTCGTAAGCCTCAATGATCTTTTGGACCAGGGCATGACGTACCACGTCTTCGCCGGTCAGACGGCAAATCTCGATATCTTCGACCTCACGCAGTACATTGACGACCTCTTTCAGGCCGCTGACCTTGTCCCGGGGGAGGTCGATCTGCGTCACATCGCCGGTGATGACCGCCTTGCTGCCGAAGCCGATGCGGGTCAGGAACATCTTCATCTGCTCACGGGAGGTGTTCTGTGCCTCATCCAGGATGATGAAGGAATCGTCAAGCGTCCGCCCACGCATATAGGCCAGGGGCGCTACCTCGATATTCCCCTTCTCCAGATAATTCTGATAAGTATCCGGCCCCAGCATATCGAAAAGGGCGTCGTACAGCGGGCGCAGATAAGGATCCACCTTGTTCTGCAGATCACCCGGAAGGAAGCCAAGCTTTTCCCCCGCTTCCACCGCAGGACGCGTCAAGATGATACGGTTGACTTCTTTGGCACGAAATGCGGTCACTGCGCAGGCAACAGCCAGATAAGTTTTTCCCGTGCCTGCGGGACCTATGGCCAGGGTCACGGTGTTGTTGCGGATCGCCTCGATATAGCTCCGCTGACCCAGTGTCTTCGCCTTGATGGGTTTCCCCTTGGCTGTGATGCAGACTACGTCGTCCGCCAGCTGGGCGATCTTGTCCGCCCGCCCGTCCATGGTGAGCTTCAGGGCATATCGCACATTCTGCGTCGAGACGGGCTCTCCGCGGGAAGCCAGGGAAAGAAGGCCGACAAGGGCTTGCTCTGCATAAGCAACAGGTTCCTCCTCCCCGACGATGTGGAGTTCGGAATCTCTGTCCGTGATATGGACGCCCAGTTCGCTTTCAATAATATGCAGATTCTCATCGAAGGAACCGAAAACACTTACCAGGTTTTCGATCCGGTCGATACTTATGGTTCTTTCCGCCATAATCCACTCTCTCTTTTGTTTGACTAAGGAAGGCTGAACTCCCGTTCGGCAGCGATGTCCTCACGGCACTGGGCCAGCATCCGGACGCGGACAACTCCCCCTGTTGCCTCAAATTCAAACCAGGTTTCCATGATCTCTGCATCCGGCGCGGACTGCAGGAGCCACTGAAGAAGCCGGTTTTTCAACAGGGAGACGGCGTCATCAACATCCATATCCCAGGATAAAAGCTCATAAGCCTGGTACTTCGTCGTCAGAAAGCTGATCGGCAAAGGCAAACCGAACAATTCAGCGCGTTCCTCTTTCTTTATTTTATCATAGCATCCCTGGTAAATGCTACTGTCATTACAGAAATTCAGGCGTAAATCCCCGATTTTCAAGGCGTATCGCGTCTCCTCATCCCCGGTGTACAACTTTTCCTTTCCTGATAAGGGAAGTTCCATACTCTTTTCATACCATGTCCAGGCAAAGACCCTGCCCATGGCATGCACAGGTCTACTTTGTTCTTGCCGATCATAGAGCAGGCCGGATATCAAAGTCTGGCCCTGCAGGACCGTATCTCCCCGGCGTACCAAGGCTTTTCCTTCCAATATGTTCAATTGGTCGACGGTGCCGGTTTTCATTGCGTAAACCTCCCGCGCTTCGGAATCGTCCACTACCTTCGGCGGCTTTCTGCGTTCCCGCACGACGACCAGAGCCCGGCTCCCGTGTACCTGTACGGTGCACCAGCTGAGCTCACTCAGCATTTCCTGCATACGGCTGCGGATCTGCGGATTGTCCAGATGCAGGCCGCTCACGCCGGGATATACGCCTACCGATTCCAGCGCGGCCATGATCTCTGCTCGGCTGACCTTAACATTTCCGCTGACGTCGATCTGCCAGAGGCGCGTGGACAGCAGCGCGAAGAAAACGAGGAAGGGCAGCGGGATCAGCAGAAGATAAGCCCGACAGCGGAATCGGCGGAGGAAATGGAAAAACCCACGCCTGTGGAGAACGCGAATCTCCGCGCCGCATCGATTGCCCAGCTTAACGGTTTTATCTGCCATAGCAGCAGGAACGAGAAAGGAAAAACGGTTGCTTTCAACCTCCCGGAAATCCGTAGCCTCGATCTGCGCCAGGCACAGCATGTTGATCAACTCGGACGGTTCCCGGCATAGCGCTTCCATTCGTGCCCCTTCGGTCAGCCAGAGCCTATAACGCATGTTCGCTGACCAGCTCCACAGCGCTGAATTGACCTTGCAGGCGTAACTCTTTCCAGGTCATGCTTTTGATTATCAGCTCCTTCCCGCGGATGTGGATGAGGCCGCCGCCTGTTTCGACCAGTATGCTGCCTTCTGAAAAAGAGCGGATACCCCGATGCGGCTCGATGACCATACTGCGCATGGAAGAGATAAGGATTTCCGGAAGGCCTCGATCGAAGCTCAGCGGAATGTCCGAAGCCTGTATCAGCCGTTCGAACGCTTTGGTCAAGCTTTTCATGAAAGATCACCTCCGACAAGACATAGGTTTTACTGTTCATCTTATCTTACGGGAGGTATGGATATGCGCAGGAAAACGGTCAAAGATATGCTGATCCTTCTGCCGGCGGCAGGAGCGTTTGCACTTCTGATCCTAAGAAGCGGAAATGCATCTGCGGCGGCGCAGGCAGGGATCTCCAATTGCCTGCGGACGGTGATCCCTGCGCTTTTCCCTTTTCTGGCATTGACGAATCTGTTTCTGCAGCTGGATTTTCCAAAAGCCATTATGGGATCTTTGGGCAACGCTTTCGAAACGCTGTTTGCTATCAGGGGAGCTGCCCTGCCGGCATTTTTGGCCGGATTTATCGGCGGCTATCCCATAGGTGCCGCCGCGGCTGCGGAGTGCTGCCGTTTAGGGCGCTGCTCAAAAGAGGAAGCAGAAAGGCTTTTGGTATTCGCCAACAACTGCAGCCCCGGTTTCCTCTTCGGCCTCGTCAGCGGCAAGTTACCGGGAGGCAAACAAAGCGCGCTAATTCTGCTGGCGCTTCAATGGCTACTCTCCGTATTTATTGGCATCCTGCTTGGCGCTGGCCAAAAACGATCTAAGGAGGCTTCGGAGGTCCCGGGTAATGCCGGGCGTTCTTTTTTCGAAGTGTTCACAGCTTCGATCCAAAACGCCGGACGGTCCACTCTTCTCATTTGTGCCTATGTGATCTTTTTTGGCGTCATTACGTCCTTTCTCCCAATGTCTGCTTTGCTGCGAGGGATCGTCGAATTGACCGGTGGTATTCTTGTCCTGTCTTCCGGTCCGCAGGCAGAAATCATCGCTGCTTTCCTTGTCGGCTTTGGCGGTCTTTCTGTCGCTTGTCAGGTAATGTCCGCCTTGGAGGGAAGCGGAGTATCGGCACGTCGCTACCTGCCTCTGCGTCTCCTGCACGGTTGTATGATGTCTTTCGGCATATTCTGCTATCATCTCGGGTATTTTTATATTCTTTCATATGCCGCTCTAATTGTCAGTATGGCGGTTTTTGTGAAAACCTATGGCAATAGGTCGGAAACTGAGGTATAATGAGCCTGAGGTGATCTGTTGTGCTGTTTCGCAGTAAGATCGAACCCTCCTGTGCTTATTGCAGCCATGGCCGCTGCGGAGCTGATGAGGAGGTGCTTTGCGTGTTTCACGGTGTCATGAACCCCTGGGACAAGTGCCGCCGCTTCAACTATGATCCCCTTCGGCGCATCCCCGAAGCCGATCCTCTCCCCATCACGGAGTCGGACGATGCTTCCTTCGATATCGAATCCTGACGCGGCGACCCTGGAGTTCTCTTGCAGTTTCCTGATATCTATGATATTATAATACTTAATACTATGTCCAAAGGCGGAATTGCCGTCATCCGCCCATGGGGACTGGAGTTGATTTTCCTTTATGGACGACATACCCCGAAGTATCCTGATCCTCTTCCTGATCCTGCTGGGGGGCAGCTTTGCAGGCAGCGAAACAGCACTGAGCTATTGCAATAAGCTGCGCATCCGCAAACATGCCGAGGAAGGCGACAAGCGAGCCGAGCGTGTCAGCTATATACTGGACCGCTTTGACAAAGCCCTGTCCAGCATCCTGATCGGTACCAATGTCTGCTATGTCTTTGCCTCCACCTTTGCCGCTATCTTGTTTATCCGGCGAATGGGGACCCCAGGGGCGGTGATATCCACCGTGGTGATGACCCTGCTCATCTTTTTCTTCGCGGAAACGATCCCCAAAAACATCGCCCGGGCCAATGCGGACAGCTATGCAATGATCTGTGCCGCTCCGATCAAGCTGCTGATGCTCCTTCTGACACCGCTGACCGCGCTGCTTTCCGGGATCGGCTGGGTGGTGAAGCGCCTGCTCCCTCGGGAAAATGAGCAGCCGACCATTACGGAAGATGAGTTCACTACCATCATCGACAACATCCGGGAAGAGGGGCTGATGGAGCCGGAAGAGACCCGGCTGATCAAATCCGCTGTGGAATTCAGCGACAAAACCGCGGGGGATATCATGACGCCCCTGAAGGATATGGTCGCAGTCTCCATTACAGAAGACCCAGAAAAGCTGAAAGAACTGATTTTAAGGGAAAAGTATTCCCGTTTGCCTGTCTACGCCGGATCTCCCGACCGTATCGTCGGTATCCTGCAGACCAAGGACTATTTGCAGCTCATCCTCAAAAAGAAAGAGCCGGATATCAGCACGCTGATGAAGCTCACCTACGACGTGCCGCCGGAAATCAAACTGGACGAGCTGTTTGAAGGTCTGGGCCGCCGCCGCACCCACATGGCCATCGTTATCGACGTCAGCGGGAATGCGCTGGGCTTCGTGACCATGGAGGAGATCCTGGAGGAACTGGTGGGCGAGATCTACGATGAGGATGACACCTCCGAGCAAAAGGGGGTGGGCGCATGACCTGGATGATCGTTCTGATGGTCCTGATGGTCCTGTGCAGCGCCTTTTTCTCCAGTTCGGAGATCTCCTATGCCACCGCCAACAAGCTGCATATCCGCTCCGCCGCCGAATCCGGCGACCGCCGGGCCAAGGGCGTGCAGTGGATATCCGACCACTTCCCGAAATTCCTGTCTACGATCCTGGTGGGAAACAATTTGGTGAATATCGCTTTCTCCTCCGTCATGACCCTCCTGCTTGCCGAGACTCTGGGCGGCAGAGGAGAAAATGCGGCTCCCTTTGTCAGCACGGCTGTACTGCTCGTTTTCGGGGAGATCATCCCAAAGATCGTCGGGACGAGCCAGGCGGATCGCCTTGTCTATTTCTATGTTCTTCCTCTGCGATTCTTCATGGCTCTGTTTACCCCCGTCGTTTCCGTCGTCAATGCCATCGTTGGCAGACTCAGCAAATTCTGGACCCCTGAGGAACCGGAGCCGGAGGTAACGGACGATGAGCTGGTGACCATCCTGGAAACCATCGAGGAGGAGGGCGTATTCACCGAACAGGAAAGCGAGCTCATCAAATCCGCCATTGAATTCAGCGACGTGACCGCCGTGGACATCCTGATTCCCCGCGTGGATGTGGCCGCTTTCGATTTGGACGACGGTCTGGAAAAGCTATTGGAAGACGACGATATGCTCAGCTATTCCCGCATCCCCGTTTACCGGGAGACCATCGACAATATCCTGGGCATCCTATCCACGAAAAAGCTTTTGAAAGCCGCTGTCACGCAGGAGCTTGGAAAGATCGACGTAGACGAGCTTCTCTCCCCTCCTGTTTATGTTCATAAGACCCGCAACATTTCCTCCATCCTGAAGGAATTCCGCAAAAAGCACCTGATGATGGCCGTCGTTGTGGATGAATTCGGCGGCACAATGGGCATACTGACTTTGGAAGATATCCTGGAGGAGATCGTGGGCGACATTTTCGACGAAAGCGACGATGTGGAGCTCGACGTCGTCCCGGAGGGCGAGGATATCTACACCGTGGACGGCGGAACTAACATTGAAGACTTCTTTGAATACATCGGCTATACGCCTGCGGATTTTGAAAGCGAATACAGCACTATGGGCGGTTGGGCAGTCGAGAAACTGGACCGCTTCCCGAAGGTGGGCGACCATTTTACCTGGGACCGCTTTGACGTGACCGTGACCGCCGCGGAAGCCATGCGGGTGGAAACGCTGCAGATCCGTCTGCTGCCGCTGCCGGAGGAAGAAACGTAAGAATTCCGGAGGAACGGATCCGTTCCTCCGGTCAGGCAATCAAAACCACCGGTTTGGCCGGTGGTTTTCCTTTTACAAAAAACCGGGGCGCAGCATTCGCTGCGCCCCGGTTTGTCAATTTTGTCCGATGATCTCAGCCCTGGGCACGCATGATCGCAAAGCAATCACTGCAGTAAACGGGGCGATCGGATTTGGGCTCGAAGGGCACGCGAGCTTCCTTGCCGCAGCGAGCGCAAACGGCGGTAAAGTACTCACGGGGACCACGAGCAGCGTTCTTGCGTGCGTCGCGGCAGGCCTTGCAGCGCTGGGGCTC
>JAEEGL013910771.1_pt1 | contig 20269 bp, 15 predicted proteins | sample 9134231 | NCBI WGS metagenome assembly JAEEGL01 (sample SAMN16246548, study PRJNA631951) | gut metagenome | biome: gut microbiome; feature: rumen; material: fiber-attached | host: Bos | place: Iran: Karaj | collected 2018-10 | reverse complement strand
TCATTCCTCTCGAATATCTTTTGCGGTGCCCACACAGATTGTCTTATTTGCTTTTTTAAAGAACTTCACGTTTTCGCCGTGACAACGAGTGCATATATTACAGTATTATTTTTTTTATGCAACTCTTTTTTTCAAAAAAAAATAATTTATTCGATCAAGCGCTCATTACTTAATCAAATTTCTTACATCTTGTTGAGTCTATATAGCACAACTCCCGCTTACTTTAGGTATTCTAATATCATCACCTCATTGTTATATACTTCTACTTCACATTTTGAGCAGTCAAATTCTCGGTTGCATCACATCTTTCACCTCTCGCGACTCACTTCGATCAGCAAAACTTAAACTGCCGTTACCATGTGTCTCTCTTTTATCAAAAGGTGACTTAATCACAAGTTACGACGTTTAACATTCTGTAGAATATAAAATCAAATTTTGAATCTTAACTGCTGGAGTAATCAGCGCAATTTTATTCAAGGAAGTGAGTAATTATGGATATCCATGAAAGAATAGAAAAAGAAGAAGCAAAGCTGAAAATAATAGTTAATAAAGCTCTAGATTATGTCGAGAAAAAGCACGTTGATCAGGCACTTATATCTGTAGTGAAATCAACCGGTTTAACAACATCTGTAAGAAATCAGGAAACCAACGAGGTAAAATTTTCAAAACGCAGAGACTTCTCAGTCACCATATGGAACGATCATCATAAAGGATCTGCCTCAACTACAGATCTCTGCGATGGTGCCATTTTCAGTACTCTGGATGCAGCCATTGACATATCAAAGCATACCGAATCAGATATATACAACGGTCTGGCGGATGATGAAGATCTTCAACGTGAGTTCACCGATTTTGACACTTTCTATCCGGAAGAGCCTAATCCTGAAGCCCAGATCGCAAGATCCATGGAACTTGAGAAGATGTGTATATCTCACGAAAAAATCAAACAGTGCAACTCCGCATCAGTAAACAGCGGATACGGTCAGTCGATCTTCGCAACTACAGAAGGACAGTTTTACACAGTCAAAGGATCATACTTTTCTGATTCAATAAGTCTTACAGCAGAAGAAAATGATCAGATGGAACAGGGCGGATCCTATCACTTTACCTATACCTCCAGGAACAGGTGGAAACTTGAAGACATGATGAAGGAAGCTCTTAATGAAACAATTCCAAATCTTGGAGCACAAAAAATCCAGACTCAGACACTTCCTGTAATTTTCGACAAGGATGTATCGCCTAATATTTTTTACTGGCTTATATCTGGACTTGAAGGTCAGGGGCAGTACAAAAAAACGTCATATCTGAATGACTGTCTTGGCGAAACAATTCTTCCAGAATGGCTTACTGTTCTGGAAGATCCGTACATGATGCATGAAATGGCAAGCAGTTGTGTTGATTCTTCAGGATCAAAAACCATAAAGAGAGACATCGTCACGAACGGTAAGGTTGCAAGTTATATTCTTTCGGCATACTCTGCTAGACAGTTAAAAATGAAAAATACAGGTAACGGAAACGGCACATATAACTGGCTGGTAACAAACAGCGGCATATCGAGAAAAGAATTGGAAAAGAAAATGGATACCGGTCTTATCATCAAGGATATGATGGGATTCGGTCTTGATCCTCTTACAGGAGATGTATCCGTAGGTGTACGCGGCCTTATGGTTGAACACGGAGAAGTAACATATCCGGTTAAGGAAATAACTATCGCAGGCAATGCCAGAGAAATGTTAAAAAACATTGTTGCCATAAGCAACGACATAGATCCGGAATCATCAATCAAGACTGGCAGCATCCTTATTGACGCAATAAAGATCGCTGGAAAATAATCTTCCCTGATATCATGAAACCGTAACTGCATAACCGAAGACAAACAGAGTACGATAAATCTGTCGCGACACTCATTTCATGGAAATCAGAACTACAGGATACCTCCTGTAGTTTTTAAATTCGTGATTACCTTTTTAGCGTACCCATGACAAATACACCATAGATGACTGGAAAAACATTTGTGAGATTTGTAAGGTTCATCTTGTGAAAATACAAATACCAGAAACGGGCTGCACGATCAGCATTTTACGAACTGCCAGATTTGTTAAGCTCTTCTGCGAAGAGAGATATTGCAGGAGTTATTTCACTATATCTGCAGATTTTAAAAACTGTCTGAAGTTTTCCATCGTTGCAATGCTCCTGATGCTTCAGAATTACCAGCAATGATACGGAGATCAGAGTTAAAAAAAGCGACTGTTATCGCACTGGATTTGAAAACCAGCCTCTGTCAATGCTGATACCCAAAGAAACTCTTTTATGCTAGAATTTTTCATCATTTAATAGCTTTAAAAAGGATATTTTATGCAAGCTAAGAAAACATTGGCCCTCATTATAATGGATGGTTGGGGCTACAATCCTGAAAAGCAGTTCAATGCTGTTGAAAACGCTAAAACTCCCAATCTTGACAGTCTTACAGAAAAATATGCACATACTCTGATTTCAGCATCCGGTCTTGACGTAGGCCTGCCTGATGGTCAGATGGGAAATTCTGAGGTTGGTCATACCAACATCGGAGCCGGAAGAGTTGTATATCAGGAACTGACGAGAGTTACAAAGGCAATTCAGGACGGTGATTTTTTTGAAAACAAAACATTATGTGATGCCATCGATAAGGCTGTTAAGGCTAACAAAGCTGTTCATATAATGGGTCTCATGTCTCCAGGCGGAGTACACAGTCATGAGGATCATATCGAAGCAGCAATAAGAATGGCAGTAAAACGCGGAGCAAAAAACGTTTATTTTCACGCATTCCTTGACGGACGCGATGTTCCTCCACGATCAGCACAGTCTTCAATCGAAAAATTCGACAAACTGTTCAATGAACTTGGCGTAGGAAGAATAGCTTCAATTATTGGTCGTTACTACGCAATGGACAGAGATAACCGCTGGGACAGAGTTCAGCAATGCTATGATCTTCTCACTTTCGGCAAGAGCGAGTTTGCTCCGTTCAGCAATGCTTCTGCAGCCCTTGAAGCAGCATACGATCGAGATGAAAACGATGAGTTTGTAAAAGCTTCTGTCGTAGGTGACGCACCTGCCTGCGTTGCTGACGGCGACACACTGATCTTCATGAATTTCAGAGCTGACCGAGCAAGAGAAATATCACGCAGTTTTGTGAACAGGGACTTTGACAGTTTTGAACGCAAGGTTTATCCGCAGCTTTCAGACTTTGTAATGCTTACCCAGTATGCCGCAGATATAAAAACAGCCTGTGCCTATCCTCCGGAGAATCTTACCAATACACTGGGTGAATGGCTTTCTTCCCACGGTAAAACACAGCTGCGAATTTCAGAAACAGAAAAATATGCGCATGTGACATTCTTCTTCAATGGGGGTGTTGAAGCCGTATTCCCAGGCGAAGATCGCGTACTGGTAGCAAGTCCTAAAGTTGCAACCTATGATCTGCAACCAGAAATGAGTTCTGTCGAGTTAACTGACAAGTTATGTGCAGCCATAGAATCAGGAAAATATGACGTTGTAATCTGCAACTACCCTAACGGCGATATGGTAGGTCACACAGGTATTTATGAAGCTGCTGTTAAAGCCTGCGAAGCTGTTGACACTTCAATCGGCAGAGTCATTGAGTCATTAAAGAAGGTTGGCGGAGAATGCCTCATTACCGCAGATCACGGCAATGCTGAACGGATGAAGAATCTGGAAACCGGTGAAGCATACACAGCACACACAAATCTGCCAGTTCCTCTGATCTATGTTGGAAGGGACGCTGTTGCACGAGATGGTGGCAAACTGTCTGATCTTGCTCCGTCAATGCTGTATCTCATGGGTATGGATATCCCTGAAGAAATGAGCGGCAAGCCTATTTTCACTATTAAATAAAGTGATCCGGGATGTTTATACACAGGATTTGGTATAAATTACTGAACGCCAGCATATGTATTGCTGGCGTTGTTGTGATTTTTTTGCTGCCTTTATCTGTAGTAGCACACACATCCCAAAATCTTGAAAATGTTCAGCAGAAAATAAAGGAACATCAGGAAAAAATTAACAAAAACAAAGAGAATCTGAGAGAACTTGAACTTCAGTTAAAAGAAGACGAACGTGAAATATCAATAATCAACAATCAGTTAAAAAAATCAAAGGCAGATCTTGCAAATGCGCAACATCGTCTTGCACAGTTACGAACTGAGCAAAACAGACTTTTAGAAAAAAAAGAACAGCAGATTGAAATGCTGTCAAAACAGTTAACAGATGCTTACAAATTAGGTTCATCAGATTACGTTAAGCTCGTTTTCAATCAGGAGGATCCTAATCTGATAGGAAGAGCCCTCGAATATCATATTTACATAAACAAATCCAGAACCGAACTTATAGAGAATATTACAACCCTGATTGCTCAAGTTGAACGGAACAGGACTCAGATTGAAGGCAATAATCAGGAATTAAAAATGATAATTGAAGCCCGTGATAATGAATCAGAGCTTCTGAAAGTAAGGAAAAGACAAAAAGAGGAAACCTACTCCGCAATAAATGAAAACATAAAGAAAGAAGAGAAGAAAGTTGAAATTCTGAAAGTAAAACTTCAGAAGGAAGTTGAAATCAATCAGAAAAAAATCGCTCTTGAGAACCGTAAAAAAGAAGAAGAAAGAATAGCTCAGGCAAAGGCTCAGGCGACAGAACACGGAAAATCAGCAAACGATGCTGCAAAGCAAACAATCGAACAGATAGAAAAAGAAAGACTGAAGGGGCTTAAAAATCAGAAAGGCAGTCTTCTATGGCCAGTAACCGGAAGGATCGTAAAGAAGTATGGCGATTCAAGAGCAGGAGAACTGAAATGGACCGGTTTGCTGCTTCAATCCAGACAGAAGGATAAAAATGACGTCATATCTATAGCTGACGGTGATGTTGTAATGGCAAGTCCTCTAGACGGATACGGACTTATCATAGTATTGGATCACGGAGACGGATATCTTTCCATTTACGGGAATAATAATTCTGTCACAAGAAAAGTAGGTGACAGAGTCAAAAAAGGCGATATTATTGGTTACTATGATCAGACAAACCAGTCTCTTGAATCGTCTCTTTACTTCGAAATCAGATATAAAGGTTCACCGATCAATCCACAAAAATGGTTAAGAAAAAATTAGGAGAAAAAAATGAGACTCTCTGTATTCAACATAAACGAACTCGATATGACAAAATACCAGACGAGTTATGACAGAGTTCTTGATGGATATGAAATTAAAAACAACGAGGGAAGAAGCACCTTTGCCGCTATTTACAACGGTTCCGTTGTGGGAATAGCTTCGGCAGATCGCGGTGTTATCGATTATTTCAGCGTTCTGGAAATAACTCGAAACAGAGGTGTAGGCGGATACCTTTTAAAAACCGTAGCCAACATTCTGATTGAAGAGTACGGTTCAGTAACCATCAGCCAGGTTCTGTACTCCCAGCCTGATTTCAAGTTGTTCAGTGAGCATATGGGATTTGAAAATGCCGTCCTGAACAGGCCTATTGAAAAATACTGCTGATAACACTACTTCTGATGTACCTAACGCTATCACTATTACCGGAATAACGGTTATCAGACGATACGAAAAATTTAATCTGGACGAATGATTCGTGTTCCTGTATTTTTTTTTGCTTAAATATGTGAACTTAAGCAAATCATTATTTTAATGACACGAAGAATACAAGAATAAACAAATTCACGCTGATATAATTACACACAAAATTAAGCAAGGAATCAAAAAGCGAATGGCAGCAAAGGACATATTCATATCTCACTCCAGCAAGGATAATGAGGTTGCTCTTAAAATTGCTTCTGTCCTGACAAACAACAAGATTACGTACTGGCTTGATTTAAACGATATTCCTGCCGACGGTGGTACTTTTGCCGGACATATTACACAGGGTCTGGAACAGGCAAAGATATTTCTTCTCATACTCTCTTCGAGTGCAAATGCATCTCCTCACGTTCTGAACGAAATCAATATGGCGTTCAGCAAAAGGATGCCTTTTCTTATCTACAATCTGGATCTGAATGAAACCGACTTCAGTGACGATTTAAAATACTACCTTGCCAGCAAACAGTTCATCAAGGTCTTTGAACTTGGAGAACAGCGCTCTCTGCAAATGCTGCTGACATACATCAAGGATCGACTTAACGGAACTACGGAATACACAGAGAAAATCATCGTAAAAAATGATGACAGACCTCAGGGAAGTTCCTTAAGACTGAAAATTTTTACAGCTCTGCTCTGTGCATTTTCCGCAGGTTCGCTGATACACACTTACGCACCGGATCTGATTAAATTTTCCAACTACAAGAGCGTGAATTTTCAAACCGGAGATATTGTAGAATTAGGGACATACCATAACAATCCTATTCTGTGGGTATACGCAGGCAATGATCAGCCTGCGGGAGAGCCCAGTTTTATATCAAGAAATCTTCTCACTGCAAAACCGTTCGACATAGCTCACAGCGGAAAACATTCCGTTGATCGCACCGGTCTTAAGGATACTCCTAACAAATCAATGAAGATTGCGGACAGAATCAAACTCTTCACGGCCGACGAGTATACCGACATGTACGGTTCTGCGGATTATGAGGATTCATCTTTACGGACATGGCTTAATTCAGCTGACAACAACGTGAAATATGTGTATACAAAACCGGCAGCATCAAGCATCAAAAGCACAGGAAAGAATAAATATCTGGTAAGTCAGAATCTGGATAATCTTGATGAAGGCGGTTTTCTTACAGGTTTCACACCTGAAGAGCGGGCTATGCTCAGACCTGTTACAGTCAGATATCTTGTAACAGCAAACAATGTGAATAAAGCCAAAAATAAAAATGACTATACCGCTTCTCTGTGGAAATCAATAAAGTTATTTCCGGACGCAGACTCTGTCACAGAAAACAACATGACTCTGATGCTTAGGATGTACAAGGCTGTCAACTTCCGCAATTTCTACTACAGCGAGGTGAAGGAACTTGTTTCGCTCCCTTCAATTGAGGAGATAAGTCATATTTATTCTTCAAGAAATCTTAACCTTCAGAGTCAGTTTGACTATGCAAGACCTACTGATGATGACGTTCTTACGGACAACGGATGGTGGACCAGAACGCCGTGCGGAATGATGCCGTATACGATCTGCATGGTTCATTCATCTTCGAACTCCTCAAGTATGAGTGACATGCAGGTTACCCCGAAGACTGTTTCTACAATGGCAACGGTCAGACCGGTCATTCACCTGAGAAGCGAAGAAATCGAATGTATAGGAGATGGTAGCAAAGCATCTCCGTACAGATGCAGAAAAAAATAAAAGGTAAGCAATCTAATCAAAGAGATTAGACTCCTTACATTGGCTCTGTTCAACAAAAGTATTGATACCACAGAAACACAATACATTTCATAAAGTATTTACATTTTTGAACTTAAAAAGTAAAACTTTCAGTTTATATAACTTTATGATTTACCGTGTTTATTTCTGGATCAGCTCTATTCCTTAACAGAACCCAACATTAAGATCATCTGCAATCACCTGCCACCGCTGTAGGTTGTGTCGGTCACCTCGTGCTCTGTCCTGTCGACAACATTGATTCTGGTCTCCGGGAATCTCTGGTTTAGTTTCCTGCACAATGCATCTTTTATGGTGATCCCGACAGATGCACATCCTACACATCCGCCTTTAAACCTTACATGCAATTCTGATATGTCATCCAGATAATCAACAACCTCCACTGCACCGCCATGGGTTGCAATGCCAGGATTTACCTCGGTTGCAATAACAAATTCTATGCGTTTTATCAGAGGTATGGAAGGATCCAGTTTGTTAACTGAAATACTCGGAGCCTTCAGCGTAAACTCATCATCCTTTACATCAACCACAGCATCTGTAAGGTACGGATCTGACAGAGGATCTATGATTACCTTGAATCCTTCATACTCATAAACAAGATCAGCCAGATCATACATATTGCGAGGACAGAAAGACATACCGCATTCGGCCTTCAGTGTTCCAGGATGCTCGACAAAAATACGTATATTTGTATTTTGATCCTTATGAGACAGCAGCTGTCTGTATTTTTCCTGTGCTTTTTCTGTTATCAGTATCATTTCACTACAACGGCATCATAATCGATGCCAACTCCTGTTTTCAGATGGATATATATATAAATCCGGCAATATCCCGATTCACAGCCATCCAGCCGCCCAGCAGCAGGAATCAGGCTAACTTCCGTATCAGTTTCCTCAAAGATAAAACAACACACAGAACAGATCAACTGAATTTCAGAACAATACCGCAAACTGTCTGAAAAAATTTAAATCAGTCGCCTGCACATTAGACTAAAATGTAAAAATCATATACAATTAACCATAGTTAAAAAATGATTTTTTTTGTTATGGAGATTAAACAATGCCAAATTTAGGCCTTGAAAAATACGGTATTATCGGTGCCACTGAAATTATTTACAACCCTTCCTATGAGCAGCTTTTCAAGGATGAAACAGATCCTTCACTGACTGGCTTTGACAAGGGTCAGGTTACCGAGATGGGTGCAGTCAATGTTATGACTGGCGTTTACACCGGACGTTCACCAAAGGACAAATTCTGGGTTAAGGACGATGTAACAAAGGATACAATCTGGTGGACTTCAGATGAATACAAGAACGACAACAAGCCTGTATCTCCTGAGACATGGAATGAACTCGAAAAGATTGCAGGAAAAGAACTTTCAAACAAGAAATTATACGTTGTAGATGCATTCTGCGGTGCCAACCCAACTACCCGTCTCAAGATCCGCTTCGTTATGGAAGTGGCATGGCAGGCACACTTCGTTAAGAATATGTTCATCCGTCCTACTGCAGAAGAACTTGCAAACTTCGGCGAGCCTGATTTCGTTGTTCTGAATGCATCAAAGGCCAAGGTAGAAAACTACAAGGAACTCGGTCTTAATTCAGAAACTGCCGTTGTATTCAACCTTACAAAGAAGGTTCAGATCATCATCAATACATGGTACGGCGGTGAGATGAAGAAGGGTATGTTCTCCTACATGAACTATCTTCTCCCTCTCAAGGGTATGGCTGCTATGCACTGCTCTGCAAACACCAATGAGAAAGATGAAACCGCTATTTTCTTCGGTCTGTCCGGAACTGGTAAAACAACTCTTTCAACGGATCCAAAGCGTATGCTTATCGGTGATGATGAGCACGGCTGGGATGATGACGGCGTATTCAACTTCGAAGGCGGTTGCTATGCAAAGGTAATCAACCTTTCCAAGGAAAACGAGCCTGATATCTGGAATGCTATCAAGCGTGATGCTCTTCTTGAGAATGTAACTGTTGATCAGGACGGCAAGATTGATTTTGCAGACAAGTCTGTTACAGAAAACACCCGTGTTTCATATCCAATCTACCACATTGACAACATTGTTAAGCCAGTTTCAAAGGCTGGTCCTGCCCGCAAGGTTATCTTCCTTTCAGCAGACGCTTTCGGTGTGCTCCCACCAGTGTCAATCCTTACTCCGGAACAGACTCAGTACTACTTCCTCTCCGGCTTTACTGCTAAACTGGCCGGTACCGAGCGCGGCATCACTGAGCCAACTCCAACCTTCTCCGCCTGCTTTGGTGCGGCATTCCTTTCTCTTCACCCAACCAAATACGGTGAAGAACTGGTTAAGAAGATGAAGAAATCCGGTGCAACTGCTTACCTGGTAAACACTGGCTGGAACGGAACCGGCAAGCGTATATCAATCAAGGATACCCGCGGTATCATTGATGCAATCCTTGACGGCTCTATCGACAAGGCTGAGACCAAGCAGATCCCTCTGTTCAACTTCACTGTTCCAACAGCACTTCCTGGTGTTGATCCTGCAATTCTTGATCCGCGCGATACATACAGTGACAAGTCACAGTGGGAAGAAAAAGCCAAGGATCTGGCAGATCGCTTTATCAAGAACTTCAAGAAGTTCGAAGGCAACGATCTTGGCAAGTCTCTCGCAGCTGCTGGTCCAAAGCTGTAACTTACCAGTCTTAAATAACTTATAAGAATTTTGAAATGAAGCTCCATATAAATATGGGGCTTTTTATATATGAAGGTGAAGGAATTATGGCTACAATGATTATTACCCGTGAGGGTTACAATAAACTAAAAGAAGAATTCAATTATCTATGGACAAAACTGCGTCCGGAAATTACAGAAAAGGTTTCCTGGGCCGCCAGTCTGGGAGACAGATCTGAAAATGCGGATTATCAGTACAACAAAAGATATCTGCGACAGATTGACAACCGCATACATCACCTTGCCATGGTATTCGACAAATCCAAGGTTGTTGATTACAATCCGCAACAGGACGGAACCATTTATTTCGGTGCCTTTGTGGAAATTGAAAACGATGAAGGAGTGATTAAGACACTGAGAATTGTAGGTTCTGAAGAAATTTACGGCCGGACAGACTATATTTCAATTGACAGTCCCCTGGCAAGAGCTCTTCTTCACCATCAGGTGGATGACGAAGTTAAAGTCCATGCACCCCAGGGAGTGCTGACCTGGTACGTAAACAGGATCTCATATAAAAAGGAAGACTGGTACAGGGAAGAAATAACAAGCAACGAAATCACAAGACTATAACAGGTTTCAGATAAAAGAAAGGCACCGCCGGGGTGCCAGTACGATCGAGGGTAAAAAACGTTCTATGCATAAGCCTGAACTGAAGTTCTGAACGGACTCCATGAGGAATTATATCTGTTGGAAATTGCCATATTACGCCTCTGCATCTTGCTGGAAAGTTCACTGCTCCCTGAAGATGCGTCTTTCACTTTCTTATCACTGATCTCTTCTGAGTCTTTTTTCGCAGGTTCTGTCTCATTACCTGAAGATTTTTCCCTGCTGATCTCCATTTCAGCTTCATGCTGCTTGGATTTAGCCTCGGCTGCAACCTTGCGATCCTGTGAAGACGGCTCTGCCGGAGCAAGTGCAGCAGCATAAACCTGCTTCATCTTGGCTATGGTCTTCTCCGGGGTAGATTCCTCAGAAATGGAAATATCTACCTTTCCGTCAACAATATATTCACGACCGTCAGGTCCTGTCTCCTTGGTATACGACGGCTGAGAGGCATACTGCCCTCCGGCAGCCTTATGCTGCTGCTCATGAACTCTGACTTCCTTATCTCTGGCCTTCAGTTCATCAACCTTGGCCTTCTCTTCGTCAGTTAACTCTTCTCCGGTGATTTTTTTGGACTCGGTGCCAACCTTGTCAGAACCTTCCTTTTCATCAGAATCGGAAGAAGAATCCCCGGATTCTCTGTTCTCATGATGTCCGCTGCGGGATCGCACTATTGATGAATAAGTAACATCCTCTACATCAGAATCCTGTCCTGAATCATGACCGTGATATTTTGTCTCAGAAGATTTTTCCCGTTCTCTCTGTGAACCGACTTCATTTTCGTTGGAGGATGTAAAAGTCTGGGCAGTTGCAGGCACAACCTGGCGAACAGCCGCATCATGCTGAGCTGACTCTGTAGGCACATTAAGATTAAGTGCCGGAATGTTAGGATACGAAGCAACTATATTCATGGCAACTACACCTCAATATCAATAATGCTTCCTATTGTTTTATCATAAACATCAAAAAGTTTTGCTCCAGCCTGTGCCTGAATCTCACCCTCTTTCAGCGATGTCAGATCCGAGGCTCCCAGATCTTTTTCAAGAGCAGAACCTGATGCGATATTTTCAGCCGCATTTTCAGTCGTTTTCATACCCCTGGATACGGCAGTATACGCATTTGATAGCATGCTATAATTGTAACCGTTTCCCGAAATCTGCATAAACGACTCCTATTCAGATACTGATCCTATTATTCAGTATTGATCATTTTGAAAAAAAAGCAAGAGAAATCGATTAAAATTCCGTCTGAATCACACCCGCAATTCATTTACCAAATCAGCAAAACTCTGAAGCGTATCAGCAAAAAGCAGAGGCTTGGAAAGAAAAGGATTATGAGATGTTCTGGGGAATATCTCTGCTCTGGCTCTCGAAACTGTATTCCAGTATGCAGCGATCTCAGAAGAAACAATACGATCAGAATCTCCGAAAATGTGCAGAGACGGCAAGTCAAGTTTCCTGCAGTCATCTCTTAAATCCAGTTGATTAAGCAGCTGAAGTCCGAACTGAAGTGCTTCATAAAGAGGCTTTGGCTTTGTTGCAAGAGCTGTTCTCAGACAGCGGATATCATGTCTTATGGACGGACTTCCCATAGCCTGAATGGCAAGGAAGTGGTCACACACCTCATCTTTGTTTTTAGGTTTGACAAGCCTGGTGAATGCCCTGAGGATCCTGCTCTCAACTCCAGGCCATATCTGATCATGCTGATCCATTTCACTGAGTTCCTCACAAAACCTTGGAGACGAACAGACCGTAATATATGAACTGATATCACTCCTGTATTTTAAAGCGTAATACATGGCTATCTGACCACCGAGAGACCATCCAAGTATGCAGGCACCTTTTGGAACAACATCATGAAGAAGAGTCACCATCTGATCAATTGTTTTAACCTGAGTTCCCGCATCCAGATTATCGCCATATCCAGGGAGATCAATAAGATGAACCCTGAAATAAGGGGTCAGAAGGGGCAGAACCGAATCAAAAGCAACACTGCAGATCCCCCAGCCGTGAAGTAAAACAAGATCTGTTCCCGAACCAACTATTCTGGTATTCAATGCCATAGATACTCCTGCAAGTCCTGTAATGAGAATAGTAACACCATTTGGATAAAGTGAAGATCTTTTTTCTTTCAAAAAAGAGAAGCCGATATGATATTCAAAGATAAGCCTCGACAAAACAATAAAGTCTGGAATCCGTTCTGATGATCTGCACAAAGCCACATTTTCCCATGTCCGCACGGCTCAGATCAGACCACCGTTTATCCCTCCCCCCCAAAAAAAACGAGAGATCTCCTGGATCCCCCGTATGCAAACAAAAATTAAAAAATCAGTCTTCGCTTAATCTGTTATGTATGGCTACAGCCGCCCTCCTGCCTGCTCCCATGGCACTTATAACAGTGAGAGGACCGGTAACGGCATCACCACCGGCATATACGCCCCGTCGCGATGTTTCACACGTAACAGGATCCACTTCAATGCGACCCTTTCGATCGCATTTCAGACCGCATTTCTCAACAAGATCTGCATCAGAGCCGTTGCCTACAGCCATAATGACGCAATCGGCTTCGATCACGTGCTCAGTACCAGGAATATCCACCGGCTTGCGATAGCCTCTTGAATCATCTTCGCCAAGCTTTGTCTTCAGACATTTAAGACCTGTTACCCTGCCGTCTGTTCCCAGAACCTCCGTTGGTCTGGTGAGAAAAACAAACTCTACTCCTTCTGCGCGGGCTTCATTTATTTCTCCCTCATAAGCAGGCATTTCAGTCTCTGAACGGCGATAGACAATCATGACTTCCTCAGCACCGGTTCTAACAGCACTGCGGCAGGCATCCATGGCCACATTTCCACCGCCGACAATGGCTATCCTGCGATATTTAGGAAACTGAAGCTCACTGTTCTGTCTGAGGTTGACTGTATTCAGAAAATCCTGAGCAAGATAACAGCCGTTAAGATCCTCGCCTGGAATATCCATAGTCTGTGCAACTCCGGCACCTATACCAAGGAACACGGCATCAAAGCCCATGTTCCCCTGGAGATCATCAAGGCTGAAATCAGCACCAAGAGTCTTGCCGAGTTCAAAGTTTACCTTCCTGTCCTGAAGTTTCCGGATCTCATGACTGACTATGGCTTTCGGCAGTCTGAACTCCGGAATGCCATAGGCGAGAACACCGCCAATTACATCAGTCTTTTCAAAGATCGTAACGTCATAACCCAGTGTGGCAAGATCACCTGCGGCTGCAAGACCTGCAGGACCTGCACCAATAACGGCAACACGTCTGCCATTCTTTTCAATCTCGTGATCAACAGTATCAGTACAGTGCTCCCGATGCCAGTCTGCAACAAAACGCTCCAGCGCTCCTATAGAAACACTGTCTCCCTTGATACCCCTGACACAGTTACCTTCGCACTGTTCCTCATGCGGACAGACGCGACCGCAAACAGCTGGAAGGCAGGTAGTCTTTCTCAGGATATTATAGGCATCCTCAAAACGGCCTTCGCAAATGCAGTCTATAAATGCGGGAATATGGTTATGAACCGGACATCCTCTTGTCATGCACGGATGCTCTCGGCACTTAAGACAGCGCATAGCCTCGCATATGGCCATTTCCTCAGTGTAGCCAGTCTGTGACTCAGTAAAACTGGTACGACGCAGTTCCGCATTCTGCTCAGGCATCTGAGTTCTTTTCCTGGTAAAATTTATCATTTTCTTGGCTCCATACTGTTCTTACGGTTTACAAGAGTCTCATAACGATCCATGGCGGTCCTCTCGGATGCCTTAAAGATTTCATCAGCCTTATCAGGGAATTTAAGCTTAAGCGAGTTGTATCTAACCTCTCCCATGAGAAACTTCTGATAATCCTCTGTCGGCCTGAGACTGTCTATTGACAACGGATTTCTGCCCTGCTGAGCCAGATCAGGATTGTACCTGAGAAGATGCCAGTAGCCGGCTCTCACGGCATGCTGCATTTCCAGCATGGAGTTATTCATGCCAGCCTTCACACCGTGATTGATACAAGGTGCGTAGGCGATGATGAGCGAAGGACCGTTGTAACGCTCCGCCTCCTTTATGGCCTTAAGCGTCTGTGCCGGATTCGCACCCATGGCTATCTGAGCCACATACACTGTACCGTACGCCATTGCCATTTGTGCAAGATCCTTCTTCTTAACCATCTTGCCGGAAGCCGCAAACTTGGCTATGGCTCCAAGCTGTGTTGCCTTCGAAGCCTGTCCGCCAGTATTGGAATAAACCTCTGTATCAAAGACAAGGACATTGACATTCTCACCGGATGCCAGAACATGATCCAGACCGCCATAACCGATATCGTATGCCCAACCGTCGCCGCCGAATATCCACATGGAAGGTTTGTTCAGCAGATCAGCATTCTTCACAATAAATGAAGCAGCTTCATCACTGTTCTGAACCTCACGGCACTTGTCCAGCAGTTCATTGCCGTAAATCTCGGAAAGTTCTGCATCCTCCATGTTTGCAACCCAGCGTTTGCCAAGGATCTGCAGATCACCGGCAAGCGACAGGGCGGCTGTCTTTAATTCCTGTCTTCTCGCATTGACAGACACACGCATACCGAGACCGAATTCAGCATTATCCTCAAACAGAGAATTAGCCCAGGCCGGTCCTCTGCCGTCATCTCCGACCGTATACGGAGTTGAAGGAGCACTGCAGCCCCATATTGAGGAGCAGCCGGTGGCATTGGCAATAAACATTCTTGATCCAAACAGCTGAGTTACAAGCTTGGCATAAGGTGACTCGCCGCAGCCCGGACAAGCTCCCGAAAATTCAAGAAGCGGCTGTCTGAACTGAGAGTTCTTAACTGTAATATCCTTGAATGCAATTTCCTTTACAAACTTCTTTCCTGCGAAAAGCCTGTCAAACATCTGCTGACGTGATTCAACGGCATCCTCGGTAGACACAGTCATGGAAAGAGCCTTGTTATGAGCTGGACATACGCTGGCACAGGATCCGCAGCCCGTACAGTCCTTAACGGATACGGCCATAATGAAATACCGATCCGGAGAATCCTTCATCGGAACAGCATCAGGATAATTTGCAGCATCCTCGGAAGAGATCACAAACGGACGAATGGCTCCGTGAGGACAGGTAAGAGAACACCAGTTGCACTGCATGCAGTTATGACAGTTCCATACAGGAAGATCTGCAGCAATGTCCCTTTTTTCAAAGGCGGCTGTACCAGAAGGGATCATACCGTTGACAGTGGCAATAAACTTCGACACAGGAATGTGATCACCGTTCAGAGTGTTTGTCGGTACAAGAATATCATTCAGATAGTCAGTCTGCACCTGATCTCTGCCCTGGAGTCTAGGGCGAGGAGCGTCGTCGCCGCATGTTTTCCAGGACTCGGGAATTGCAACCTGATGAACATTCTTAACACCCTCATCAACAGCAGCATTGTTCATATCAACAATATTCCGGCCCTTCTTGGCATATGTATGCTCAATGGCATCCTTCATGTACTTCACAGCGTCATCAATCGGGATGATGTCAGCAAGTTTGAAGAAGGCTGCCTGAAGCACAGTATTTGTACGCCTTGCGCCAAGACCTATCCTCTTTGCAATCGACACCGCATCACATGTATAAAACTTAACGTCATTGTTTGCTATGTAGCGTTTAACCTTTCCTGGAAGATATCTGTCCAGTTCCTCATCATTCCACGGACAGTTGAGAAGGAAATATCCCCCCGGCTTTACATCCTCAACCATATCGTATTTGCGAAGGTATGAGCAGTTGTGACAGGCAACGAAATTGGCCTGCTTTACATAATAGGATGATTTAATCGGACTGTCGCCGAAGCGAAGATGAGAAATCGTCACGCCACCTGATTTTTTGGAATCATACTGGAAATAAGCCTGAACAAACTTATCGGTATGATCACCAATGATTTTAACACTGTTCTTATTGGCACCCACAGTACCGTCGGCACCGAGTCCCCAGAACTTGCAGGCGTGAGTACCCTTTGATGCAACGTCAGGATTCGAAGATCCTGCAATGGAAAGATTCGTAACATCATCAACAATGGAAAGAGTGAACTCCTTCTTGGGACTGTCACTCCATAAATTCTCATAAACGGCAAGAACATCGCCGGGCTGCACATCCTTTGATCCAAGTCCGTACCGGCCGCCGACAACAAGAGCGGAATCAAGTCTCGAGTTCTTCAAGGCGGCAACCACATCAAGAAACAGAGGTTCTCCTATGGATCCCGGCTCCTTGGTACGATCAAGCACGGCAATCTTCTTCACAGTTTCTGGAATAACAGAAATCAGATGCTTTGCCGAAAACGGTCTGTACAGATGAACCTCGACAACACCGACTTTACGACCTGACGCATTCAGATAATCGACTATCTCCTCCGCAGCATCACATACCGAACCCATGGCGATAATGATTTCACCGGCATCTGCAGCGCCGTAGTAGTTAAACGGTCTGTAGTCAGTGCCGATTGCCTCATTGATCCTGTTCATGTAATCAACCACTGTATCCACAGTGGCAAGATACGCACTGTTGGCCGCTTCGCGGTGCTGGAAAAACGTTTCCGGCTGTTCCGCACTGCCCATGCAGTGAGGATGATTAGGATTAAGAGCATTTCTTCTGAAAGCCCAGACACTTTCAAAATCTACCATCGATTTGAGAGTATCATAATCCCAAACCCTGATTTTCTGATATTCATGAGAGGTTCTGAAGCCGTCAAAGAAGTGCATCATAGGAACCTTTCCTGATATGGTGGCAAGATGTGCCACCACGGAAAGATCCATCACCTGCTGGACATTGTTGGAGCACAGCATTGCAAATCCGGTCTGGCGGCATGACATGACATCGGAATGATCTCCGAAAATTGACAGAGCATGGGATGCCAGAGCTCTTGCTGCCACATGAAACACCACAGGAACCTGTTCACCCGCCAGCTTGTACATATTCGGGATCATGAGAAGGAGACCCTGAGATGCGGTAAAAGTCGTAGTGTAGGATCCGGCGGTGACCGAGCCGTGAACAGCACCTGCGGCACCCGCCTCGGATTCCATTTCCACAATCTTTACCTTTTCTCCAAAGATGTTCAGTCTGCCCTGGGACACCCATTCATCCATGCTTTCTGCCATCGGTGATGACGGTGTTATAGGATAAATGGCTGAAACCTCAGAAAAAGCATATGCAACATGAGCCGCGGCTGTATTGCCGTCCATTGTTTTAATTTTGCGATCCACCATGATTATTCCCCTTTTTCCATTCTCACCTGAATGCGCTCAAGTGCAGTCCGCTGAAGTTCAATCTCAGGAGGAATCTTCATTTCCTTGATTACATTTCTTCCGCAAACATACTGGCATACCTTGCAGTTCACACAGACATCGGCATCTATCACGGCATGCATTTCATTCATATAGATAGCCCCGTTAGGACAGTTATCAACGCAGTCCCGGCAGGCCGTGCATCCAGAATCACAAACCTGTGCCTTGTCGTAATAATCAGCCTTGCTGGCACAAGGAACCTGCTTAACCCCTTTATACGGAACAATACTGATGATTTTCTTCGGACATTCTCGGATACAGTCCCGGCAGCCCACACATTTTTCCGGATCAACGTATGCAGTACCGTTAACCAGTGTAATGGCACCGAACCTGCAGACCCTGGTACAGGAGCCAAGTCCGCAGCAGCCTGATGTGCAGAGATTGTGTTCCTTGTGATCAACTTTCATGGCCTCATGACAGTCGGCAACTCCCAGTTCTCTGAACACTGTCTGAGCCTTGATTCCGCCGCTGCAGCGTACAAAAGCAACCTTTTCCTTAAGTTTGGTCAGATCGTGCAGGGTATCAATAATGATTTTCTTTTTACATTTAATCATGCATGCACTGCAGCCCACGCACTTGTTATAGTCAATTACTGCATGATTGTTAACTATGCTTACTGCGCCTACCGGACAAGCTCTTTCACATTCACCGCAGGCGATACAGCCTGAGCCGCAGGTATTCCGGACTGTCTCCTCATCCTCCTCGGCAGATGAACATGGAATAAAATTCGTGGCACTGCGCGGGATCATTTTTATAATATGCTGAGGACATATGCCTTTGGCGGCACAATCTCCGCATCCGTTACATAAATCTCTGTCAACAGTAATATGACCGTTCTGAATTTTAAGCGCTCCCTGCTTACACACTGATACACAGGAACCGATTCCGACACAGCCGCTTCTGCAGTCTCCCCGCCTGAAACCAGTTGCCACCGCCTCCGCACAGGATTTGCAGGCGGCAAAGCCCTGCGATGCAGCGGCATGACCGTTACAGGCAACAAACGCTACCAACTCACTTTGCACATTTTCTTCAATGTCCATATAGACCCCTTCGGACTCACCATGAATCCACAATCCAACTGATGTTTATCTGCACACATACAGATCCATTTTTTCATTTATATCAGCATAAGACCAAAAGAGTGACTGATTTACATTCATATTGTGAAATAAATAATAAAAACAGCAAGTTACCTATCGCTAACCGACATGATATAAACAACATTTTCCTGATGATGTAAAGCAGGCTCAAAAATCACTCAGGGTTTGCACAGGCACACAAACTTCGCCGCGTTTGTCGTAAATCATAATCTGTTCTGATTTGAAAACGATCACACAAGAACAAATCTGTAATGCCGAGGTTATGAGGCAGTTCGAAAAAATTACTATAATAATGTTATTCTCACACTTTCAGATGCTGACAACAGGTTAGAATCACTTTTCTGCGGTTCCTGCAGACTGCTCTGACCATTTACAGTTCGAAGAAAATCAGGAGGCAATGATGATCGACTCTTTTCTGACCTACGTTGATGAATTAAACGTGCTCCAGACATGCTTTCTGGCAGCAATGACTGGCGGCGGTCTTCTGTTTCTCATTGAGATCATAATTTCGACAATCGGCGGAGGAATGGAGGGACAGCCCGACGGTCTGGTTCAGGATCTTGGAACCTCAGATTACGCGTTCAGATTTTTTTCACTTTTCTCGATTTCAGCGTTTATGTTTACCGGAGGATGCTTCGGTATGTGGTCGTATTCATTTTTCGACAGCAATATTGCTGCACTCCTGATAGCAGTTGTTACAGGAGTAGGATCGTCGATACTCATAAACTTCGTTACAAAAGCAATGCTTAAGCTCCAGACTTCCGGAAATGTTCAGATGGAAAATGCTGTAGGACAGACTGCAATCGTATATCTGAAGGTTCCTGCTGGGGGAAAGGGGCAGGTGGAAATAACTCTGCAGGGAAGAAAAAAAATAATTTCTGCCATGACAGATGGATCCGAGGAGATTCCTACCGGAACAAAGGTAAAGGTTACAGCTGTTAACAGTTCAACTCTGGTAGTAACACGATACAACAATGAAACAAAAGAAGGAGAATAAGAAATGCTAGGGATAATCGGCCTGTGTTTTCTTGTTAATTTCTAGAAAAACGGTAACTTGGGTAATTAAAACTGCTATTTGTCATGTTCGATAAAATCTTTACAAACCCTTATGCGACAAGGGGTTATGCTAGATAAAGGAGTTCACAAAAATAATTATATATGATATAATC
>JAEEGL013625779.1_pt1 | contig 20269 bp, 7 predicted proteins | sample 9134231 | NCBI WGS metagenome assembly JAEEGL01 (sample SAMN16246548, study PRJNA631951) | gut metagenome | biome: gut microbiome; feature: rumen; material: fiber-attached | host: Bos | place: Iran: Karaj | collected 2018-10 | reverse complement strand
TGAAGTCTTTCTTAATTCATTTTTCAGTAATTTCTTTGATTTGTGCATATTGAAATGTTTCGTTAAAGGGTGCAATCGGTTTATTTTTTGGATTTTCCTCTCGGAAACAATTGAACTGAGCCTGCTTGCGTGCAGCTGTGCAATAGAATACACCTTCGATTGGGGTAACACCGCCTTTGGCGTCGTATTCCATATTGTTGGAAAAAATCATCAGCTGCGTCATGTTGATGAAACGCCTGAATTTTTTATTCGAAAACCTTTCGCGATTCATCCGGCTGCTTTCGGCAACCATGCCTCCCACATTATTTGGCTTTTTGACTTCGATAAAGACCAGGGGAAGACCATTAATGAACAGTGTGATATCCGGTCTGAAGCTTTCATTCCCATTGATGCATGGCATTTCGGCAGTGCACGTGAACAGATTATTCTCCGGATGCTCATAATCAATAAGTTTAATCGGCGAAATCGCAATCAACCGTCGGTAAAACTGCTTCCCAAGGTCGTCGTCATCGAGCTCCTTGCGGATGTCGGCCAAAATGGACTGCGCGCTCACCTGTGCCTTCGGATTCAGCTTCTTAAACTGTTGCTCGAAAATGGGCAGAATGATGTTGGTTGCTTCGTCGTGCACCAATTCTGGGTTCAGATGAGGTTTTCCCATATAGGTGTAACCAATCCGCGTCAGATGCAGCAATGCGGTTAACTGAACGCGAGTCGCTTCTGTAAAGGTGCTAGTCATTCATAACCCCTAAACTGTGTTATCGTCGTGCTTAAACAAGCACTTTTTGAATTATACCTCAAAATGATGTGTTAGCTCAAAAGGAATTGATGTGATAATCGCCTGCTCACACCCATTATGCGCCACGTCCAAAAATCGTGAAGGATTAATGGTTGCTCGCCTTAGCACGTGTCACGGACACGTGCCTACGGCTCGCTTGACGCCCGCTATTTGCGATGGTACAGACGCGCGGTCCGCACGTCTCTGTACCATTGCAAATACGCGGGCGTTTGTCTATTTTGGGCTCGCCTTATCACGTGTCACGACACGTGCCTACGGCTCGCTTGGCGCCCGCTATCGCTGTGCGATACGCGGGCGATAACTATTTGATGGAACAATATTATGCCTAAAGAGATACAGCCCAAAGATACGACAAGAGCAGCTGCATATGCGCTCTGGATGAAAGCGCCAAATCCGATGGTTACTTTCTTTAAAACATTCGATGTGACGAATCTTGTAAAGATGAGTAACAAGAAACATTTGAAATTCAATATGCTGCTTGATTACTGCATCGGAAAAGCCGCAGCGCCTATTAAAGAGTTTTATATTCTCCCGGTTGGAGATCGATTAATGCAATATGACGCGATTGCGGTAAATACAATTATAAAAAACAAGACAGGTGAAGTCAGTTCCTGCGATATTCATTTCTCAGAGGATTTGGATGCTTTTAATCATGAGTATCTTGAACAAACGAATCTGGTCGCAGAAAATTGTATAGATAGGGATTTGTCTGATAATTACATGGTAATTGGTACTTCTGCAATTATTGATACGGAAATTGATGGTGCTGTTGGAATGAATAGCGGTATATTCAATAATCCTTTTATGATATGGGGGAAATATCGAAGAAAACTATTCCGATATGAGCTGCCTATTTCTTTTCAGTTTCATCATACACAAATGGATGGCGCGCACGCGGGAAAATTTCTTGAAAATCTCCAGAACGAAATCAAATGTTTGAAATAAAAATATTTCATCATTTCCTGTGCTTAGGGAATCTCTGATTAAAGATCGACATTCACACAAAAAACACGTAAAATCGAATTTGGCTGTTTTGAGGGATGGAGGTTAGCGATGACGCAGTTGAGTTTTTCTGATTTCGAAAAATATTTACAGACAAAGAAGTCCCGTAAAGCGGAGTTTCTCGAAATCCTTGATCGTATTGTGCCTTGGGTATCACTCATAGCTTTGGTTTCCCCATATTATCCAAAAGAGCCCACTGGCTCCGGTCGTCGTCCTTATCCATTGGAATCAATGGTTCGGATATACCTGAGTGCATTTTCCTTGCATCTAATATGCATTGCGACATATATTGACAATGTGTCTCAGATGCCACTTCATGAGGCGTTTGTTGTAGATGCATGAACTTATTTCGATATAAGAAACTGTAACTATTGGTTACATACGAAAGATAAATCGTGGAGATAATCGTATATGATTTTTACAATTTCACTCTTTTTAATCGTTTTCACTTCCTATGCTCAAAATCCAGAAGATATTGTTGCTAATATTGATGATAATATAGATGTTGAATTCGACAGTAATAACGGAAATTCCAAACTGGATCATTCCAAAATCTGTGCTCAACCGCCCAGAATACATCCATCTGCCTGGAAACCGACACAGACACAGCTGGATCGAATCGACAAGGATTATAAAGAGGAAATGCGTGTCAACCCTTACTGTTATGGCGCATTATGTGATGAAGAATTAGATTCCACTTGTCTGCCCAATGGATGTGATCCTGAATATATTGATGTAGAATTAGCTCAAAATCCACCGACCAACTGGGATTACATAAAGATTAATACAGAATATTTTCTTAAAAAAGTTGACCTGTGCAAGAAGATAGATGATGGGATAAAAGATGATATCCTGAAAAATACTATCTGCCAAATTAATTATAATGAAGATCGTGCCTATGTCGATGGACACGATATTTTTGCTTCCATTCAATACCTATGTGGCAACGATGAAATCGTACATATAAATGTAAGCAGGATTAAAGAAGATCCGGATAAAGCAATAAAATATATAGAAGAACAAATTAAGAAAATCAATTTTATCGAATGTTATCAAACGGCTTCAGGGAAATTCCTTGCAAAATATCTCCAAATCGATGACAACGGAAACAAAATCGGCGAGTCTTTTTCCAGGTATTCTGACTATTGTGACGATAAATTAAAGCCAGAAGGTGAAGGTGATTATCGATGTCTTTTAAAAGATGACGAAATTCCGCAATGGACATGTGTGTCAGAGCAGGGATGTTTATATCATAATAAGGTGCTAAATCGCAAAGAGAAGCTTGAACGCGGTGGCCAAATCGAAAAATCCTATATCGTATGGACTGAGAAAAAGGGAAAAAATATTGCCAAATGCAACGGTCTGGAACAACCAGGAAAGAATTTCGATTGTTACCTCAGACCATCCGGACAAAAACTCTGGACTTGTATCGCACCTGAAGGATGTCAGTATAAGGGCGAATTGCTGAGTAAAAACGATGCTTTGGGGTGTATCGGTCTGGCCAATAATACCGATCACGGTTGTTTCTGTAACGGCGTTAAACGAAATTACGCCGATGAATCCATTTGTGAAGCAAAGACCGATGAATTCGGCGATCGATATACCCTTGACGAAACAGAAAACCGTCACTATCTGGAACGCAAATTTTTCTCAAAAGTCATACAAAACAGTCAGACCTGCGATACCGCAAAGGGATGTCTGTGTCATAATCAGGAATGCCCCATGTCTGGCATTTGCAGTGACAATGGATGCATAGAACCCATCTCAAAACAGGCATTTGAAAAGAAAGATGGTTACCTGACTGCCGGATTGTATCAAGTCTGTTCACAAAAATCCGGATGCAGCTGCGGTGAATATCAGTGCAAATATGGCGAAGGATGTGTCAATGGCTGGTACTGCACAGATGATCTCGAAACGACTGTCATGAGTAGCCAGCGTCTCGTCTATCAGGGATTTGATACAGATCCTCACAACGATATTTATATTCCCAGTGATTATCGCGGTTATGATGACGACGGCACCTTAAAATTGAAATTTATTACGGATGATCCTGAAGAAAGAAAAGCACTTGTTGAGAAATATTCCGTGCATCCCCAAAATAGGATGCCCTATCCCGTGTCGCTAAAAACACTCGATACAAATGAATATATGGGGATTGGTGCCATGGCGTTTCAATATTGTGTCTATAACCAATGTGGTTGGTACGATGAAATTGAGTTACGACACTTTGATGTGCCGAGATGTGCATTGGCAGAGGGATGCACCTGCGGGAATACCAAATGTCCTGCCTATGCCATGTGCGTCGAGGACGCATGCTATTATGATACAATTTATGAAGGCATGATGTGCTCAGACTATGCAGAACCACGATGTTTCAAATTTGGCGAATTGATGAAACCCGCAACACAGGTGGATTCAAACGGCATGTGTCTGGATAAGAATGAAGTTCCCCATCCGCCTAAATTTGTCAAAAACGATGGTTATGTCTTTTATTTTAATGCGGACCCATCTGAAATGATTGGTATCCAAAAATTAAATGAAGCGTATTTTGATTATCCTGAACAGGAAGATGAAGATTGATCTTCATTGACAATCCATCCATCGCATCGCGCGGTGTATGCGCGCAGGCCGCTTGTGGCCGAGCACATAGCCGCGCGCAAAATAGGGCGTATCGGCACAGCCGATAGCCCGATAATATAAATGATACAAGCGATGCATCTATCGCAACGCTGACAGGTTCAGAACTCAGCACCATAGAGCGTTTGAATTCGAATGCTTTCGCGTGTGTGGTTGAACTGAGCAATACGCTGTGCGTTGCTGCGGCTATCGCGTTTGCCGGCCGCAATACGCCGCCGCTCGATGGTCGCTATTCCGCTGTAGGAGAAGCATAGAACTGGCAGCTTTCTGCAAAACGGTATTTAAAGGGGTAATATTTTGTGTTTGTTAAAAATTTACCCCCTTAACCTAGAAATTTCTCTCGAACTGTGATAAATCAAACCAATGGGGGAACGGAGATATGGGAGAAATAGGTGCTGAGCAATGAAGTGGTACAGACGGGAACATTATCTGGCGAAAATCCGAGGGTTTTATCATGACACAGGAATCATCAAAGTCATTACAGGGGTGCGTCGATGTGGAAAATCCTGTTTGATGGAGAGCATTGCAGAGGAATTGCTGGAATCGGGAGTCTCTGCTTCAAACATCATTTATATCAATCTGGATAAACGGGGATATCGTGCGATAAAGACGGCAGATCAACTGGATCGGCTGATTGAGGAGAAATCATCTGCCGATGGCTTGAAGTATTTGTTTATAGACGAAATCCAGAATGTGAAAGGTTTTGAGGAAGTTATAAATGGATTCCGTGAGGAGGATACTTATTCGATTTTTATGACGGGTTCCAATTCCTATCTGCTTGGTGGTGAACTCATTACCAAACTGACGGGGCGCTATCTTGAATTTGATCTGTATCCCCTGAGTTTTGAAGAATATCTTGGTATGAAGACTTATTTGGGAAAGGTTATCCAGCCTGATATTACGGCGGAATTTGATTCGTATTTATACGATGGCGGATTTCCCAGAGCTCTGTTATACGAGGGGGAAGATAAGTACGCGTATATAAAGGGTATTATTCAGGAAATATACGAAAAAGATATTAAAAAACGCGTAAAAATTCGCAATGTATCCATATTTGAAACGGTGCAGCGTTTTCTTATCAACAATTATGGCGCAACTATGAGCTTGTCTGGAATCCTCGAACAATTAAATCATGAAGGTTGTCATATAAAACGTGAAACGCTTAATCGGTATATTCAAATTCTATTGGATGCGAAGAGCCTTCATTGTTGTAATCGCTTTGATTTAAAATCAAAAAAATCGATTGCAGGTGAAAAAAATATTATCTTGCAGATCCATCATTTTACTATGCATTGAATACCGATAAACGCGTTAATTATGGGCCGGCAATGGAAAATGCGGTTTATCTCTATTGCAGATCAAATGGTTATGATGTCAGCGTTGGGAGAATTGGAAAGCTGGAATGTGACTTTATTGTGCACAAAAATTTTGACTATGCTTATATTCAGGTCGCGATGACGATTATGAATAGCCTTGAAACAGAGAATCGCGAGTTCCGCTCATTGGAAAATATAAAAGATGGTTATCCGAAGTATCTAATAACGCGTAATGATTTGATACAGCATAGAAATGGCATCATCCATGTGAATATTGCATCGTTTATGCGGGACAAATGTCAATTCTGAATGATATATGATGCTTTTTTATGGTACCCCCTATGCGCCGTTGCGGCATGCGGCCACCACAACGCCCATTGCACCCAAAAATCTCCCCCGCCGGGGGAGATTTAGAGTGGGCCAGGATTTAGGGGTGAGGTCTGGGGCGCGCTTTGATTATATCTGGAATGAATGTCACTTCTTTTGCTTTTTTTTGTATAAAATTGATGCTAATGCATAAAATGCCTACAAAAATAAATACAATTATGCTATAAATATGGTTCGTGTTCAGAGTGTTGTCGAATACTCTGACACGCGTAATAAGCTAATACGCTTATGACTCTTAAATGCTGAACCCTACTTTGGGGGACAGCTTGTTTTTCTATTCAGGAAATATCATGAAACAAACTAAATTACGGTTCTTTAGCATTCTCGGCATTTTGGCAATCACGGCGTTTTCTATGGCCGCGTGTTCTGACGATAAAGACAAAACCGACAATCCCGTTGTCGATCCCGGTACAGAACCTGGCACCGATCCGGGTACAGAACCTGGCACCGATCCGGGTACAGACCCTGGCACCGAATCCGGTCACTTTTTCTGGAACGTCAACTACGGTCGCCACGACTACAGCTTTGACGAATCGATGAACTCGGATGCGGGATGTATCATCGACAACGACTGCGCTGAAGGAAAGTATTGCTTTCACAGCTCTTGCGTAAGTGACTGCAAGCAAGACAGCGACTGCGGCGAGGGGCAAAAGTGCGCCGAGAACGGCCGATGTATTATACCGATGGGTAAACTGTCATTGCTCAGAAAGCTGACGCCCGACGAAGATTATGAAATCGCCAAAAGTGCCGCCACGCAGGATCTGCTCGCCGGCGTTGAGATCGTCGATGCGCTTCCCAATAACATCGATGTCAAGGTCAAACAGACGGAAGTCACCGTGAGCCTCACAACGAGCAAAAACATGGGCACCGTTAAATACATCGTCATCACGGAAGACAACATCAACGGCAGTAAAGATGTCCAGACAGTGGAACCGGAAATGGTTGAGGTAACCGGGGATCACTTGAATTCGGATAAATCCCTTGCGAGCTATACTTTTAAAATTGCGCCTAAAAAAGCGAACCTGGGCGAGCAGGCCGGCGAAAAGGAGGTCGTGTATATCGACAGCAACCTCGGTTTCTTTAAGGTCGTGATGCGGCCACAAAAACAGCCGTCAGGGCTTTATGAAGGTACGGTGACGGCACCGCAGTTTGGCGGCATTCCGATGAACCTGCGCATGGGGATTGTTGTAACACCGAAAGATCCCGCATCGTTTGCCGACATCACCGGTATTGACATCTATCTGCCATCCTCTGAGGACGATTTGTTCTCACCGACATCGCCAGAAACAGGCAAAACCCAGTGGAACAAGGTGAAAATGAAGCGGGAAACGAGCGCTGTCAATTGTGCCGGCGGAGCCGCAGGGTGCTGGACGGCGTCGTTCTCATCGAACAACTTTGTCATGCCTGGCAGCCAGGTCATTCGCGCGGACCAGCAGGTCAACCGGTCTATCCGCATCGAGTTATCGGATTTCTCGGCCAAGAACCAGCGTTTTACCGGAACCATGCGCGACTTCTGGCAAGGCTTATACCGAATCAGTGAAAACGGCAAATCGAACTGGGCAACCCCGACTTTGAATGGCCAGCTCATGCTGTACCGAAGCAAAGCGTTCGACACCGAGGCGCTCAAAGCCGATATAACCAGCCATATAGCCGACAATTATAGCCGCAATGCCGAAGATGCCGGCATTGCGGCAGGCGCGTGTACCGACAATGGCAAGGCCGCGCTCATTGCATACGCCCAAAACGTGACCGGGTGCACAAGTGCAGACAAATTAGCTGATGCCAATTGTCTTGATGCCGCTATTGATGGTGTTATTAATGATTCCAACAAAAAACTCGTTTCGACCATTATCCCGGCTTTGATTTCTGGAGATGCTGAGAACTCAGGTGGTTTTGCCAACCTCGGGGATTTTATGACAGACTGCCTCAAGGATGACGGTGTCTGCGCAGAGCGCCCCGAAATCGCCTGCGCCGTCGACCTGCTTGCGCAGCAAATCGTCAATGATGAGAGTATCAGCGCCAGTAAAGTCGAGACATGGATCAAACTGATGCGTGAATCGTATCTCGGCGTTCAATACAGAGCCTGGCAGGTCGATGTCGATGTCCGCGAAGACTGGCTCAAGGGCGGCTCCGCCCCCTCTTTCCTCTCCCCAACGCTTGAGCAGCTCAACACCGAGATGCTCCAGAAGTGGGAAGCCGATGTTCTCGATGCGCATGTCGACGTCGTAGGACAGCAGTTCTCACAGGCTTCTCTCGAACTCCTCAGCCGCTATACCGATTCTGACATCGTTAAGAGCCTGCGCAAGACCGTACTCGCCGATATGTCGCAGGCCTGGGAAGGCGTCAGTGACGCGCTCAATACGGGGGCAAACCGCTACAACGTTCTCTATACCGACGACATTCAGCGCAAAGAAACAGCAAAACGCCTCAACCGCTATCTATTCGACCTCTATTTTACAGGCATTGTCGAAAGCGCGATGAATATACGTGCCGATCAGACCTCGCTCAACGCCTCATTCGGCAAGAATCTCGCAGCCATCAACGACAACATTGCGGCGCTAAAAATGCCGTTTGATGACCTCGTTTATCTGCGTGATGCCGAAATCGTCGTCTCCGCATCGCTCAGCAACATTCCCGGTGAAATTCCGTCGGTTCTCACGAGCCGCAAAAAACTTGCGAAAGACACCATCGCTGCTGCCGCTAAAGTCCGCGATACGACGCTCGAAACCAAAGCTCAAAAAGATATCGCCGAGGCCGAGATCAAAGATCGACTTTCTACTAACCTCGAAAACCTCAAAAACGAAATCGTCTCTATCTGCGGCACGCCGACAGACTGCAAGGGGGTTGCATTCAATGGGACGGATGAGTGCATCCCCGATACGGATTATCTCCTGTGCGGTTTCAAGCTCGCGAAAAAATCCTCGAAAGTCGGCAATCTGCAAAGTAATTCCTACGATAAAGCAACACTTGACCTGCTGCGTGACCGTGACCAGTGCCCGGGCGATCCTGACAAAACCAAGAGCGGAGACTGTGGATGCGGGTTCATTGAAGTCCTCGATTCCGAAAAGAATACCCAAATAGATGAGAACGGCGAGTTTGTATGCAGCCGCAATCCGAACGCCAAGCTGACATTGATAGATCTTGTCGATATCGATTCCACGCCAAGCAATACCACAGCCGGCAATGCGGTCTATAAATATCGCGAAGCTTATGCCGACTACGAAATCGCCGTCGCAGACTACCAGGCGCTCGTAAACAAGATTCAGAATACCAAAGCATATACCGAAGGTTATGCAGCCAATATCGAAAAATGGAATCAGAATCGTACAAAACTCATCCAGGATGTCATGGCGAATGTCAACGCGATTAACTTACACCTGGACAATGTGACTACGGCACAAAAGAATTCCATGCTTGCCAGCGCACAACAGCTTCAAACTGTTTATGAGAAACAACATGCCAATTTTAGGAATTGGAAAAAGATTTCCAAGACATATTTAGAAGACCAGGATGCCAGGATTCATCAGGTCGCCGCGTTAGAGTCTACGGTGCTTTTTGTCGATGCAACCGGTGAATTCTTGTACAATGCCGGTGACGCCGTTGCAGAATATACCGAGGATGGTGCTTTTGGAGGAAATATTCCGGGAGGCGTCGCTAAGACAGCCGGGACACTCGCAAAATTCGCCTCTGACCTTATCTCGGCTAGCTTTCAGACATCAGCAATTAATATTCAGGAAGAGGCTGACCGGGCTACATTAAAATACGAATACGATGTTGAACTCAAAGACCGGAAACTCGAAGACGAAATTGCCAAAGCCGAAGCCGAATTCCAGCAATCACTGTCCATGTATGAGGAAGCCAAGAGTGAAGAGGATTGCGATAATAAGCTGAAACAACAAGATAAAGCAACCCAGGAATATCTGCACTGCTATGAACACAGAGAGTGTGAATGCGATGCAACCGGTTCAGATGGCTTCTCTATCTATCACGGCGATAACTGCCCTGTAGATACCGGAAAGTGTACGCTGAAAACATCTTGGTCGCTCCTTGGTGCCGACCAGTGGGCGCTCATGGAAGAAAACGACGCCGACACGATCGACCAGATTAACGACTATATGCGTGAACTTTTCGATAGCAACGACGTCTATGCCCGCGATCTCAATGCGCTTGATCAGAAGCGCACCGAGCTGCTCAATTTGGAAGAAGATCTCAACGCCAAAGCGCTCGCCGTCACCAGAGCCGCGCTCGTCATACACCAGGCGGAAAGTGATTATTTTGCGCTCGTTGACCGCGCAAAACGCCTCAAAGAACAATATGATGCCGCCAACGCCCGCATGCAGGATATCGCCAATCTCTACAACACGCCGGCTGCAGTCTTCTCATACGCTTCCGACCTCGACGTCGTCGAAACCAAGATGGAGCTTGCACGCGACCGCATTTATGATTACCTCGCTGCTGTCGAATACCTCGCCGTCCGTCCGTTTGTCGATCTGCGCCGCGCCACCTATCTGGCTCGCAGCACTAACGATCTTGATGCCATTGTCGATCAGATCGACACCATCACCGAGAACTGCGGCGGCATCGTCAACTCGAACACCGTCACTTTCTCACTGCGAGAACTCATGGGCATCACAACGGATTTCACCGGTATGACAAAAGAAGAACGGTTCCGTTATGTCCTCAAAAAACGCAATATCCCCGTTGATGCCGTGACGCGCTACACCGTCGACTCGAACGTTCGCGATCTGCTTGCAAGCGGTCGCGATCTGCGCGCCGGCACCTTCGAACTCACGACCGATGCTGACGTCAATCTCGCCAGCACCTGTAACGCGAAAATCACGTCCATCGGATTCAAACTCGTCGGCGAAAACCTGCTCAAAGATGGCGTCCAGAACGCACACCCGACCATGACGCTCTTCTACAATGGCCAGGCACAGCTCATCTCCTGCCAGCCCAACATTGCCGATCTCGTCACGACGCTCGGTGGTAAATCCGCATTCGGACCAATCTCGACATTCCACCTCAAAGATCTCAAGATTTCCCCGACGGCCGGCATCAACGAGTTCATGACCGAGCCGAACTCATCTCTCGCCAACTATCCGCTCGCCGCGACCTACACAGTCCTCATCGATACGAGCATCAGCGAAAATCCCAAAATCAACTGGGATAACGTCACGGATATCGAACTCCAGATCAAATACAACTACCAGGATCTCTTCACCAACTCCAAGTGCGAAAAACTCTAGTTTTCTTTTAAGTTGCGCGGGCTATTGCCTACGGCAATACGCCCACGCTGCGCCGCTTTTGCCTTTGGCAATACGCGGCGCTTTTATTTAAGGATATAACATGAACAACAGAAATAACATTATCTTGATGATTTATGCAGCTTTGGCATGTGTTCTGGCTTCATGCAACGACGAATCAGGGATAACCCCCCAATGTTCTGAAACACAGCGCCTGGTCGGCAATGTTTGCGTTGACAAGCCGTGCTCGCTATGCACATCAACACAAAAATGTGTCAACAATACATGTGTGGACGATCCATGTGCCAAGTGCAAATCGGACCAAAAATGCGTCAACGATTCGTGTGTGGACGATCCATGTGCCAAGTGCAAATCGGACCAAAAATGCGTCAACAATAAGTGTGTGGACGATCCATGTGCCAAGTGCACATCAGACCAAAAATGCGTGAATAATACCTGCTACGACAAAAACGAATGTGTCCCGTCTTGCGGTAGTGACCAGAAATGTTACGCAGGTACGTGTTATCCGATCGGCGAATGCCACCCAAAATGTCAACCTGGCTATGAATGCCTTTATGGCGAGTGTCAGGAAATCGACCCGACGGCATGCAGCGGCCTCGCGTGTAATGGGGATGGGCAGTATTGCAAGGATGGCCACTGGTCAGATTGCCCGGAGGGAACGGGCTGTTTTTACGGCCATTGCATCGAAGATATGGAGCCTGACTGCGATGTCGGTTCGTGCAGCGAAGATAAGTCGATGTGGTGCGACGCTGGCACCTGGGTGCGTTGTAACGAGACAGAACAATGTATCAACGGCACATGTCAATTTTCGCTTGCCGATCAGCCATGCGAAATCAACACGTGCAGCGACGACGGCACTTATATCTGTCTTGGTGACAAAAACGACGCGTATTTAGAAGACGACGACACAAAAGACGACGACGATAAAAAAGGCGTTTGGAAAAAGTGCGACACTGGGCTCGTCTGCAGCGATGGCGTGTGCAAACGAAAGGAAATTTCCGAGTCCCAGTTGTTGTGGCACCTTTGCACGTCCAATGCTGACTGTGCCAATGGCACCTGCCTTAAAACCGTGGCAACTTCACGGCCCCTGAGCAGCGAGGAATTCGAGCTGAATCAGGAAGCGTCTATACCCGTCAGAACGCTGGATGGCCGAATCCCGCCTGGAATGGGTATCTGCTCAGAAGACTGTACGCTCGACAGGGATGCATGCGACAACATCAGCACGACCAATGATAGAGTTAAATTTACCTGTCAGCTCGTGGCCGTGCAGGATTCGCCCTATCCGCCCAAGAATGGCAACGGCGTTCAGCTTTCGTTGCCTTTCACGAGAGCCCTTAACCTGGACGATATGCACACCCCGGCGTTTGCCGCGTTGTGCCGCCCCATCGATGCGTATGAAGAGGCGTATTCGAAGAAAATGTGCGAATCATGCAGCACCACTGCCGACTGTGGCGATAATGAAATCTGTTTTAACAACATCTGTTATGATCGCTGCGATTCACACGAAGAATGTCCGTTGACGTTTAAATGTATGGTAGCGGGATCGCTCGAAACCCATCTGTGCATACCACAAAGCCGTTCGTGTGGTGCATGCCGCGATATGGATAGGGACGGGCAGGGTGTTGGCGGTCACTGCGATGTTAAAGGCTATGACTGCGATGACTTCTCGCCCAATATTTATTACAACAAACCGCTGGATACATGCTCGACAACGGCATCTGACGACAACTGCAATGGGCAGATCGATATGTATGAGTTGATCGGCCCCGACAGACTTCGTGGCGGTGAAAGCAATGAATCTTCTAACTGCACTTCGTGCGGCGATACCTGCATTGCCCCCGACAGTGCCATGAATTTTACCAAATCCTGTTCGCAGCTGGCCGAGCTCGATCCGGATGATCCGCAACATACCTATCAGTTTGAATGCGTTGAGGCCTGTGCACCTGGTTGGGCCGATTGTGACGGCGACATCTCTAACGGTTGCGAAGTTCAGCTCGTCGAAGATATTTCTGACCCCAAAAATGTGACCACGGTCGACGGCATTGCCTTTGGTACAGACAAGGACGGCGATGGATTTGCTGCACTTGAAAACCCCGAAAACCGCATCTACTGCTGTCCTGGTGCCAATGAACTTGCCTGGTCACAGCGCGTCTGTTATGCCATTCCCAATACGGAATACAGCACCAAATCTTATTGGGCGAAAACCGAAACCAACAAGCAGGAAGGTCTCAAGTCGGCTATCTCCGACTGTGATGATGGAAGAGCTGCAGTTCATCCGGGCGCAGCTGAGCTCTGTAACAACATTAACGATGACTGTGATGACTCTACAGTCGACGGTTCGGGCGATTTCTACATCGACACACACAATGGTGACAAAGAATTACCCCTCAACAGCGAGTGTACAAAATACAGTCCGTCGGGAAGCCAGTGCAGCAATGACGGCAACCAAGGCAAAGTCCTTTGTGAAAAAAACGCGATGGTTTGTTATCTGAATTCTGCAGAGAAGGATGATACCTGCAATGGCATTGATGACAACTGCAACGGTCAAATCGACGAAGACTATGTGCCCATAGAATGCGGCAAGTGTACCAATGACGATGATTCGACGGGGACGTGCATCACCGGTTTGGTTACGACACACGATGAATCCGTCAATATCTGTGCAAAGGGTGCACTGATCTGCCGTAACGGAAAAACCGAGTGTAAGCAGATGTTCCAGCCACGTGAATTCGATTTCTATGGCGATGGCATCGACTCGAACTGCGACGGTTTCGACTATGACGACAAAAATACCATCACACTGGCCCCCTACACGGGAAGTACGCATGGCGGAGCAAACAGTCACACCGGTTCAACTTCAAGCCCACAGGGCAGTTGGAACAAAGCCATGGAAAATGCCTGCAAGACCACAGAAGATGGCAAAAATATTTGTTTTGATGTTTTTGTAAGCGAGGACTTTACTAATAAATTAGAGAATAGTTCAGATATTCTCTGGGCGCGCGAAGAACCGCTCATTCCGTCATTTGCGCCAAATACTTATTATAATCCTGTTCTTAAATATGAAAGCACGAAGGATGAATATAATTCTATGAGCGGTAAAACAGAAAGCGTTGGCGTTGCCCGTGAGCTTTCTAAACATATTGAAGAATATCAGACTATCGAGGATTATAAAGCCAATGAATATGCCTATCCCGACGAGGTTTATCCACCCAAAGCTCAGGTCCGCGTTTATGGCGGAATGGCGGTCGATAACATTGGCGGTAGTTCTAGTAACTATAGACCCTCCTGGTACAAGAATGCAAACATCCAGTCCTACTTTAATTTTGTTTCGACCTATACTAAGGATGGCGGTTATCAGACACTTATTCGACCCAACAATACAGATTATCCGATGTCGCTCTATATGAAAGACATGGTCTTTACGATGAGGGGAGCGAGCGAATTGCCAAGTAATGCCCTCAAGGGCATGACCTATATCGGGTTTAGCTGTTCACGTATGGGATGTCGCTACGTCGAACTCGATAATGTCGGGATCGAGGTTACCGGAGCCAATGGTTATAATCATACGGCAACACAGTTTACCGAAGCCCCGGGTAAAGGCCATTGGGAAGAAACCTATACGAACTGCCATGGATGCGGCGACAGAACGCTAAAAAAGGATGGCGCATCAGGTTACGGCCCGCGTGCTGATGACGGTTCGAACGAAACGGATGGAAACTACTACACGAATCGTAATGACTCTTATTGTCTTATCGAATATCAGACAGGCAATTTCCAGTGGAAGCTTTACGACGATTCAAGTGTCAGCTCTCTTAGATCTGATTACAGATGCCCGGATGACAATAACAATAGGGGCGGTTGCGGCGGTTATTCCTGCTGCGATGAAGCTTGCAAAGGACCTGATTTGTATGGCGGCCAGGGAGACGATGGCGAAGGTACTGGGCATGGTTCTGGAGACAGTTCCCATAAATTGGATAAAAGTCACGGTTGTGATGAAAGTTCATCCTTTGACCCCACCAATGCTACTGCAGGCAAAGGGGGGAGCGGCGGTGCCGGCGGCACACGCCAAAACATGAGTTTAAAAACCTATACAGATGCCCTGAGTATCTTTTGTGAAAACCCCGAAGCTGCGAATGGTGGTGCAGGGAAGACTGGCGGCGGCGGTGGCGGTGGCCAGGTTTATCGATGTTATGTAAAAGATGGAACGGATGAGTACTGGGCTGCGGCTGGTAGCGGCGGAAAAGGCGGCTGTGGCGGGGCCGGTGGAAAAGCCGGTGGAACGGCTGTTAGTGCCATTGGCATGTCGCTCTACTCTTATTCTAACAGCGATTCTGGCAACTCCGAGATTTATTTCACCAATAAGAGTTATATTAAGGTCAAGGGGGGATCTGGCGGCGGTGGTCAGAACGGTCAGCAAGGACTCAGTGGCGGCCTTGGTGGTGCTGGATACGGTTTTGGGCGAGAAAATAAGGTAAATACGGATCTTACCTGCATCAAGGCAACTGCTGGTGCTGACGGCGGTGCCGGCGGTGGCGGCGGTGGTGGTGCTGCTGGAAACTCCGGTGAGGCTTACGGCATCATTTTCCGTTGTAACGATTCCTCCGTCAACACTTCGGATTTTTCTAATGTCATAAGTGGAAGCACGGAACAACTCGTGAATTGCCATTTCCAGATGACGCCCGATTTTCTCAATAAGCCTAGAGAATTTATTACTGAGGTAACGGTTCAGAGCAATGGTACAAACGGGAAGTCTGGCACCGATGGAATTGGTAGACAAACGGGTGGCACTTTTGGAGCTGGTGGCAGTGCGTCTGATACCACGAACAAACCAACGTCAAGTTACATCCGGTTTATCCGGTAATTCAAAGGCCGCCGTATGCAATAGGCGGCCATCGGCGGCGTATCGCAGATAGCCGCCGAGCGTGCGGCGTATCGCAGATAGCCGCCGCAGCACATACAAAAATAATCCTCAAGCGGGACCCCGTATCATTCGGGGACTGTATTCATAAGGAAATATCGAAATATGAGAACATCTTTCCTTCATGCATTTGCCATCAGTGCTGTAGCAGTGCTGGCTTTTGCCGGATGTGATAATGGCGATTCGGGTGCAGCCAAATGCAGCACGAATGACGACTGCACCGATCCCAATTCCCCCATCTGTAATGTCGAGCTAGGCGTTTGCGAAATGGACACGCGCTGCCATTCCAACTCGGACTGCGGTGGCACGACGCCGATTTGCAATACGCAAACGGGCGTATGTGAAGCCGATTCGCATTGTAAATCCAACAACGACTGCACCGACGCGAATCTCCCGGTTTGCAATATACAGACGGGCGAATGCGAAAAATTTATGTGCAAATCGAGCGATGACTGCACCGACGCGAATCTTCCGGTTTGCAATACGCAGACGGGCGAATGTGAAAAATTCATGTGCAAATCGAACGACGACTGCACCGACGAGACTTTGCCGATTTGCAATACGCAGACGGGCGAATGCGAACAATTCAAGTGCAAATCGAACGATGACTGCACCGACGCGACTTTGCCGGTTTGCAATACGCAATCGGGCGAATGCGAAAAATTTATGTGCCAATCGAACGACGATTGCGACGAAGATACGCCGATATGCATCACGAGTACAGGCAATTGCGTGCCGTTTACCTGCGAATCGAACGATGACTGCACCGACGAAGCTTTGCCGGTTTGTAACACCGAAACCGGCGAATGCGAGGAATTCCGCTGCAAATCGAACGATGACTGCACCGACGCGACTTTGCCGGTTTGCAATGTCGAATCTGGCGTGTGTGAGCGCTTTACGTGTAAAAAAGACGAAGATTGCACCGACGTTTTGATGTCATCATGCGATGTCGTGAGCGGCGAATGCATTTCATCGTGCAGTAACAACAAACTGGATGTTTACGAAGATGCCATCGACTGCGGCGGTTTTTGTGCGCCATGCGAATGTTTTCGCGACAAAGATTGTTCGTATGAGTGGAAGTCGTCGTGCAACATCGATTACGGCAGATGCGGTTCGACCTGTGAAAATGGCCGCCTCGACCAAGGCGAGTTGGCCATCGACTGCGGCGGACCATGCGCACCGTGCAAGTGCCTCGATGACAGCGATTGCCCCGACAGTGAGACGCCGACCTGCTCCAAATTAACGGGCACATGCGTATCGCATTGTGAAAATGGCAAACGTGACATTGACGAAACGGCCGTCGACTGCGGCGGTTCTTGCGCTGCCTGCGAATGTTCGAATCACAGCGACTGCAGCACCGATGCGCCGGTTTGCGACACATTCACGGGCACATGCGTCGCCGAAACGTGTAGCAACGGCATGCTCGATGCGGGCGAAGAAAACATTGACTGCGGCGGCACTTGCGGCGCGTGCATGACGTGTGCGGGCAAATCGGACGAAGAATGTCCCGACGGCTATTTCTGCGACAGCGTTGGCGGCTTTGTGTGCCAGCCTAAATGCTTGAGCGATGCGGATTGCGGCATCGGCATGATCTGCCGAGAGGATTTCCGCTGTTCGCCCGAAGCCTTCGAGACTGTCTGGACTATGGGGACTAGCTCAAAACTCGCAATGCCGTGCAACAGAGATACCGACCATGATTTCAACATCGTGTGGAACTGGTCTGACGAAAAGACCTACTGCATTTATGAGAACGATCCTGCATCGTGCAACGACGAAGGCGTGTGTACTGTAAAACGTTATCGCATCGTCGGTTCGCCGGATGCCGCTAACATCGGCAAAACCTACGCCGCAGACGCCGTTAGCGTGAGTGACACGACGATCCGCGATGATGCCGGTGCCACGGTCTGCGAACTCGCCGATTACCACGAGAACTGTGCGGATTCTTCTGTCCTTTCGCCCGTTTCATACAACGACGAATCGGCTCGCATTAAGATCTTTGGCGACTTTACCTTTACGATGATCAGTTATGATGCCATTGATTCATGTAACGTTGAAGACTGTCACAGCGACTGGCTGTCGGAGGTTGTGTCGTTTGGTCCTGTGACCATCGACAGGGGCGGCTTCTGCCGCACTGCGAATGTCATCATGCCCGAACGCGATGTTCCCGATGCGACAAAGCTCAAAACCATGCACGGCATGTTCGCCTATTCGGCGTTTAACCGGCCGCTTCGATGGGATACCCGAAATGTCACGGCCATGACGTATGTGTTCAACGGCGACACCGCTTTTAATCAGCCCGTAAACCTCGACTCGCATAACGTCGAATCCTTCAGCAACATGTTCGTCAATGCCAGCAGCTTTAACAGCGCCATCGACCTCGACACATCAAAAGCGACGACGCTGGAAGAAATGTTCTCGGGCGCAAAAAGCTTCAATCAGCCCGTGCGCTTTGACACCCATAACGTCACCATGATGCGCCGCGTGTTTTATGGCGCTTCGGCATTTAATCAGCCGCTCGACTTTGATACATCCAACGTCACCGATATGCGCTCCGTCTTTGAAAATGCGTCGAGCTTCAATCAGCCGCTCAAATGGGATACGCTCAACGTCACCGACATGCGCTGGATGTTCAAAAATGCTATCAGTTTTGATAGCAGCCTCGATTTCAATCCCGAAAATGTCACGAGTATGGAACAGATGTTTTATGGTGCGGTGAGCTTTAACAAACCCATCAACTGGAATACCAAGAGCCTGACAAGCACCCGCGATATGTTCAATAATGCCGATGCATTCAACAGCACGCTCAAACTCAATACGTCCAACGTGACCAACATGCACGACATGTTCATCAATAACGACGGATTCAACCAGCCGCTTGATTTCGACACCAAACGCGTCACAGATTTTGGCGGCATGTTCGCATATACAAAGGCTTATACGCAGGATCTGAACTTCGACATGACGAGCGCCACCACGCTGGCCTGCATGTTCCAGGATGCCACGGCATTCAACGGCAAGCTCAATTTTACGAACACGCAGCATGTCTCCAACTGGACAAATTTGTTTTTGCGTGCCCCGGTATTCAATCAGCCCGTTAATTTCGACACGACCGGTGGAACCGATTTCAAGAATATGTTCAGGGATGCTAAAAGTTTCAATCAGCCCGTCACGTTCGACATCCCCAATGCGACGAATCTGTCGAATATGTTCTGGGCTGCGACGAGCTTTAACAGCCCGGTCAAGCTCACGCATACCTCCAAAGTTACCGGCATGGGGCATATGTTCGCTGACGCCACGAGCTTTAACAGCACCGTCGAACTAGACGATACTTCCAGCGTCACGATGATGGACAATCTCTTTATCAACGCCACAAACTTCGACCAGCCGGTCAACTTCAATACGGCGGGCGCGACAAACATGAATTCTATGTTCCAAAATGCCTCGTCATTCAACCAGACAGTGGAATTTAATACACAGAATGTCACCACGATGGGGTCTATGTTCTCCAATGCCACCAAATTTAACAACGGCGGCAAGGCACTGACGTTTGATGCTTCCAAACTGACAAGCGCAGCCAACATGTTCAGTGGCGCGACCAGTTTTAATCAGGAGCTCACGCTCACCAACTCGACAAAGCTCACCAACATGGGACACATGTTCTATGGCGCGACGTCGATCAACCAGCCGATCACCGTTACCACGACTGCCGTGCAGTATTTCGACAACATGTTCAACGGCGCGGCTAAGTTCAATCAGTCCATCAAATCATGGTCGGTATCGGCAGCCAAAAATGTCTCCAATATCTTCCTCGATTCCGCAATGAGCGAAACCAATTTCTGCGATTTTTACTGCAACCTCAAATCCGCCGGTAAAGATTACAGCAAGGAATCGCTCGGCCTGCCACTCAAACTCGTGTCCCCGCAATGTTCGTGTGATTGATAGTTGCTCG
>JAEEGL013473135.1_pt1 | contig 20269 bp, 19 predicted proteins | sample 9134231 | NCBI WGS metagenome assembly JAEEGL01 (sample SAMN16246548, study PRJNA631951) | gut metagenome | biome: gut microbiome; feature: rumen; material: fiber-attached | host: Bos | place: Iran: Karaj | collected 2018-10 | reverse complement strand
TGCTGGCATCGCTCAGTATGAGGCAGCAGGTGCTCCGGTACCGGCTGAGCTGACCGCCACCAAGGCCAAGCTCGAAGCATCCAGCACAGCACTCCAGGGAACAAGCAACACGCTCAACTCCCTCCAGAAATACTCTGAAGGTGTCAACCTACTCTGCAACCAGTCAAGCGTCGGTATTGCGCCTATCATTGGCATTGATTATAAGTTCGGACGCTTCAACCTCGCCGCCAAGTACGAGTTCAAGACACAAATTCACATGAAGAACGAGTCGACCGTCAACGAGGCCAGCGAGATTCCCGCAGTCAATAAGTTCCGTGATGCAGAGAAGATCGACGAGGATTCACCGGCGCAACTTGCTCTCGGTGCGATGTGGAATATCAGCGATGATGTACGCCTCAATCTCGGCTACCACCATTTCTACGACAAGAACGTCAACTGGTACAATAACACACAGGATCTGCTCGACGGTGGCACCAACGAGTACCTCGGTGGTGCGGAGTGGGATATCACAGACAGACTCACCGCCAGTGCTGGTCTTCAACTCACCCGCTATCAGTTGACCGACGAATATATGAACGACATGTCGTTTGTTGTCAACAGCTACAGCTTCGGGTTCGGATTCAACTATAAAGCATCCGACAAGGTTACCCTGAAGGCTGGCTACTTCCAGACCAACTACGAGCATTACGACCGGGTGACCTCTACAGAGCCGCTAGTCAGCGACTCCTTCACCCGTACCAACCGTGTTCTCGGTATCGGCTGTGAGCTGAGCCTGTAAGGAAACAAGGACACCATAGACAATACAAGAGCCTCCACAGAAATCTGCGGAGGCTCTTGTATTATCACGTATATTCGATATCGCCCATACGCTTTTTCTTTATAATGGATCGACATCGTAATAGATCTGGAGGGAGGCATAGCGCTTGTCCTGAAGCATCTGCTGTTGGGCGAGTGTCAGGTACTTACGCACATCGGCCATGTTCAAGCCGAGCTCAAGCTTAAGCACAAGCTTACGGATGGAGAGCGACTTCACCTTCGCCACGGAGGGCTTATCAGGACCGAGGACACGACTGCCGAACCACTGGCGCAGACGACTGCCTAGTTCGATGCCTGCCGTCTCGACGAGACTGTCGGAGCGATGCTTCAGATAGACATCCACCAGTCGGTAATAGGGTGGATAATGAAACTGTCGGCGTTCGGTAACCAATGAACGGTAAAAAGCCGAATAGTCGTTGTGCACAACCTGCTGGATGATGGGAAGGTCGGGACTCTTGGTCTGGAGGATCACAAGACCGCGCTTGCCCTTACGACCGGCACGGCCACTGACCTGTGCCATCATCATGAAAGCATGCTCATAGGCGCGGAAGTCGGGATAGTTAAGCATCGTGTCGGCATTAAGGATACCCACCACGCTGACCTTGTCGAAGTCTAGTCCCTTCGAGATCATCTGTGTACCAATAAGCAGATTGGTGCGTCCGGCAGAAAAGTCACTGATAATCCGTTCATAGGCATGACGACTGCGGGTCGTATCAAGATCCATACGGGCAATATGGGCCTCCGGGAAGATGTCACGTACCACGTCCTCAATCTTTTCCGTACCGTAACCACGTGTCTGTAGCTGCGGACAACCACAATTCGGGCATTCCGTCGGCACCTGATAGGTATAGCCACAGTAATGACAAGTCAACTGGTTCATGTTCCTGTGCAACGTCAATGAGACATCACAATGCTGACAATGAGGGACCCATCCACACTGCTTGCACTCTATCATCGGGGCATAGCCACGACGGTTCTGAAAGAGGATCGCCTGTTCACCGCGTTCCAGCGCCTCACGAACCCTCGCCAGCAGTACGGGAGAGAAAGGGCCGTTCATCATCTTACGATGCTGCAGATCCTTGATATCTACAATCTGGATCTCGGGCATCTCGATGCCCTTATAACGCTGGGACAACTCTACAAGCCCATATTTCCCGGTCTTGGCATTGTGGTAGGTCTCCATCGACGGGGTTGCAGTACCGAGCAGGGTCTTTGCTCCAAACATCTGAGCAAGGATGATAGCGGCAGAACGGGCATGATAACGTGGCATGGGATCCTGCTGCTTATAACTGGTCTCATGCTCTTCGTCGACGATCACGAGGCCGAGGTTCTGGAAAGGTAGAAGGACGGCACTACGGGCACCAAGGATCACATCATAGGGGTTCTGGGAGAGTTGTTTCTGCCAGATCTCCACCCGTTCCGCATCAGAATACTTGGAGTGATAGATACCCAATCGATTACCAAACACATGTTGCAATCGCTGCATGATCTGTACCGTCAATGCTATCTCCGGAAGCAGGTAGAGCACCTGCTGATGCTGTTCAAGAGCCTGACGGATCAGATGTATATATATCTCGGTCTTTCCACTGGAGGTCACTCCATGGAGCAACGTAACGCTCTTCTTCAGAAAAGAGAACTGTATCTGATTAAATGCCTCCAGTTGCGGTGCATTGAGTGGTTTGACATTCTCAAGATGAGGTTCTCCACCATGATTCAGGCGCCCCACTTCACGCTCATAGGTCTCCAGAAGGCCACGCTTCACCAAGGCATTCAGCGTCTGGAGCGTTGCATGACTGGCATTCATCAGTTCGTCACGTGTAATCTCGACAACAGACTCCCGACATTCGGAGCCCTCCAACGTGTCCCAGTGAGAAAGGGCGAGATAGTCGACAAAGGCAGCCAACTGGCGGTCGGCTCGATGAAGCATATTAAGTGCCGTATGGAGTGCGTTCTCATTCCGGAACTGTGGAGTCAGGCCGATATACAATTCCGTCTTCGGCTTGTAACCGTCTTCGGCCTTCAGTCCTGATGGCAAGGCCGCCTTATAGACCTCACCAATAGGAGACATGTAATAGTCGGCGATCCATCTCCATAGTCTCAGTTGACTGTCGAGCAGCACAGGAGAATCATCAAGCACCTGAAGGATTTCCTTGGTCTGATATCCTTCAGGTGCCCGCTGATGTGTTTCAGAGATAATACCGACGTAGGTCTTGTTTCGTCCTAGCGGGACTAACACACGCACACCTCGCCGTACCTGTCCCTCCAACGGCTGTGGAACGGAATAGGTAAACACGCCGTCAAGCGGCAAGGGCAGGATAACGTCGGCGAACAATGTCTGTCTAGAAGAAATAAGCAGCGGAGATCTGCCATGATTTCGGCTTGGCGTCGTCGGTCTTGATGGTTGAATCGATAGCGTCACTGAATGTTGCATCAGCCGTCGACCCCATGGCGATGTTATAACAGAAACCTATCTCCAGATGCTTCGACAGATAGACACCAGCTCCAAGGTTCACACTGAAACTCGACTTTTTCAGCTGGAAGGTGTTACGACGACTCTCACGATCAGTCCACTCGAACTCATCGTCACCCACATTGAATCCAAACTGAGGACCAGCGGCAATATAAATGCCAGCTTGGCTACCAAGACCAAGCTTCCAACGAAGATTCAGAGGAATGAGAATATTCTTCTGGGTAATGGTCTCATCATTCACCTCTGATTTCTTCTGATCATAGAAAGCAGAGATATCGACACCCAGTCCACTGACAGGAAGCGACACCTGAGCCGTCGGACCGAAGAACCAGCCGGTCTTATTGGATGTGTCAAACACGCTCTTATTGAACCTCATCTCTGTCACATCAAGGCCACCTTTGAAACCAAACTTCAAACCCTGTGCCTGCACTGCCGTCATGGCGGCCAAAAGCAGAACCGATAAAATAAGAATTCTCTTCATAATTGAATACTGTTAAAGTTTCTCTTTACCAAGACAACAGTTATTTCGTCATCTTTGATGGCAAAGATACGAATTAATGTCCGATTACCAAAGTTCTTCAACCGTATTTAACACATTTAATGTCTTTGCCTACGAACGGTAACACGGGCGGAACCACTGTCGCTAGCACGTTTTGAGGCCGAAGACTTTGTCTTTTTCACCTGCGTACGACGAGGTGAGGTGGTCTTCGTTTTCACAGCTTTATCAGTCTTCACACTGAGGGCTGCCACACTGTCAAGCGAGTCTTTCTTCTCCTGACTGCCAAAGATGGTCTGATGGAACGCCGCCAACTCTGCCTCGATGCGTTTCTGTTCTGCCGTCATCTTATCCATGTCACCGCCACAGAGTTGCAAGAGTGTTTTCCCCTGTGCGTTGTTTGTCTTATAGATCTTACCGCGGTACATGTTCAGCGTAAAGTAGTCGTCCATAGAAACCATGGCGGCGTTGTTCAGACTGCTCGCCATCACGTTCTGTCGGTTCAGGAAAGGCTCCAGATCACTATACTTCACCCAGAAAAGTGGATATGGCGTCACATTCGTATCATCGCCAAGACTGAAGTCATCCTCCCGCATCATCACCGGACAGAGAGCCAGTACCTTGACATGAAGTGACGAATTTGCCTGATCATAATAGGCACTCTCCTTCAGATAGAACTTCTTGACCTCTGCAGAGGGGATGTCGCTGTTATCGACCTTTAGCTTTCCATCCTGTTCCTCATAGAAGATATGATAATTGTCGAGCACAGTCTTCATATTAACCCTTGCCTCATCGGAGAAGTTATCGCTGCCATCTGTCGGATACTCATAGATAGGAATATAACCGTTCTGGGCCAACTTAAAGATATAAGTAAACAGGTTTACCTGACGACCCTGCGGCTCCACAGGATAATAGAGGCCAGTATTAGCATCCTGCGTCAGGTCAATCTCTCGGTAGATATCACGACGCCAGACCACCTCTTCCGGCATCTCCAAGGCTGTCGGGAACGAGATCTGTGCACGCATGGACATGGCCTGAGACGGACTCTTCTGACGGTCTGTCTGTTGTCCCTGACGCTGCTTAGGTTGCGCCGAACAATTTGACAACTGAACATTGAAGACGGAGAACTGTAGACAAGCAACTACGATTATCAGTCTCAACACAAAATTCCTTTTTGCATTCATTATCGTCTGTATCATATGTTATACCATTTTCAACAAATTAATCCTCGGTGCACAATTACTTCACAATCACCTCCATCGGATTCTGTAGTGTTCTCGTCAGGCCGTCGGGACCCACCACCGTCACACGGGAGACATAGAAGCGACGATTCCGAGACAATTTCCGGAACGTCTCTTTCTGTCGGGCGGAGAACGAGGCGCCATCAGATGCCATCGGCACTGCATTTCCCATATTGTCGAAGAACACCGTTTCAAAACTCTGTACGCGGAAGGCGATGTCAAGTATCCCATCATCGATAGCCGCCCCGATGGCATCGGCAGCCACCAACTGTCCCTTTGGCAGAGCTCCACCTTTATAACGGGCAGGATTACCATGCTCGTCTCGCATAGTGATATACGGAGTCGGATCAGGCAGCTTACGCACTCGGAAGGAGAACTGTCCCATCTGCTGGGGTCGTCCGGTATTGGTAGAGAAAACCGTAAAGGTCACATTCTGTCCCACCTTCGACGGGCGGGCGATATATCGCCCCGGTCCTACCGGCTGTAGCGTTCCGCTCGTCATGGATGCCTGTACTTTGCTCAACGGCACACCTGGAACACTGATACTGATGGGGTTATTATATCCAGCATAGAGAACATTCATCAGATCTGCCGATACTGTTGCACTCGGATCAACCACCGTATATTTCTGCGAGAAATCACGACGGATACGGTCGCCATTGCCGTTCACAGTCTCCATATAACCTGCTAGCGTAAAATCGCCTGTACGATTGCATGTGGTCTCATAGAGCCCGTCGTGAAGATTCACCTTCTGATTACCTATATAAATGTCCGGTGTCTGTGTCGTATCCACTGCTGCCATCACAATGCGCGCCGAGAAACGGTCACCTCTCACGATTGTCTGGGAACTTGGAATGACAAACGCATCAAGCAGGTTCACGCGGATATCCTTCACATCAATATTGGACACTAACGTATGCAACACTTCGCCCTCGGCATAGCGTACGTCACTCTGCAACTTAGAAAGCAACGTAACAGCTGCGGCGGCCGGCATCGACTCGAACATATACTCCTGCCAGTTTTTGCCCATTGTGACAGCGTCCTTTGGGATTTCCGTCGTTAAGTTACTGGCAATAATCTGCTTCTGTCGCTCATCTGTCACCATCATCAGCATCCGCTGTCGGAACAAATTGATGGCCCGGAACAACTCTCCGCCCCTGCCGCTGCCTGGAGCCAACATCACCTGATTGGCAGCCTCAAGGTCTTCCTTGTTCCTGATATGACGGACATCCCCATCACGACCATCGGCTTCCTTAACGATAGCCATCTTCAAGTCTTCGGCAAGGTTAAAGAGCGAGTCGCTCATCTGTCTGACCAACTGTGCCTTATCATACCACATGCCCACCTTTTGAGGATTCGATTTCATCTGAGCCTCAAAAGTCTCATAGATAGCCTGATTCTCCTTAGAGGAATTACTGGTCGTGCGGTTCAGACTATCCTCTACAATAGAGAAACCATTGAGCACCTCGCTGGACACGTTGAGTGCCAACAGCGCCATCAGAACGACATACATCAGATTGATCATCTTCTGACGGGGGGATACGGGTCGTTTCTTGATTGCCATGCGCTATCCGTTCATCTTTGCAGTCATCGCCTCGATCATACGGGCATATATCTTATTGAGCTCAGCTATCTGGGATGCCATCTTACGGGTCTGCTCATTGACCTCGTCGATGGTACCGATCTGTGAACTGGCACTCTTCAGTTGCATCTCATAGACCTTACTGATACCTGTCAACGTGCGGTTCAGATTCTCCATCTCCTCAGAATCTTGTGTCAGTCGTTCACTCTGTGTCGACACTTTTGAGAGCATCTCCGTCAGTCGTTTCAACTCATCCACATAATGAGTTGTTGCCTCTTCCATATCCGGACTCACGACTGGTATACCGCATGTGCCAGTGGCCACAACTGGTCCCGTAGCCTTGGACTCCACTGGGGTTGCAACCACCGTTTTGACAGACGCTGACTCTACGGTTTCCTTACCAACCTTCATGTGAGTATCCAAATCCATGCCGTCGGTCGTCTTATCAAAAGGACGGTCAAAGGCAGAGATGAAGAACACAAACACCTCTGTTCCCATGCCAAGGAACAGGAAAAAGTTTGCTCCCGGAAGATGGGTCAACTTAAAGAGCGTACCAAGAATCACAATTGCAGCACCCCAACTATAGGCATAGTTCAGGAACGTCTGCCCTGGCACACTGTCCATCCACTTCTGTAAGCGGTAGACGATATTATATTTACTGTATGTAGTCATCGGAACAAAAACTATTAATTTATCTTCCCGTTATTGTTTATTTCTTCTTGCGTTTAGTCTGCTTCGCCTTCTCGCTAGTAGTATTGGCGAGACTGCGCACACATCGGAAGCCGATATATGATCGCGGCTGGTTCTGGTACTCTGACGAACGCCAGGCCGAGCGGATATACGACTCCGGATCTTTCCAGGAGCCACCACGCACACTCTTTCTCTTCAGACGATACGGGTCCTCCAGCGCCGCATTGTATTTCAACTGCGGATTGATATCATTCATCGCCTCGACACCTGCCTCAGTATAGATAGTACTTGTCCACTCCGCCACATTGCCTGCCATGTCATAAAGTCCATTGGAGTTGGCAGCATAGATACCCACCTTACTGGTGATCAGGTTTCCATCCTTGGTGTAGTTCCCATCGTCGGGCTTGAAATTAGCGAAGTAGCATCCCTTACCACTGGCCACATCCTCATTGTCCCACGGGAACTCATTCTGATCCTTTCCACGGGCCGCATACTCCCATTCGGCCTCTGTCGGCAGACGATAGCGTTGTACATATCGTGCCGCCGGCCCTAGTCCCTTCAACAGATACTCTGTACGCCAGGCGCAATAAGCATTAGCCTGTTCCCAAGTAACCCCTACAACTGGATAGTCGTTGTAGGCAGGATTAGAGAAATAATAGCGCAGGTACATCTCATTGTCGGCATTAGGAAAATCGTTGACCCAACAGGTCGTGTCTGGAAACACATTGACGATATAGGTATTCAGAAAATCCCACGGTCCCGACAACTGACGGTTGATGGTCTCACGAATGATACGTCCCTCATCATCGACATATGCTGTATCTTTGGATATCCACACCTGTTGTTCCGGATCCACTGTGATATCCGTATTCAGGTTACGTTCCTGCGGATCTAGACGGTTACGACGAAGGGCTGCTGCGGTATAATCGTAGACCTCATAACGATAGTTCAACTGACGATAGTCGAGCATTTTGTCGCCGGTCACTGGATTAGTCACATACATCGCATCAATAATCTCCTGTTCATCTTCGTTCGGCTTACGGGGCAAAGGTTTCTTCCAGTTCAGGCGCGAACCGATCTCCTCACCATCGCGGTCAGTCTTGACGGTCTTGTAGGTCTCGTCAATCTCGGCCAGTCGCTCACGGAGGATGGAGTCACGTACATAGTTCACGAACTGACGGTACTTCGAGTTCGTCACCTCCGTCTCATCCATCCAAAAGCCTTCCACAGAGATGTCACGCAACGGGGTCTTCTTACCCCAAAGTGTATCCTGCTTCTCAATACCCATCTTCAGATGTCCACGTTTCACCAGCGTCATCCCATATGGAGTCGGCTCCGCAAAGGCTCTACCACTCGTACCCGTTACTTCTCCGCCGCCACCCGACATGGCTATCTTACCACCATAGCAACCAGTCAGAAGTAGCAGACCTGCAAGACAAATTATTACTCGTCTCATATTTCTTTTTGATTGTTTTCACCTTATATATTATTATAGAAACCTGACACTCTTATGTAGGTTTCGCCCTTTCTTAAACAAATCCAACTCGGTCTGATAACCGATGAAGAGTTCGTGGCTTCCATGGATGAAACTAATAGCAGAGGTATATACCTCATAACTATATCCGACACGGATACCACGGATATCTCCTCCCAATTGGAGCGTCACTGAACGGGTTGGACTATACGACAGTCCTGCATACATGACCCTTTTCTCATGGGTGTACATCAGACGACCCGAGATATCTGCCCGCCAGTCTACCCCATCTGTTCGTCCCAGAAGGGAGGTGTGTATGGATAAAAACGGATGACTCAAACGAATATTGTATCCACCGCTCAAATAATATGTAGGAGAGATATCCAACTCATTGGTCTCACCCAAGTCCACTTGCGGTGAGTTCAGGTGCATAGCCGAGACACCGACATACCAGTCATGACACCTGTAATAGGCACCTATACCCACGTCAACACTCGACCCGTCAACCGACGACGATGTAAATGCCGGGTCATCGGCATCATCCAGATCTAGTCTTGAACCGTCGAAATGCTCACTAAGCATACCAGCCTGAGCACCAAGACTAAATGTTCCACCCCACATACGGGATTGCCAAGCATACTGTAGGGCAACACGTTTATGCGTAAACAGTCCTATGGCATCATTCAAAAGCTGTACCCCTACCCCATGATGGGTACCAAAAATATAAATCGGCATGTCAACCGATGCATACATCGTATTCGGATGATGATCAAAACCGGCCAACTGGATGGCATAAACTGCTACTGCGTTCAGTTTGACCTCCTTTCCCACTGTAGCCGGATTAAACGACGGCTCCATCGCCCAATAATGGGAGAAAGCCGCATCATACTGTGCCATCAAACGGACCGAAAGCGACAGTACTATTAGTAATATACCATAACGTCTCAACACCTCCTCTATAACGTACAATTAGGCATCTTTATTGCATACTACCATATTGCACATACGTTTTTTCGTCAATCGTTACGACTTCGGACATCAATACTTCCCCCTTTTTATATTTTTTTTAGACATTAACATTAGTTGTTCTGGGAATATTTTGTATCTTTGCAACCGGTTGATGTTTTCCAAAATGGGAAACTTTTCCAAAACTAAAAACCAAAAAGTTTCCCAAAACGGAAAACTTTCACAGGAGAGAGGACAACAATTATTAACGATGATACACATGGAAATGAAGAACTTTACCATCACGAAAAGAGACGGATCGAAAGATCAATTCTCTCTGGACAAGATTATGAATGCCATTGTCAAGGCATTCGACAGTGTGGACTGCCCCACAGATCTGGGAACCATCTCCAAGATCCTCAGTCACCTGGACATCCACGACGACATCACGGTGGAAAACATCCAGAATCAGGTGGAAGAGGCGCTGATGCGCGAAGGCTATTATCAGGTAGCCAAATCGTTTATGCTTTATCGTCAAGCTCACTCTGAAGATCGCGAGACACTGGCAAAGTTACAATTTCTGTCAGAATACTGCGATTCTGTGAACGCGGCGACCGGATCGAAATACGATGCAAACGCTAACGTGGAACACAAGAATATCGCGACCCTTATCGGAGAGTTGCCGAAGTCAAACTTCATCCGTTTGAATCGTCGACTACTCACCGACCGTATCAAAAAGATGTACGGCAAGCATTTAGCCGATGAATATATCGACAAACTGACACATCATTATATATACAAGAACGACGAGACGAGTCTTGCGAACTATTGTGCCTCGATCACAATGTACCCTTGGCTTATTGGTGGCACCACCAGTATCGGCGGCAACTCGACGGCTCCAACCAACCTGAAGTCGTTTGCTGGCGGCTTCGTCAACATGGTGTTTATGGTTAGTTCTATGCTCTCTGGTGCCTGCGCTACTCCAGAGTTTCTGATGTACATGAACTATTTCATCGGCAAAGAGTATGGACTAGACTATTGGAAGCGTCCTAACGATCAGGCTGACCTTAGTCTGAAAAAGCGTTCTATTGACAAAGTAATCACCGACTATTTCGAGCAGATTGTTTATACATTGAACCAACCAACAGGTGCTCGTAATTATCAAGCCGTCTTCTGGAACATTGCCTATTACGACAAGTATTATTTCGAAAGCATCTTCGGCGACTTCTATTTCCCCGATGGTTCCAAGCCCGACTGGGATGGCCTGTCTTGGTTGCAGAAACGCTTTATGAAGTGGTTCAACCACGAACGTACAAAGACACTACTGACCTTCCCAGTGGAGACGATGGCACTGCTGACCGACGAGAACGGCGAATGCAAAGACCCGGAATGGGGCGACTTCACGGCAGAGATGTATAGTGAAGGGCACTCGTTCTTCACCTATATGAGTAATAATGCCGACTCACTGAGTTCCTGCTGTCGTCTGCGTAACGAAATCACAGACAATGGCTTTAGCTACACCCTCGGTGCCGGAGGTGTATCTACGGGTTCAAAAAGTGTGCTCACCATCAACCTGAACCGCTGCATCCAGTATGCAGTAAACCATGAGATTGATTACTTAGAATATTTAGGCACCATCATCGATCTTTGTCACAAGGTACAACTTGCCTATAACGAGAACCTAAAGGAATTACAGGCTCACGGCATGTTGCCGCTGTTTGATGCGGGTTATATCAACATCAACCGTCAATACCTGACCATCGGCATCAACGGACTGGTGGAGGCAGCAGAGTTCATGGGACTAAAGATCACACCGAACGATGATTATCTACACTTTGTACAAGGCATCCTCGGACTAATTGAGAAGTACAACAAGCAATACCGTACAAAAGAGGTGATGTTCAACTGCGAGATGATTCCTGCCGAGAATGTCGGGGTGAAACATGCCAAGTGGGATCGCGAGGACGGCTACTTCGTTCCACGTGATTGCTACAACAGCTATTTCTATGTGGTGGAAGACGATTCACTCACCATCATCGACAAGTTCAAGCTCCACGGAGCACCTTATATCGAACACCTGACAGGTGGTTCTGCCCTACACATGAACTTGGAGGAGCACCTTTCAAAAGAGCAGTATGCACATCTGCTGAAAGTCGCTGCCAAGGAGGGATGTAACTACTTCACTTTCAACATTCCCAACACCGTCTGCAACGATTGCGGGCATATCGATAAGCGCTATCTGAAAGAGTGTCCGCACTGTCACTCAAAGAATGTGGACTACATGACACGAATTATCGGCTATCTGAAACGTGTCAGCAACTTCTCACAGGCTCGTCAGGAGGAGGCCTCACGCAGGTTCTACGCACACGCAGAATAGTCTGAATGCTCAAATACGTCAATACAGGCATCGTATTTCAAGAGATTCCCGACGAAGTGACACTGGCAATTAATATCTCTAATTGCCCGTGTCACTGTCCGGGTTGTCATAGCCATTATCTATGGGAGGACATCGGGCAACCTCTGGATGCCAAAGCTATCGATGCTTTCGTCAAACAGTTTGGCGACGACATCACCTGTATCGCCTTCATGGGAGGCGATGCCGATCCTATGGAGGTTAACCTCCTGGCGAAATACATCCATGAAAAGCACCCCCTATTCAAGGTTGCATGGTACAGTGGACGACTTCGGATCTCCCGTGAGATCAACAAGCACGACTTCGACTACATCAAGATCGGTCCATACATCCGTCATCTGGGACCACTGAAGAAGCCGACTACCAACCAACGGCTCTACAAACAAGACGAGGACGGTGAGTTCATTGATATCACCTCACGCTTCTGGAAGCGATAGGCTAACCAACATATTAGACATCACTTCCACTATATTATATATATTAAATAGGTGTCATATCACCATAAAAGTGGATTCTATATTTTTTCTCTAAAAAGTTTCAATATGGTGTAAGTTTTTGGTTTATCAGACGACTAATGGAGTAAACAACAGAAGAAAGAAAACAGATGAAAGATTCAGCCATCGACCACGTCGCATCGCTCTCCGAAGGACAAGAACAAAGGTTCCTCAATCTCATACAACATCACAGACAGATTATCTACAAGGTCTGTTTCATGTATGCAAACAACGATGAGGCAATCAGCGACCTCTATCAGGAAGCGGTGCTGAATCTTTGGACGGCGTTCCCTCGGTTCCGTGGTGAGAGCAAAACCTCGACGTGGGTCTACCGGATTTGCGTGAACACCTGTATCACCAACCTCCGCCAGACGAAGAGACGTCCTGATACGATTCCCCTGACGACATCGATGAATGAACTCTTCCCTGACACAGTAGAAAAGGAGCAACTGCACGAACTATATACTCTTATCAACCGACTCGGCGAATTGGAACGCGCGCTTATTATGCTATGGTTGGATGAGAGGAGTTATGAGGAAATCGCAGAAATACTTGATATTTCGGTCTCGAATGTAGGTGTCCGCATTAACCGTATCAAAACGAAGCTCAAGGTCATGTCGAACAATTAGAATCAGAAACAGCAATGGATTTACAAGAACTGAAACAGAAATGGAATATACTTGATGAGCGGCTCTCAACAAGTGATGTATATAACCAGCCTATGCTCACAGAGATCATCAGACGTAAGAACAAGACCTCTTACAAAGAGATCCGCAATGGTGGTCTGATCAACCTCTTCACTGCACTTTTCTTTGCTGCAGTACTTGTCCCAATAATGCACGTCAAGGGAATCTGCCACGACACATCGTTCTACATCTTAGAGGGTGTCTGTCTTCTTTGTGTACTGATGGCAGTCTGTCGCCTCTGGATCATATCTCGCTTTAATGTGCTGAAATCACCACAGCACCAGCTCCACAACCTTATCAACTATAAACGGTGTTATGCCTATGAGACCGTTTTGGGCATTCCGCTTGCAGGCAGCGGTATCTTCTTATCAATCTTTTTTGAGAATGTCGCCTCGCCAACTGGTTATTTCTTCATCGTCCTCGGTATTCTTATGGGAATAAGCTGCGGATGGATGGGATGGATAAAACACAAGACAACGATGCAGAGGATTGAGAAGAATTTAGAAGAGTTGAATGATTTTAAACAGAAATAGAATGTTTTGAGGCCATGAGAAAGATGCTATTATTTTTCGTTCTGCTTGTATCGGCAGGCATAGGAAACGCAAGAGGAGAGATGATCGTCAAGGAAACCGGTGACAGCAATCGTGTACTAGTGATGATACCTGGGTTTGCTTGTTCGGGAGATGTATGGGATGAGACGGCGGCGGCCCTCAGTCTTCAGTATCACTGTTTGCAATTGACCCTACCGGGTTTTGCGGGCGCTGTTCCAACAGAACAGCCTTCTTTCCAGAAGATGGAAGAACAGATTGTCGGTGAGTTGCTGAAGCGCCATATACAGAAAGCCTCGTTCATCGGTCATAGCATGGGCGGAGGACTGGCGATGGCTATAGCTGCCGACTACCCAGAGATGGTCGAGAGCGTCTGCATCGTCGATGCCCTTCCCTGTCTGTCTGCGCTCTACAACCCCGCATTCAAAGCCAATCCTGACAAAGACTACTCCGCAGAGGTCGAGAGATTCATGTCGATGGATGATGAGCAGTATAAACGGACGCAACAGATGGGAGCAGCTACACAAACATGCAGTCCGGAAAGAATCCCAACCATCTTGGATTGGGTCGCAAAAACAGATCGACGGACATACATTAGCATGTACCACAGCTATAGCAATACCGACCTACGCGAAACCCTTAATAGGGTCCAGACAAAAATGCTTGTATTACTTGAGCCACAGTTCCGAGGTATCGAGAACACGGTCAGACACCAATTCGCAGGAAAAAAGGACACAGAGATTCACTTTGCATCGAAAGGTCTTCATTTCATCATGTACGATGATTGGGATTGGTACATCAACCATATTATGAGTTTCTTTAACTACCACGTGGATAAAGCTGTCTAAGGTATATGTGCAAACGACTTGTTCTAATTACTAATACAACAAATCGGCTTCTTAATGAAATTTCCCGTTCATTATATTGTGGTATTGCAGATTATTTATTACCTTTGCAAGTAGCCAATAACTTTTAAAAGACAAAATGGAAAAGAAAACGTATAAAAAACCTTCGATGAAAGTGCTGCTGTTAGAACTACAGTCCGCGATGCTAGTAAGTAGCGACGAGTATTATTATCAAGGTGCCCCGGACGATTGACTAAGAGCAAAGTCCAAGGAATCTCCTTGTATATGCTTCTTTCGTCTCTTGACTTACACTACCTACAAAAAGACAAGCGATGATTCTCTAATGTTTCATCGCTTGTCTTTTTTCTCTTCTTTTCACCCTTCAAATGTTAAATATTGCATTTGCGTGAATAATTTCTTCTATAATATTTGGTTTATATTATAAACTTGTTTATCTTTGCACCGTGATTCGAACACATAAGGTCGAGATCATGCTTTCTGCAGGAGCATGGGCAAGACCGGAGAACAAGTAAACGAAGTCTATAACATCAAACAACGTAAAGACAATGGAAGAAAATAACAATCTGACTGCCGAGCGCAGTCTGGAGATAATCACAGAACAGATTGAGCGCAGTCGTCGCTCTATTACAAAGAATTCAGTATGGTCACTCATCTGGTGGGGATCATGGATCATCGTTTTTTCCCTTTTAATCGCCTCCTTAGGCCAGGCATGGAAAGACCTATGGGGCTTAATGTTAGTAATCTGTGCCGCTGGACAATGGTTTATCTACAAGAGAAAAGAACCAGCTCCAAAGAGTTTTATCGGCAAGACGATAGGACAGGTGTGGACCACCTTCGGCCTCTTCTTCGGCACCATCGGTGTCATCCTCGGTTTCGATGGATGTGGTGTTTTGCCAGTAGAACTGGCTCTACCCAACGGGCACATCTGTCTCAACATCACCAGTATAATCTCACTCGGTTTTGGTATAGCCGCCACTATCACGGGATTCGTTCTTGAAAACCGGATTATGCAGATATGTGGTATCATTGCCGGCTTGGGTGGTTTCTTCACAACCATAAAATATCCCCAGATAGACCAGCTCTATGTGATGGCTGCCGTGGCCCTCGTCGGTCTTGTCATCCCCGGACTCATCATTAAGATACAAACAGGTATCAAGGTCGACTAGCCTATGTTCCAGCCATTAGACCCACTACTGCACTCTGAGCTACGATTGGCCGTCATGTCGTTGCTCATCAGTACCGAAGAAGCCGAGTTCCCATACATCAAGGAACAGACAGGAGCTACGGCGGGCAATCTGAGTGTGCAGGTAGACAAGCTATCAGCGGCAGACTACATCGAGGTAGAGAAGACTTTCAAGGGCAAGCGTCCTTGCACCGTCTGCCGCATCACTGACAAAGGACGGCAAGCGTTCGAGGCTTATATTGAGGCACTGAAAAGCTATCTTCACAAATAACGAAGGTGGAACATAGCATAAAGACCGGTGGTCATCCCACCTGGTCAGACGAATGATGCCGAAATCATAAAACATCAGCGAGACAAACAATTATAATTTGTTCATCTCGCTGATGTTCTGATAATAGACAAGCACTTACTGTCTAATACTCATCCTCGTTGAAGAGGAAGTCTTCCTTGGTGGGATAATCGGGCCAGATGTCCTCGATGCTCTCGTATACATCGCCCTCATCCTCTATCTCCTGCAAGTTCTCAAGCACCTCCAGGGGGGCACCTGAACGTATTGCGTAATCTATCAACTCATCCTTGGTTGCTGGCCAAGGAGCGTCCTCCAGTTTCGATGCTAATTCCAGTGTCCAATACATATATTCTTAGTCTTTGGTTTTTACTCTTCTTTAAATTTGGACGCAAAAGTAATCAATTATTTCCTATCTGCAAACATTTTACCATATTATTTCACTGACATTTGCGTTAAAATTTATTTTTTTTGCCAAGACAAACAGGTAATCACTCAATCTGTTTATATAGCACTGTGTCTCGGGGGATACCGGGGTAAGCTCTGCCAATGCGACAATACGGCGTTCGGCGCGTCGGCAGACCGTCCTGCAGACATGAGCCTGAGCAGCTGCCTGCGTTCCTCCAGGAAGAATAAAGCCATGCCGCTCCGGCAACAGGCTCATTATCTTATCCGCCTCCTGTTCCAGCAGTTCTATCTCTCCTTTGGGTAGCCTGGCGGTGTCTGACAATGCTGTCTGCGCCTGATCTGTCGCCAGATTGGAACAGACCACAAACAGGTTCTTCTGAATACGGGTAATCATCGACCGATCATCGCCTTGCGGCAGAAGGGCTGCCAACAGTCCAAGATGGGAACTCAGCTCGTCGACCGTCCCGTAGGCTTCCAGTCGCTCACACGATTTCTTCACGCGAATACCACCGATGATACTCGTCTCTCCTTGATCGCCCGTACGGGTATAGACTTTAGTTATCTTCATAAGCTTATCGGTATTTATCAGTTAGAAGTTTATTATATAGTTCCTCTTATGTCGCTTCGTATCAAACAGCACAATACCACAATCATACAGATCATAGGAAATGCCTGTGCGAGGGTTTGAAACAATCTCTTGCCAGAGTCGCTTGTCGCGTCGGATATTCTCCAGAACGAGAACAGTCCGTTCGTCCAGCCCTCCGGAGGCTAACAGGCGCTTCCACTGTCCACGTACATCATCCTTCATTTCCAGTCTTATCAGTTCCAGACGATCTGTGTCGGACGTGATCACTGCCTTTCGACACCCCGCCTGCCAGTATTCACGATAGAGTGGAGAGGTGTCGAGGATCGTCTGCGGCTGCCGCCAGTTCGCCAGACGGAAATACAGGCGCCCCAACTTCCGCCCTCGGGGGCTATCTCCCTGACCGAGCGTCTCATACTGGTAATATGGCCAATGCTCATTGATGACATACCTCACAAACCAATAGTCTGTAGGCGACTGGATGCCAAAGCCACGGCAATGCCCAATCCTGCTCATCCATACAAAAGGACGCTTCAACCAATACATATGTGCAAAGATAAGAATAATCGAGGGCAGAACAAAATAAGTTCACTTATTTTTTTTGCTGAGTACATGTATCTTGGCTTTTTCTGTCACAAAGATAAGAAAAAAGCGTGGAATGTCAGACACAAAACCGGCATACTTGTTACGCTGGTATACGGTATACCAAGAAAGGCCGGATTATTTTCACAATCCGGCCTTTCTTCATTGGAGGAAAATTACAACCCGAATTCAGCTGTAATCCCCCACTTCATCATATTTCCAGTATTCGAAATTGCTAAAGACTTGTACCAGTCGCCATGCAGCCGGACAAAATGTCTGCCCATCGCCATCTGGGCACCGGCACCGAGGTATGCCCCAAAGAACGCGGTGTTATCCCATTCCGTGTCCACAATCTTCTTAGACATGTAGTATCTGCTTTCATGGTTTCCATAATGTAACGTATAGAAGCCTCCAGCACGAACAAGTGGACAAATCTTTCCCTTGCCGAAGCGCTTAACAAGACCTACAGAGAAGGTCCACCTACTATCCCTTTCATATATGGTATGTGAGGGTTCATGTCCTCCAAGAACCATGACGTCGTGCTCAAACTTTGTCTTAGGAGAATACGCAACACAAAACTCCACACTACCGCCACGTACCATACGATTTATTTCCGTCTCTACACCAAGACCAAACTCTAAGGCATTACCATGATAGCTCGCATCCTCCAAAGTCTGATTGACCGTTCTCTCCTTTGAATAATATGCATAACCAGCGAATGCCTTGACGTAACATTTCGCCTTGTCGGATTTCGGCTTGTACTCATACACCATGCACGTGCTGCCATCAGTACATACATCATCATGATAGTCGCGTACGATGCTCACGAGTTTCTTTCTCGACATATCCTTGTCGTTCATGTCCTTAATGGCTTTCCATGAGTCCTTCAGCAGGAACCTCACCTTACCGTATTGCGCCTTTCTTTCCTGCTCCTTTTCCTGTTCCCGGGCCAGAGTAGACGACGTATAGAATGCTCTGTTAGTAAGCTCGGCCATCTCACCATCCTCACGTTCAAAGAAGAAGTACTCATCAGAATTGTATACCACGCAGTAAAGGTTCATCTTTCCTTGAACCATGAACTCCGCGAAATACAGCTGGGTGTCGCCCGCAACAGTCAGGCGACGCGTAACGAAATACTTTCCTCCCTCGTCAAACCTGAACCCTTCTATATCGCCAGGCTTATAAGTCTTGCCCTCGCTCCCTCCATTAGCCCAGAAATCACATTGTCTCGAAAGTTTCTCGTTAGTACGGAAGTCTATAATTCCACGGACAGTGTCGCCATCGTTCGTGATGATAAATCCTGTTCTGGGGTTAGACTGTGCCATAGCCGCTGTTGCAGAGATTGCCAACAGGACGAAAAAAAATACCTTTTTCATTAATAATAATTCATTATGGTGTTAATAATACGAAGTTTTTAGTTTTTTGAGTAAACTGCTTTTCACCGGTCTTTGCGCTGCATACACAATGAACAGCAACATGAGAACGCATACAAAGGTACTAATTATATCTGAAATAAAAAAACTTTTCAAAGAAAATTTCCTCTTTACATCCATCCGTTGTCGTTCTTGATCATAGGTGTCACGATTGATCCTCTAGTTAGAGCGAGATGGATTCACACTGAATAACAAGTACATCTGGAGTTGTACGGATGTCGGCTGACAAGAAAACGCGGCAGGGCGGCATCATCGAAATAAACGTCTGACTATTAGCATGATGCCCATATTCAACTTTCTTGGAAGGTATCTTTTACACCATAAGACATATCTTCTCTTACAGTAAAACAAGTTGTTTTACCTTCATGGAAGGCATCTCCATGACTCGTAACTCCTATCTCCACGACAGTAAAACAACTTGTTTTACTTCGAGAGATGATAGGGGAACGGGGCGAGGAGATATGGTCTTTCTACGAAAGGGATGATTTGATGGCCCTTCGACAAGCTCAGGGACCGTGGAAAACGAAGAAGCCCTGGAGCATTGCTGTTCCAGGGCTTCAGTTTAAGAAAAAGTGGCGGCCTCCTACTCTCCCGCATTGCATTGCAGTACCATCGGCGCAGGCGGGCTTAACTTCTCTGTTCGGAATGGGAAGAGGTGGGACCCCGCTGCAATAACCACCTGATAAATCGTTTCATTGGACAATGACCGTCTCCATCTCAGGAGGAACGGCACATGCCAACGTATGGGTGACTATCTCCACACAAGACCGAAGCCAAAGGCTCCGCTGACTGATGAATACATCTCTCTCTTCAGCATACAACTGAAAGTACCGCCTCGCGGCGAAAGATCTCGGGCAATTAGTAGCGCTCGGCTTTGACGTCACCGTCTTTACACCTGCGCCCTATCAACGTCATCGTCTATGACGACCCTCATGGAGTCCTCATCTTGCGGCTGGCTTCGCACTTAGATGCTTTCAGCGCTTATCCAATCCAGACGCGGATACCCGGCGGTGCACCTGGCGGTACAACCGGTAAACCGGAGGTCTGTCCAACACGGTCCTCTCGTACTAGTG
>JAEEGL013309318.1_pt1 | contig 20269 bp, 25 predicted proteins | sample 9134231 | NCBI WGS metagenome assembly JAEEGL01 (sample SAMN16246548, study PRJNA631951) | gut metagenome | biome: gut microbiome; feature: rumen; material: fiber-attached | host: Bos | place: Iran: Karaj | collected 2018-10 | reverse complement strand
TGTTAATATTTACATCAATACTCTGAGTTCTGTAAATTAAGCAACCATTAAATCTAGTACCAGAAGAATTGTTGACATTTATCTGAGTATTATTGCCAAACTCACTATTACAGAATGTCATGCCCTTACAGCTATTTATTGTAAGATAACCATAGTGCATATGACAAGCTGTAAATAGTTCACCAGTTCTCACTCTATTAAGTATGATTGCCTGTCCAGGATTATTACCGCTGTGGTTAAACGTGCAATTAGTGAAACATCCATGCCCACAATTACCCCAATCTGTACCGTCCATTACTAACCCAATAGTATTACGACTAAAGCAACAGTTTACATAGCAGTTATTTCCACAATTATCGTAGCATCCATAATAGCAATAATTACAGTTGATATTATTGAAATTAGAATATTCACTATTTGTAGGAATATAAATACCGACATCACACCTGTAAATAAATACATTATCTACCAAAGCACCACAACCCGGTCCATCACCAACATTTCTGAACAGCATACCAGCTCCAGAAAAATTCATAATATAAACATTACTAATTTTACATCTCAGCTTATATTGGTCTGAACTATAATCCTCGTAAAGAATACCGTTTCTAGTTCCTATATCCTGCGACACCGTAATATTTTCAGTTGCACCTTCAACAGAAACATTCTCAACAGAACTATAAGAAGACATAGTAATGCATGAACCATTAGTAACGCTCGATGAAAGAATAATCCTAGTTTCCTTACCGCAACCTCTTAGAATAGAATTTGCAGGCAAAGTAATACCACTAGTGTAGAATACACCCGGACCGAGATTGCATACACCGTTAGTGTTAAGCAAAGTAGCTATATCAAGAGTTCTATCAGTGGAATCATTAGTAGACCCTAAGAAGTAGTTATTATTGTATGTAATTGAAGGAGTAGCTGTAACATTATAAGTGTTAGTGTTATAATAATTATTTACCTCAGTAGTTCCTCCACCTTCTCCAACCTCTTTGAAAGCTGTCCACCCATCAGAACCACAAGTTCGTACATATTCCTTATTAGTGTTAACAGAACCATATCTCTGAATATAGAACCTATCATCAATAGTTGGATGTAGTTTCTCAACAATCAGATACCTCATAAATGTGATATCGCTAGGAACAGTTTGCTGTGCATCGGTTACAGTAGCACCATTATCGATAACATAGCACCCCGGAGTTGTAATATCAGAAAGTACAACATTTATACTGTCATAACCTTCACTCATCAAAGTTGTAATATGCCCGTTATATTCTTTAAATTTATTACTAAGACCAACGACAGTATAACTGTTAAGAATAGAACAAGCGATATGTGCATTAACAAGTGCTGTATCCTCAGCAACAACAATTCTAACTAGCATTCCCGTAGCATTTTGAGGAATAGTGATTGCCATTTCATCATTATTTGTAGTAATAGTGTAATAATGCGAATCAAGAACACCGCTGATATAGAAAATAACCTGCATATATAATGGACTAGCCGAAGAAACAATACTAGCATGCAACTTCTGTCCCGGGCTAAGATTAACGCCACTAGGCCAAGTAGCTTCGTTGAAAATATTATAGAAAGAGAAATCACTATCAGAAGGCCCGGTAGTACCGTTAACAGTATAATATGGTGTAAATGAACTTAAAGAACGGGTATAAGTTATACCGTTATAAGTATGAGTTTCTTCGTAATCAGTATAAAGAGATAAAATGTTACAGCAGTTAAAAGCAGATAGATTTTTCTTAACAAAACCAGTAACTCTAGCATCAGCCGCCGCACCAGAAATACTCAAGCTATCATCAATGACAACATCACTTTCTGGATTTACATGGTTTTGCAACCACGCATTTGTAGCATTAGAAGCATAAGGAGCAACAACATTATCCATTGTTCCATTACGCATCATTTTATTAAGCTGAGAAGTCACCAAGTTATCATAGTTAAGTGAATCAAGATAATCATCAACCATTTCCCCTCCGTTATTCTGCATCCAAGTATTAGTAGCATTTCTAACAAGAGGAGTAATAAGAGTTGACAGGACACCACTCTCAGCCATTTCATCAAGTTTATCATTAACATACTGCTCAAAATCAGCTGTATCGAAATAATGATTAACGTAATCCTGCAACTGAATATATGCTTCATCCAATTTATGCATATCCTCAGTTGAATTAACCACGAACTCTGTTACCTTACAAAGAAGTTCATAGTAACTCAGAGAATCATCGTAGACCAAAGGCAGTGTTTTCTGACACCAGAATCTAAAGTTTTGTATTCCAGAAGCAGTATAATTCAAATCTGGAGCAAAATCAGCAGGCATTTACATTCTCCTTTCATTCCCAAAGTCCGTAGAACAAATCGGACAGTTCATTAATAACCATCAAGTCAATATTCAAGAATGTTTCACGGAATTCCTGCAACAGTTTTGAATAGCTTTTGCCGGGGAATTTTCCTATGACATGTTCGGCATAATCTTCATTAGTATTTGAAGTGCTATCTCTTTCAGTAGTAACATCACCAGTTGTTGCAGTATCCGTAGTTCCTGTGTTATTAGTAGTACTCGTTCTACCGTAATCCGTTGTTGAAGTAGTATCGTTAGTTCTTCCGAATGTAACAGTACTATCATCCTCGCTACCAGTAGCATCAGTAGTAACATGGGTAGCATTTGTAAGATACATATCATCCTCAAGATTCATGCCATCGACACCACCCTGTGGAGTATCTGAAAAATACGTCCACTCGTCTGTCTTTGGCACATTCTCACGATGCGTACCCTCAGTTCCGCCATCTTCGCTATTAGTAACAGTTTCGTCCGTACCACCAAGCACATTTCTAGCTTGCCTATTATCCGTCTGTTTCACATTAGTATCGGTATTAGTAAGAACATTATCATCCAGAGTAGTATCTGTATCCCTGTTACCCTCTTTAGTGTAATCAGCATCATACAACGGATTGAATTTGATAAGTTCCGATTCATACAGCTTATTATACTTAGGCATAATTTCATTAAGCCTAGCATCCAGAAATAACTTCCACCTACCATAGGTTTCAGTACAAAGTTCTCTAGTATAATAATGCTTTAGAATCTTAGTCTCAAGAGTTGGTCTGTATTCTGCATCGAATATTGGGTATGTGAAATCAAAAATATGTGGTCTAGCTTTATCTATTATGGTGTTAACGCTATTGTATCCTTCACTCTCTTTTAATCCTGCCAAGGTTTCACAAACAAACCTCAACTCAGTTGTGTAATTACTCACGTTATCACCTCATTCCACATCTTTGCTAATTATATCAAGAGACTCAGTGTCACCACTATCTCCAGTATATAATTCATCGTCGCCCATCTCACGGTAATCCTCACGATAATTTACATCGATGTTAAGACCAAACATCTTATTGATTTCCTCACAAGCCTGTCTTCTCATTTCCAAACGTGAGTATCTGCTAGCGATAGTACCGCCCATATTGCGCATGACTTCATCAGAAACTAAGCGTTCTTTTTTCTGCACGTTTAGGTTTGAAATTCCAAGGTATGTAAGTGCTTCATTCCATATCTGGCTTTTAAGCTGATATAATTTATCGGATACATACGGTGCATCAGTTGTAAGAACCTTTATTGCATTTGGATTAAGATTCTTATCAGCGAAAATGAAAGGCTCATTACCATCGTACTTCATATACAGATTCTTCATGGTAAGTCTCTGCGTTTCATCACACTGAATAAGGATAGGAGTTTTCTGTGCTTTAGCGTTAATCTCGATAGTCCTATCCAATTCAGCTAGTTTCCTAGCATACTCCTCAACCATAAGCATTGAGTTAGTCCTAAGATAATTATTAAAGATGATAACGCTATTATCTTGATTCAACTCACGGTTATACCCATTACTCGCATACGCTCTTCTGATAGTAGGAACATTATATACATCCCACCTACCACCAATCATAGTACGCAAGCAAAGATAGCTACCGTCCTTATGCAGTTCTGTATCCGTCAAATCCTCATCCTTAAAGAAAACTGCCATACCATCACGGAACAGAGCAAGTTCTAAGAATCTAGGGTCAACAGTGTCGGGTAAGTTCTCCCACTCAAACATAGAAACAGACAACTCAGTAAGCCTAGAATAATACATCAGAAAAGCGTAATCATTTTGAAGTGTACTTTCCCACCATTGTCTATTCTGCGTATTGCCCGGAGAACCCGGCATTCTTCCGCTTCTTTTTCTAGCCAAAATATCACCTCTTTCTAAACAGGAGCATTTCCACGATTATCTCCGAGTGCATAGTTGCCAACATAACTACCGTTTGTCCAGAAAGTAATACCACTATTGAATATCTTGCAAATCTGTGTGGCATCATCGTTAGGTATATTGCCCTTAATAGTACAATCTACCGTTTTAACATATGTCCAATACGGTCTGTTGTTAAGGCTAGGCTTTTTAAACTTATGGCAAGCATAACCATACCTATCAAAATACCCATCAATAATCCTAGCATACTCTGCTCTGATATGCATATTGTAATACCTAGGTCTCCATACGCCACTAGCTAGACGAATACCACCTTGATTGGAACCATACACAGCGTGTGGTTTCAATGTAGCAGTATCCTTAGTAGCTTGCAACATATCCATGGCATTTTGATACTGCGCTCTAGCATCTAGGAAATTCAAGAATCCCTGTCCTGCCTGTGCAAGCCCACTCTGCATACCACGGGTATCTGCTTGATTTCCACCATAGCCCCAAGACATTACAGGTCTATTTTGGCTAACTTGTAGACCCTGTTCAGCACCTGCAAACGCAGAACCAAGACCCAAACCTGTCTGATAACCCGATTGTCTGCTAGCACTCACATAGTTTCTCATAATAACCTGCTCCTGTGCAGGTAGCGTATACTGATTCTGAGCAAGCCAAGCCTTATATCCATCAATGTTATAAGCGCACTGAGTAGAGATATTACCTGTCATAGTTTCATTCCAGTTATATTGAGTATTATTAGCTTCAATCTTATAATATTCTGGAACAATAACATACTGTCCACCACCTGCAACAGTGCCATAGAATTTAAGAACAGCAGATGCGGGTGCATTCGGAGTGGTAAAATACTCCCAGTTATAAGTTTTAATACTTTCGCCATTATCTACGCATAGCATCTGGTACGGATATGTAAACAGCTTATTGTTATTTACAGTATATCCATCCACATTAGTATAAGGTTTAGCTATCGTAGTCTCCTCAGTATATGGGTCATCTGGGTCTTGCATCGTAAGGAACACATCTGGTAGCATATAGACACCAAGAATAGTACTATTAGCATCGTTACCACTAGCATCAACTATATCACTTATTAGTTGATTGGCGTTAGAAGCATCTGACACATAGTTATATCTTACACCACTATAAAGCCCAGAAATCATAGAACCGTCAACGTCAACTATATCATTGTTGTTTCCTCTGCCCTTAGTTGATGCAATGCATATCATAAGAGAACTACTACTTAGTGCCAGACTCCCGTAATCCTTGATAATATAATCGCCGATATCCAAACCCTCTGGAACAAGGTTATCTCCTATATTATCAGTTGGAGTATGCTCACGTTCAATGAAGCACTTATTAAAATCAAATCCACTATCTGGCTCAGTGCTACCGCTAGCAGGATGCCATAACCAACTCTGCAACACATCAATTTCATAATGAATCTCAGACACATTATCATTGATATACTCCACACCCAGAATGAAAGCATAGAACCACTTATTTCCGTAGTTAGTATTCTGGAACATCATATAGTTGCAACCATACATAGTATCAGCTTTTTGCTGAACCCTGCAATAACCACGCTTTACTCTCTGATAAGTCTGGGCATTGAATGTATACTTCCTTTTAGAATAGAAGTAATTGTACTGCGCTGTAGTATTTGCGAAGTATATACTATGCTGATAAGTTTCATCAAATGGAACTCCTTCTAACACATATATGTAAGAACTAGGTGTAATATAACTCATATTATCACAACCTTCTATATTTTAAACATATTCAGCGTAAAAAGTTCCACCAGTAGACGTTTTTCCTCTTGATGCTGTATTGTTAGAAGCACAAATATAAAGTATATCGTTAGCTTGAACATCAATGGTATCTATTAAAATATTCGTTGCTACAGTGCCACTAACAACTGTAGAAGTATTTGATGCAACAGGCCATTCACCATTACGGTATATTTCAACATCAATTCCGACAATATCTCCTGCTGTAAGCTGATAGCTTCTTACCATGGATTCAACCTTGACTTTCCCTGACCTTTTACACGTAATACCACCGTCATTTGTCTTCTGAAAAGAATCGGTATCATTGTTGTAACATAATTCAGAAAAATTCATCATAAGGTAAGACCCAGTAAGACTTTGTTCAACATGATTGGATAAACAAATCCTAGAATCAAGTTTATCTACCTTATCACTCAGATTATTAAATTCGGATTGAGTGGCGTATGAACTGCATTTCTTCCACGAACTAGTGTTAGCATTATACTTATAAATATCAACGCCACCGGAAGTGGTAATAATAGCAGTACTACCACCCGACATTGACATACCGGAAGGAACTGTAATCTGATTAATAGCTGTTGCCCACCATGTCATGTTATACAGCTTATTCTTTAAGTCAACGCATTCAGAATTAATCAAACAAGATGCCACTTAATTCATCTCCTTCCATTCCTCAGAAGAGGAATTATACACATAATTTCTCACCCCATCACTGTCGGTAATCGTTGCCGTACTTCCACCACACATAATCATTGTTTCTGGCGGTTCACATTCGGAAATATTTGTAGCCCAAAAATCCATAAGATAAATAGAATTTTTGTGGTCTACACATTTAGCTTTTAAAAGTGTAACCAAAATGAATCACCTCAGTAATTAAATTGGGCAGTTTATACAGATGCCCGGCTGTTTAATAAATATTACGCAATGGTAATGACAGCAGAATCCGTCTTGGTGGAATCCACAACAGAAGTTGCAGTTACCGTAAGAGTATCAGCAGAATCCACATCAGCATCCACATCAATGGTAAGTTCACCCAGAGGACTAATATAAACGCCATCGGGAGTAGTGGTAGTACCAGTAGCAACTACTTTCCAGTTAACAGCCTTGCTAGCGAAGTTAGCAGTAACAACAGTAGCAGACAGCAGGATACTCTGACCAACAGGGATGGTAGCAGTTGCAGGAGATACCGTAACGGAAGTGATAGACGGGGCACCCGGCACGAAGACAGCAGAATTAGCGAAAGGACTAATAGAGAATGTCTTCCATACATGATACCAATAGTTCCAATACAGACCCTCACCGTTATACTGTTCCGTGAAGTTAGCCAGATTATCGAAAATCATGAACCAATCTTTATCAACGAGAACAGCAGGAATAGCATCCAGTGCAGATGCTTCCGCAGAAGTGATAGCGGTATAGGAACTGTCACCACTAAACAGAGAGTTAAGACGGGCAGTATCCAGTTTGCCAAAGGAATCGACCATAACACGGCGACCCATGAAATCAGCTTTGCTCATATTGAAAGCAGAAGCAAGGACTTCAACATCCATCTCAGCATCGAACTGAGCGTTTACGATGATATACTGGTCAGCCTTATTGGAGTAGGTAGCAACACCTGCGAGGTTATAGTTGCCAGACATGAACTCAAAGTTATTGGACACGCCCTTAACGGTAGACACAATAGCTTTCATGTTGGAAGTCTGGACGGTGGGAATCTGGATGGGAGTGAGTTCGCCATTCAGAATGTGACGGGCAAGCAGATATTTCATCACTTGGAACTCGTCATAGTTAGCACCAGTATACATTGAATCAGTAATCTTAGCGATAAGGTCAGTGATTCCATCCCAAGACAGGAAAGCCTGTCTAAGCTGTTCATTCTGAATAGTTGTCTTATAGAATTTCTGATAGTTCAGAATGTGGAAAGCTGCCCGTACGTCGGGAATTTCACGAGCAAATACTCTGCTCTCGGCAACGGCAGGGTCATACTGGAAAGGCTTCGCAATATTTACGAAGATTTCTTCCACGGTTTCACCAAACTCAAGCATACCTTTCTTGAAGATTGCCCAAGGATTGGAATACATCTTGGAAGTAATAAGAACACGCCCGATTCTGTTCACCAGAGCCGTAAGGAATTCGTTCTGGAGAGCAGGGAAGTTCATAATCACAGCACCGATAGACCGAATGGACTCAGTAGACTGGATAGCCACAGGAACATAATCACGATAGTTCGCAGAAGCAGAATTACGAATTGCGTTAAGGATATCAACGCTAGTAGCGTTAAGACCCCTAGTGCTAGGAACGGTAGGCATAATTTTTTATCCCCTTTCATTAAGAAAATAAGTCATCAATCGAAACTTCTTCTGGAGAGTAATCATCTTCTGGTTCATTATTTCCACCAATAGATGCGGGAACATTTCGATTGTCAGTGTCGTAGAATCTGTGGCGGTATCTTTCTCTCCAAGAATTATCAAGTTCATGATATTTCTGTTCCCAATCCTCGCCACCAGATTTGATGCGACTCTCCATATCGTTAAACGTGTCGGTCATATCCTCAAGAAATTTGAGTGCTTCTTCGGAAGTATCCGTACCGATTCTTGTTTGAACAGAATTGAAGAAGTCATCACGGTTTAGAACAGGCATTATTTTTCCTCCTAATAGTATAGTGGCGGACTACCGCACATCATCCAAAGTTTTGATTTTTTTCTTCTTCCAGACGGGTCATACCTAGAAAGAATCCCATACCAGTATTCAGCGCATTGCGCTCTGTAACTCTCAGTAGCTGACGGGTCAGCGGGTCTTTCGTAGTTATATAGCCACGCTATGGCAAGGTATCCCGCAGGGCTATTGCTGTGTTGAAAGTCTGTATATGATATATTGTATTGTGACGTGGGAAAGTAATCAGCGAAGTTGTGAATAAATTCCAGTTGAGCATCACCATCATTAGGATTTCCCGCATGGTCTGACCAGTTAGGTGCATATCCTGCGTAACCTTGTGCGCTTGAATCTGAAATATATTTTGAACTCGGTGTGAACTGAGGTAATCCATATCCATAAGACGGAGTAGATGGATATGAAGGTACGGCATCACTTTCCCATCTCCACGGATTATATCCGCTTTCGGCATCCATGTTACCATATACAGCACAAATAGCGTTAACACTCCAACCCAGAGATGACAGCTTTCTGTAAGTACAAATTGCGTTGTCAAATGCTTCTTGTGATTCTTTAGTATAACCACCAGTGTTTTTGGCATGCCAGTTTGCAGGTGGAAGTGGCTGTCCCCCACCGCCACCGCCCGGACTCCAATCGTTATAAATGAAGCCTTGTAGATAGAAGCTAGAACCTAGATAAGGATGGGCATATCCAGAAGCGTAAGTAAGTGTTTGAGTATCGAAGTAAGGAAGTGAACTCGTTGCGTGGCTTTCTGATATAACAACATCATTATTAGCTAGTATCTGTTCTACTATTGCTACATGACCAGTGGCATAATAGCCACCGTTTTCGCCCCAACACATTACTGCACCTAATGCAGGGACAGAACCTCTTGAAAAGGAAGTGGCATCGTCATACCAATCTTTAGCATCCCATGTAGGAAGATTTGCCCATGCACCTCTTGCTTCTGCATATCTGCCGTAAGCATAGCATGTGCAGTTAGGCATATCATAACCACTTGCGTAAAACGGGTTACCATTGGTGTACCACCAGTAACCACCGTTAACGCCATTGTCATTTAATCGTGGTACAAATGTTCCTGCCATCAGTGCATCAACTCATTGACGATTGTTTGTACAGCATCGTAGTCATAACCTGCTTCGGTCAAACGCTCCCTGCGTTCTACACCGTTACCCCACAAACCATTGATTACCTCAAAGGCTAGTTGGGTGTTGGTTTTCCCTCCCGACCTGTATCCGTTCATACCGTACTTGATTATTGTGTCTGGGAAATCATTATAACAGAGGTTCATGTCAACATCTCCACCGACACCTGCTATCGACCCCGTATTTGTGTACTGCCACATTCCGTATCCTTTCGGGAATGTTGGGTAGTCCTTAGAATATTGAGCGACCCAGAAAGTATACATTTTTAATCGTTCGGCATCCATTCTGTCCACAAATCCTGCAACAGATGAACCGTATACTCCCACATAGTAACCCGCATTTTCCATTGTTTCACAAAATCCAATGACAGCTTCTGTAATTCCGTCACGGTCTTTTGGACTAGGTATCTCAACATCTACATATACGGGCATGTCGAATTGCTTGTTTCTGAGCAGGGCAAGGAATCTTTTAGCATCTGCCACACCGTCTGCCTTACTGACAAAGTCTTTTCCGACAATGTAGTAAGCACCAATATGCAGACCTGCTTGTTTGGCTTTAGCATAATTTTCTTCAAACTTGCTGTCACGATAAAAACCGTCATCAGAACCACCTGCTCTGATTATGACAAAATCTGCCCCAGATTTAGCGACCAAGTTGAAGTTGATATTGTCCTGCCATGCAGAAACATCAATTCCGGTCATCAACTTTCTCACCTTCCTTTGGTTTTAATTTCTTGAGATATGGTGAAAACAATGCGAACATTCTTGGGTTTACTTCACAAATATTCTCTACTATGCTTACCAGTTCCATAGTGCAGATGTAAACTGATACAACATTAAGCAGAGGAAGTTCTATTCCCAGTTCAATGTATTCTGCGACATATCCTAGCAGAAATGCACCGAGCAAGGCTAGCACTTCGGACAGTTTATGAAATAACCCACGCCGTAACATAGTGCTGTCCACGTCTCTATTGTACAAGGCTTTGAGGAAACCCGTCACAATATCGAAGACGATAAACCCGCAACTGATGAACAACTGAACCATCGCCATCACCTCCTCTCTACAAAACATTATACCATAGTCTTGACAAATTGTCAATAGTATGGTATAATTAAGTGAGGAAAAATACGCATTTGTACTTCAATAGGAGAAATGATATAATGAGTAATAGTGAATACTATGACGGTACTAAACTGTTAAGCCTTTTGGATTTAGATGGTGAAAGACCGGAGATTTATATATGTACCACCAACAGAACTGGTGGAAAAACTACCTATTTTGGAAGAAGGGCGGTCAACAGATTCCTCAAAACTGGTAAGAAGTTCGCTCTTCTGTATAGGTTCAAGTATGAGTTGAATGATATTGCTGATAAGTTTTTCAAAGATATAGGGTCAATGTTTTTCCCTAATTATCGGATGCGTACTGAGAGTAGGGCAAAGGGTATATACTACGAATTGTTTCTGGATGACATTGATTCGGAAAACAATGACACAGGTAAATCGTGTGGCTATGCAATCTGTCTAAACTCAGCAGACCAGATAAAGAAGTACAGCCATTTGCTTTCCGATATTGACCACATTATTTTTGATGAATTCCAGAGTGAGACTAATCAATATTGCAGTAAGGAGATTACCAAATTTCAATCGGTGCATACTTCTATTGCAAGAGGACAGGGAGAGCAGACAAGATATGTTCCTGTGATTATGATTTCAAACCCTGTCACTTTACTCAATCCATATTATACTGCACTTGGTATAAGTTCCAGATTGAAAGATGACACCAAATACCTGCGTGGTCATGGGTTCGTAATGGAGCAGGGCTATGTGGAATCTGCTTCTAAGGCTCAGATGAACAGCGCATTTAACAGGGCTTTCGCTAACTCTGATTATCTGGCTTACTCAGCACAGGGTCTGTATCTGAATGACAACTATGCTTTCGTAGAAAAACCAACAGGAAAGTCACGATATCTTATGACTATAAGATATGAGGGATGCGATTATGCTATTAGGGAATTTGCTGAGAATGGTTTTATCTATTGTGATGACAGACCAGATACTTCCTTTAAGAACAGGGTTGTGGTTACTACGGAAGACCATCAGATAAATTATGTGATGCTAAAACGCAACGATATGATGCTAGATACCCTCAGATATTTCTTTGAACGAGGGTGTTTCAGATTCAAAGACCTAAGATGTAAGGAAGCTGTTATGGGTCTACTCTCTTATTAGGTATCCTCAGACGTTAAATATGTTGAGTACCAAGGATAGCACGGTTTGAAGGTACCGCCTTGGATAAACTGGTCGGATATGCTACCCGCTTCATATTTGCGTCTGTTACGGATATAAAAATACCCCACTACCCAATTAAGGATAGTGGGGTATTTCTTTATTCACATAGCTATATGGATAAGTTCATCAATTTCATCTTCCTGCCATTTGTCAGCGTGTTTGAAGATGTATCTGAGATATTCTACTCTGGTTTCATCGTCTGGTATCGCTTCTATTATGCAGAGGATATCACATAGATACTTCACAACATCCTCTAGCAGTTCCTCGTCTGGACAGGGCTTGGTAAGTTCTGCCCATTTCAGTTTTACTTTTGATAAGAATGAAGGAATCAGTTCACAGGCATATCTTTCTATTGGGTAGAAGTACGTTGTTCCATCATATCCGTCAACACCATGACAGATGATATCACCATCTTCTATCTCAAACGATTTGCAATCGATGATGAAAGATTCCATCGTTTCTCTGTTGGTTAGTTGTAGTTTCATAATTTTCACCTCTATCTCATTTCATATGTGGTGTCTTTTAGGACTACTCCGCCGGGGATTCTTTTGGGCATCAATTTCCCCGGAACTTTGAGTCCTATTTTGAAGTCCTCTATCGTTCGCTCAGTTTTTAGAAATTCCTTGTAATCTTCTGGCATGGATTCTACTTCTTTCTGTTGCTCTTCTGTAAGTGGTCTACCGTCTAGAACTAAACCGCCCATAGATTTCATAAAAAGGTCTTTGCAATTTGATGGCATACCTGCACACTTTACATTGTAGTATGGGTTGTCTATAGGTTTTTCATCTTCTGCTACAACATGCTCAATGTATGTCTTTTGTCTGGAGAACCACCCGATATCCCACTGAGATTCTAACTTCCAAGAACAGAAATCTGTGGGGTGAACTTTGATACCTTTTATTTCGGTTGGTGGCAGGTCACAGTGTATGCTGTCGGTGTCTGCATATATGAAACCTGCTTTGTCTACACCGTGGTAGTTCATCTGGGCAGCTCTTATTGTGAAACATCTTGCGTAGCTTGTTATCGCAGAACCTACCGCAATAAATCCGGGTTTTTTCTTGTTCTCTTTTACTTCCATAAAACCAAATGTATCTTTGGTCTTTTTGTATGCCACCTTAAAATTGCTGTTTGTACTACTTGCCATTTTACCGTACAGATTATTCAAGAATAGCTTTGCTAATTCTCGCCTAGCACCTTTTGTACTTTGCTTAATCTTTTTGTACTTATTCATGTAGTCATCAAACACACCTACTTGTGCATAGAACCAACACCCGTCCAGTATCTCAAAATCAGCTACATAATAATGTTCAATGAATAATTTGTAATCTGTCTGAGTCATGGTCATGGTCACTCTTGTGTCATGTCTTACATTGTCAGAATCTACCCAATGCGAGTAGTATTTATCTTCCGCTATCAAGTGGATATCACTTGTTGAAAGACATTCAGTTCCTACATACATTGGATTATTCTTTAATTGTATGAATGGTAGCTTACCATCCTTAATGTAGAATCTCGTTCTGATTCTTACAAAGAAGAATCTGTCTGGTAATGTGGCATCATATGGAATGTCACCTTTCCAGAATACCGGATGACCTAATGGATAGTAGTTTCCAGAATCACTGCTCATCATAGACGGGTATAAACTATTTACATCTGCTGTTGTTCCGTTGGTATATAGCTTATTTTCCTTACCTTTTACAAGATAACACCATCCACCTCTGTATGATTTCTTAATATAATCACCTGCTGTTGGTGCATCATACAGCTTTTCGTCTATTGGCATATCGTATAGGTTCGGAAAAACTGCATCGTAATCAAATTGCGTTTTCTTGAACTCTTCAAGACAGCAACTCCCTATTGTCAGTTTATCGTGTCCTTGCTCATACATTATTTCTAACGCTTCTTTGACTACTAACACATCGTTTGCTATATACTCTTTTTCAGTATCCGTAATCTCACACCCTGCGTAACGGAATCCCTTGTATTCAATCTCTGTTTTCTTGTGCTTGGTTCCAAAGGATTTACCTATATTCTTTACGCTGAATGGTAGCAGTTTCATGGAATCTCTTATCTCTATTATCTTGTTCTTGTGCTTAATTGTTATTGTGTACCACTGACCCATGGAAGAGATACTGTACTTAAAGCTGTTGTTTGGCATTTCGGATTCTTTCATCCATTCACAAGTAAATGGATGTTCAGATATAGTATGATACGCCTGTTTATACTCTAGGTCAAACATTAGATAGTCAATCCAGAAGTTTCCATCAAACTTTAGATTATGATAATATAACACAATATTATCGTTAAGTTCGTATAAATACTCTAGAGTTTCTGAGATGCTGTGGAATATCTTCACGTCCTCTGTGAATAGTTCTACCACGGCACTTGCCCAAACTTCTGTTTTAACCTGTCCAGTATAAACAGTTGTTTCAAAGTCACCCATGAAGTACCTATACTTTTTAACACGCATATCAACCTCTGTATCTGGCTTCAAAGAGTTCCATATCTTCTTCGGTATTCCATTGTTCAAAGTCACCGAATAATTCCTCATATTCCGATTTTGTCATTTCACCTGCTTCTTCTATATAGTCCAGTATGGAATCCATATAAGACATGGCATCGTCATCTGAGTATAATACTACTCGATTGATTTCTACACCATTCTTTGAAGCATTTCTAATTGCTTCTGCTACGCTTTCTTTTCCGAATTGTTCTGTAAGCCTGTCAAAGAAAGCATTCAGAGCAACCTTGTTGGGTGAAAAATTTCCTACAAAATTGGAATATACATATGTGTTTAATATGTGGTCTGCTATTGATTCGTTGGGGATATCGTAATGTCTGTCTACTCTGTTTCTGTAAACATCGCCACTAGCTAGGTCAGCATGCATCAACACAACTTCGCCAGTTTCCATGTCAACAATAAACTCTCCCTCTTCTGTTTCTACGATTTCATATTTTTCTGGTCTTTCTCTTGCTTCGTCTTCTGCTTCTAGGAAATCGTAATATAGGTCTTCGCTATTGTCATAATTAGAAACAGGAGATTGCGGTGTGCTAGATACAGTAGATTCTGGTGTGTTTACTGTTGGCTGTTCTACAAATGGTGTTTTAACTTTGGGTTTAGGCGGTTTAGCAGATTTCTTTTTCTCACGCTGAATCTTAGCTTGTTGCTTGGCTGTTTCTCTAGCTTGTTTTAGTCTCTCTACGCTTTTTTCGGTTGGGTTTTTGACTAGCTTTGGCAGTTTGGTTTTTATATTTATATTTTGTCTTCTTTGTCTGGAAAGATAGTCACGCAACAACTTTCGCTGTCTTTGATATTCTGTCATACAACCAACCCCAATGAATAAAAAATATGGGAGAGAGGTATTTCACTCTCTCCCATTAGAATTATTTCACTGTGCAGGTGAGAAAGTACTTTCCTTTGTAGTTCTGGCTCTCTTTCTTGAGAATGACCAGAGTATAGGCAATACCTGCATCAGCGAGTTCCTTGTGAATAGCTTCAAAGTAATCAAAGAACGATTCGCTCCCTGTGGTGTAGCGGTCACCATTCTCGTCTTCAATGACAAACTTGGTATAATCACCGGAATCAGACTTATCATTATGAACATCCAAGATGCTGTAAGCAACAGGCTTAATCATCAGCGGTTCATTGGGGGTTACCACGCTATCAAGAGAAATAGCGTTGCTGACGTCTTTCATCTGGATGCGCTCGATGGGAGTGAGTTCCTTGGAAGAGAATCGAATATTAACATTATAAGCCATTGTTTTTTCTCCTTTCAGTTTTTGAAAATGTTTTTATTACTGGTTCTTGGAAATTCTGCCATCGCCGATGCACTCGGCATTTGCGATGAAAGTAGCTTCATCCATAGCATACAGCTTGGATGCAGTGTCGAGAGCAACAACCTTGACAACCTTGAGGTCATCAGTTTCGTAGTCTTTTCTTGCTCTCTTGAGTGCGGACTTTTCGTCCAGTTTTCCTGCCACACCAAAGGTGAGGTTCTGGAGTTCAGCAGACTCAGTGTCTACTGTGAGAACGGTTACCGTAGTACTGGTAATAGTCCTCGTAATCTGGGGTTTCCTTGCCATAGCGTTTTCCTTTCTGCGGTCATTTGTGTTATTGTTTTTATTGTTGGGCAGTACAGGAATTGCACCCATAAACCGCTATCTACTAGACCTGCCCGTGGTGGGTCAGTTTTTAGGCTGACCCTTTGGGTACACTGATATTGTACCACATTTTGAAAGGAAAGTCAATGTTAAGTTTCACTTACTACGGGAGTAAAGAAAATTCAAGGCTGACGTGATATCTTTGCACACACGGTAATACTCACAGTTACGGGAATCGGTACGACATTTTTCGTAATCGCCTTGCTCTCCTAAGCACCACTTTAGGTCTGACGTTGCGTGAAGTGCTTTAATGAGTTTCTTGAGGTCTTCTTTGGTGTAACCACCTAGCTGTATCATTATCATAATACTTCCTCCATGAGAATCCATTCAAGATGCTCCGCAAATGCATCAACATCATTTTGCGATAGTTCGGATACTAAATATTCTGTGGATTTGAGTTCTCCGTCTGTTCCGTAATGGTATAGTACTTGGCTCTTTGATTCAAAGTCAACTATACCATCAAACGTCCATGAATTATCATTGATGAACTTACTGAGGAATCCTGTGGTGTTGAAGATGTACAAAATATTGTTGCTTACGTCTTCAAATGCCACTATGTCTATTCCATCTAAATAGACCCAGTGTTCTGTGGTGGAAAATGTAACGATATGCTCGTTGATAAAATCACCAAGATTATCAGCTAGAATTTTCCTTGCTTCTGATGTGTCAAGTTTCTTGTTCATGGTTTGCATCACCTCTGATAAATATTTGGTATTCTAACTATTTTGTATAGTTAAGCCATACCGATTGAAGCAGGATTTTTCTCCTGCTTCGCTCGCTGTGGTTTACGAGAATGTTACTCCGATTGCTCCGTCAATCAAACCTAACATGTAAGCTGATTCCATGGATTCTGCTGTCCAAGTTTCATCGTCTGACATTTGTGCGGTGATAGCTTTGACAGCTTCAAGAATCTCTTGCTTCTTTTCATCGGTAGCTTCGTCAGCCATAAATTCCGTGTAAAGCAAGAATCTCTGATTGACTCTTGCTTTCTGCTCAGACGTTAGCATTTTTGTCGCCCCTTTCTGGTGTAAAGCACACCATGGAACGCATGAGTTTTTTCATGCGCTCTGTTGCTATGCTTTAGCAGTAGGGTTCCCACCCTCTGTCCACGGGTTCTTTCTTCGATAATGCTATACCGAATCCGTCGCCAATATATTTGGCATCATAATGGCACATCATGCATGGTTGGCTGATGTATTCGATTACTCTTGATGGTTCGTGGAAATCGTTGACGTATTCATTAAATTCCTTGCGCATTTTGAGAAAAGCCTTTTTGGCTTTTTTCCATTCCTTGTAGGAACGCACGTTGTGGTGGTTTACTCCAGAGTAGTAATATCCGCCCTCTGCAGGTTCGTAGATTGGGTACTCGGAATATTCGTAGACGTAGTACATAATATCGCCCCTTTCAATATGCTATAGTGGAATCGTGGTTGCGTTCATGCTGTACGCCAAAGTTAAATGCTTCAATGAGCATAACGCATATTGTGGATTCTGCTCCATTGAGATTGTTGCGCTTATTTGCTAGTTCTCCATAAAGCTCATTTCTCACTTGCGTTACATAAGAATCTGGGCGATAATCGTTTGGAAGAATTACAATCTTTTTGAAGGTATCAAAATAACTGTTTATTTTCTCCCAACTTTCAGCGGTTAATTGCTTGTACATAGGTTGCATTTTCTTACCCCTTTTCTTTTTGTGATTTGATGCTAAAATGCACCATGATGAGCAGGAGCATTTTCCTGCTCACGGATGCTACATTTCAGATTTCAAAATCATATACCCTAGCATATGTGTGATATCTTAAATGCTCTTTGTGGGTTTCGTGGTCTACATAGCAGAAAGCACAGGAGAAGAAGTCACAGGATTTTCCTGTGATTCTGAAATCATATCCATCATGTGCTTCCATGTCGGCACGACAATTTTTGAATGCTTTAACTTTAGCATACGACGGATTTTTATACGCTTGATAAATGTCCGTCAAAGTGCTTCTCTGGTAACTCCACAGGAAGCCAGTTTCTTTTTTATTCATAATCTTTACCCCTTTTCGTAATTTGTTTTGTGAGATTTTGGCTCACACTGGAATGCAGGAAATATTCCTGCATTCTATTTAAGTCAAAATAACGCCCTCTGTTCTGAATTTTAATCTGTTTAGAAATTTCAGCACAGCCCGTGACGATGGGTCTAACTTGTATTCTACACATGTTTCTGTGTAGTTGACAGACCATTCATAGATAATCTCTTGGTTATTCCAGAATTCAAGAAACATCTTGTTTCTCTGGAATAACTCGGCGATATCAGACAAAATATCCGTGTGTATTATATTCTCGTATGCGAGGTTAACATCCTCTCCGTGCCCTGCTATTAACATTTCATCGTATGCGTTGAGTTTGGTTTCGTACCTTTCGGTTTGGCGTGAATCGTTACGCTGTTTTCCATCGTAATACAATGCATAAGCGTTTGTGTATTTACACGCCTGTGATAATGTTAACACAACTATACCCCTTTTCTGTAAATTATTTTTTAGTGTAAAACACACCATTGAACGCACGAATTATTCGTGCGCTCTGTTGCTATGCTTTACCAATCGATGGATATGCTTTCGATTTCAACTGAAATCGCATCGGGATATTTGGTTTCGATGCTACGCCAAAATTTGGCTAGATTTTCGAAGAACTCACAGCGGTTTGAAGATTCTCCGCTAGCGTGGATAACACTGTAGTCGATTATCAGCATATAATTTTCTTTCATTTTTAGGCTCATCCTTTCATTTTCTGAAAAAGTTTTTGGTTACACTTTTTGGCTCACGGTTTCTGAAAAGTTTTTGGCTAAAGTTTTTGGCTCACCAAAATCTCAGAAGAATCAGAGCAGAAAGACAACACAAAAAGCCGATGACTTCCATTCTAATATTTACCCCTTTTCTTTGAGAAATATGCGTTTCCGCTGGCAGTGGTTCACTTTAACGTCCGACCACTAGGGACTTGTGCAAGATATTTCCTGCAAAATATTTTAGGGCAGAAAAAAGCGCAAAAAGACCCCCGGAAATCCGGGGGACTTTTTGCGGTGCGGTTTTTACCGCTCGAAACTTTCGGAATATTTCATGAAGGTTTCAAGGGGCATGGCGTACAGCGTTTGTGTTTCCTTGACGGATACCACTTTCAAGGCGGTGACAATGTCGGACTTAATCTGTTTCGGATTGTCTACCTTGACGGGGTAGGTTTCAAGGCGGATTTCGTCGGTGTTGTTGTCGTAGACCTTGACAGTGGATATGTAGGTGGATATCGTGCGGGTGACATCATCAGGCTTCTTAGGATTGTCGGGTGTTACCTTGTGGGCGTATTCCATGAACGTATCAGCAGGAATTCTACGAGTATCCTCAATTGCTTCATGGGAGACGATTTTCAAGGCGGTGTACTGGTCATTGCCCTTGACAAATTTCTTGTGGGCGGTTTCATTGAATTTCCCCGCCATGGTAAATTCAAGGTTTACCATACTGTCAGTGTTGTTGTCATAGAATTTGCCGACATAATGGGTGGCGGTGATGGTCTTGGAAATGTACTTCATTTTTGGTTTCCCCTTTTTGTAATAATGTCATAGGTTTTTACCCATGCCCTAAGCATACCCCTTTTGATACACTTAGGGCAGGGGTAAAAGGGGTTTCGTGCTATGTATCCGCATTTGTACCCCGGTGGGGTGGCATCTTTCCGCATCGCCATCGGTACGCAAACGGTATACCATGCGGAGAGAATGCAGGGGCGGTAGCATCATGGAATTGTCAAGGCAGGGCATTGTGGGTGACGGTCACACCCCTTGCGGGGGTGGTGGTAGCGATGTGGCGGGGTGGTGGTCATGCCCCATGCATGGGGCAGGGGTGGCGGGGTGGCGGGGTGGTGGCGATGCCCCATGGCGGGGGCACGGGCGGGGGCGGGGTGGTGGGGTACATCCCCCCTCA
>JAEEGL010434001.1_pt1 | contig 20269 bp, 17 predicted proteins | sample 9134231 | NCBI WGS metagenome assembly JAEEGL01 (sample SAMN16246548, study PRJNA631951) | gut metagenome | biome: gut microbiome; feature: rumen; material: fiber-attached | host: Bos | place: Iran: Karaj | collected 2018-10 | reverse complement strand
TTTGTAACTTAAACATAAGAACGGCTTATAGGCACAAGAACATCTTTTTTAAGACATAAAGACATAAGGACATAAGTACAAAAGGGTTTATTTGATATCGGTTAACCGGATTTTGTCATGAATTGCACTATCTTTTCATAAAATAGGCGGCGTCTAGGAAAAACTCAAATAAATTTGATTCTTAACCGAATTTTGACACGACTCAGCAGAATATACATGTACATTCTGCTTTCGCAGCTCCAAAATTTGGTTTTTCTCTCGACTTGCACTATCTTTTCATAAAATAGGCGGCGTCTAGGAAAAACTCAAATAAATTTGGTTTTTCTCTCGACTTGCACTATCTTTGCAGCAGGAACCACTAATAATGAGAATATGAAGAAACTATTTTTACTGGCAATGGCCATTGTGCCCCTGACCGTATGGGGCCAGACGCTGAAACAAACGGGTGCATCGGCAGAAGAGATGTTGCCCGCAAACTGGAAATGTCAATCCGCTTACGGCGACATGAACAAAGACGGAGTGAAGGACCTGGCTCTCATCGCTTTTCCTGAAGAGAAAGATGCTGCCCCCGTGTTTGCAGTCTATTGGGGATCGAGAGGCGGACAATACCGTCTGTATCGAGAGTATCCTGAGTTGATACCCGCAAACGACAATGAATTTGCTTTCCCGGAATACAGTTTGTCAATCTCAGATAAAGGGGTGATAGTTTTCGATTACTCACTCTTTATGAGTGCAGGCAGTTGGAACAATAGCAATGACACTTACCGTTTTCGCTATCAAGATGGCGATTTCTACCTCATCGGCTACGATACCGGAGCATTGTCACGTAACTCAGGCGAGGTGACCGAAGAGAGTTACAACTACCTGACCCACAAAAAGCAGACGAAGACGTTCAACGTGATGGAGGACAATAACAACAAGGTAAAAGAAAAATGGACACGCATCCCAAAAGAGCCGCTCAAAAGACTTTCTGAGTGCACGATTGAGTAACACAAGAGGAAAGAGGCAAGAAGCAAGAGGCAAGTAACAGCGTTTTGATGAAAATAGTAATTCTTGACGGCTATACAGCCAATCCCGGTGACCTGTCGTGGCAGGAGTTGGAGTATCTGGGTAAATTGACGGTCTATGACCGCACCAGTAGGGATGAAACGGTGGCGAGAGCTGCCAGCGCTGACATCGTGCTGACCAATAAGGTGGTGCTCGATGCGGAAACGATAGCCCAACTGCCTGACCTGAAGTATATTGGCGTGTTGGCCACTGGCTACAATGTGGTCGACGTTGTGGAGGCTCACAAGCGGGGCATCATCGTGACCAACGTGCCGGCCTATAGCTCGGAGAGCGTGGCTCAGATGGTGTTTGCGCACCTGCTCACGGTGACTAACCGCACGGAGCATTATGCCATTCGGAACCGTGAAGGCCGATGGACGCAAAATCCCGACTTCTGCTATTGGGATTTCCCTCACATGGAACTGGCTGGAAAGACTTTCGGCATCGTCGGCCTGGGCAATATCGGTCGGCGTGTGGCTCAGATAGCCCAGGCTTTCGGCATGAAGGTAAAGGCCGTGACAAGTAAACCCGCTGATGCTTTGCCTGCAGGAATAGAAAAAGTAGGAATGGACCTCCTCCTTTCCACGGCCGACGTGCTCTCGCTCCATTGCCCTCTGACGGAAAGCACGCACCATCTCATCAATGCCGGCACTCTCGCACGGATGAAACCCACGGCCATTCTCATCAATACAGGACGCGGACCTCTGGTCGACGACGATGCCGTGGCCGAAGCGCTCACCGCAGGGCGTCTGGCGGCTTTCTGTGCCGATGTGCTGACCACCGAGCCCCCCGCCAACGGTCATCCGCTTCTCGCTCTGAACAATGCTTTCATTACGCCTCACATAGCATGGGCAACGACAGAGGCACGCATGCGACTGCTTCAGGTGGCTGTCGACAATGTGAGGGCTTTCATCAATGGCCAACCTGTAAATGCAGTGTAGCGACGGAGAAGATTATCGCAGGTATAGCTTCAAGGGTTGCCTCACCTCAACGGAGACTAATCAGGCGGCATACTACGGTCTTTGCCCGGTGGTGGGACACTTGGTGGAGGCACTCTGTTAAGTTATCTCAATGTTGGCTTATGCGAATTGACGACAAACTAATTGACCCGGCAGTCTGCGGAGCATTCAAAAAAGCCCAGCATTAACACTTTCAATCTCCTCGCGTGAAAAAGTCACGCCATAATGCCCGTCTTTATAGGTTATCAAATGAATATCGCCAGTAGAACTTTCGAGTGATGGTTTGAATTGAGGCTCAAAGTAAAATGTTGTTCCTTTAGAGCCAACAAAAGTAGCACCAATCGCAAGTTCGGTCAGTTTCTCTCTTGCGTATTGCAGTGCGCCTTGTTCGAGTTGAGTCATTCTTTGTTTCATATTCTTCTATGATGTATGTTGTCTTTGCAAATTAACTGATTTCCTTTGAATTATCCAAACAATCCCGCGCGAATGTGAGTTATTTTGCTCAAATTTCACGCGAGATTGCCCGGGTCTTCCAAATTCCCGTCAGCGATGGCGGTGAGGGGTGGCTCGTGGCTCCGTTAAATGAAAGCAAATCACCTCAAGAATTTCGTACACCAATAATCAAACAGCCCCTCCAAATGCGACATTTGGAGGAGCTGTTCATTTATTTCTAACGAGTCTTCTGTGGAATTAGTTCGTTACCCGTTCGAGCCATTTCACCATACCGAACATCACGCCCATAGAGATGAGGCAGACGACGAGGAAGACCGCCCAGCACATCCAGATGGGCCATGCATTGTACATCACGGGGCCAATCCAGATAAGGAGGTTACCCACGGCTGTGGCACCTAGCCACAAGCCCTGACAAAGACCCTGCAGATGCTTAGGAGCCACTTTCGACACGAATGAGAGTCCAAGCGGTGAGATGAACAGTTCTGCCACAGTCAACAGGAAATAAAGGAAGATGAGCACCCAAGGAGCTGCCTTGGCAGCATCGGTCATACCACGGAACTCCACAGCAGAGGGATAGCCCTGAGAGGCGGAGAAGATGGTGAGGAAGAGGTAAGCCAAACCGGCTATACCCATACCATAGACGATTTTTCTCGGTGTAGAGATGGCCCTACCCCTCTTGGTGAGCGTGGAGAAAATCCACATGATAATCGGGGTCAATACGATGACAAAGAAGGGGTTGACAGCCTGCCAAATCTCAGGCGCGATCTTATCTGTCTGCACAAAGTCACGTGCAAAGAGCGACAGTGACTGACCGTTCTGATGGAATGAGAACCAGAAGAACACAGCAATGCCGAGCACAGCATAGAGAGCGTACATACGCTGTTTGATTTCTTTTGCCATTGACTGTTTTTCCTCGGCAGTATATTCCTGAGCGACCGCAGTCTCTTTCTTTCCCGGAGTGGGGAATTTCTTCCTCGACAGATAGAATATCAGCAGGGAAACGAGCATCATAGTCACCGATGCGATAAACGAATAATGGATACCCGTATTGAAGATGTCGAGATACTCCTGGCAGAATGCGCTGAGATTGTCAGCGTTGCCACCCACCTCAGCGGTCAGTTTGGTCAGTTTGGTCATGTGGTCGGGATCCATGGCCGCACCGTTGTTGATAAACTCATGACAGAGGTTGGGCAGGTCGGCGTTGTAAACCAGATTATGACTCTTCAGCCACCAACTGCGCAACAGCGGAGCAATAAACGGTGCAGCCAGCGCACCGATATTGATGAAGACGTAGAAGATCTGGAAACCGGCATCGCGCTGTCCTTGCGCCCATTTCAATTTTTCAGGACCCTCTTTAGCAGCCTCAGCCTCGAAGTTATCATACATCTGACCTACGATGGCTTGCAGATTGCCTTTGAAAAGACCATTTCCACAAGCGATAAGCGCCAGTGCCAAGATAGTAAGTCCCAACAACCAGCCTTTATTATCAGGTGTGGCCAAAATAGGGATAGCAAGAATGGCATATCCCAGAGCCATCACCACGAGGCCCCATGAGATGGTACCTTTGTAATTACGTGTGCGGTCGGCAATAATACCGCCGGGCAGACTCAGCACATAAATGGCGGCAAGGAACACAGACCCGATGACACCGCTGGTCTCATCGGAGAGTCCGAATTTAGAACAAAGGAAGAGCACGAGCACAGCATTCATGATGTAATACCCGAATCGTTCGCCCATGTTGCTCAAAGCCGCCTGCAGCAGCCCTTTAGGATGATTTTTGAACATAGTTATTTATTTTTTGGTTTTCATAATATCAAACAGGTATGCCAGTTTCACCACGATGGTGTTGTGGTTTGACTTGCCGAAATAATCGCGCTTGGAATCGCCGTAGATATTGCCTAAGCCATAGTAATAGCGTCCTTCTATCTGGAAATGGCCCAGATGGGGCAATGAATATTCCACGCCCAAACCCGCAGCGATACCATAGTCGAACTTATGCTCGACCGACATGGTGCCCTGGGCATCAGTCTTGTTGGAACGTTCTTCTATGTTGCGGTCATCCCAGTTGAAATTCGACGTAGTCGATTCGCCCAAGCAGTAACCGAACTGCGGTCCGGCCTGGAAGAAGAACTGAAATCCTTTCTGCTCGCGTCCCCATGCCAGATGGGCAAAGATGGGCACTTGCACATAACTGATGGTACGGCTGTATTCCTCGGCCTTTCCCGTCTTAGCGTTAATCACGGGCTGGTCCATCGGATTGAGAATATCCTCTTTCCATCCCAATGCGGCATAATTGACCTCGGCGGCTACACTGCATATCGTGTTGAAATATTTCTCGCAAACATAGCGCACCGAGAAACCACCGGTCAACCCACCATACATCTTTTGTGTCACTTTGGGCACGAAACCGATGGTATTGAGGCCATAGCCGGCATTGACGCCTATCGCCAAGTCATTTCGGTGCTCTCCTATCTGTGCTTGCGCTGACATCGACATGACCAGCACCAAACCCAACAGAATTATTTTTTTATAATTCACAATTCACAATTGATAATTGGCAATTGACAATTAGAATTAATAACTGATTGCCTCTAAATTTCTGTTCTTGGGATAATGTATGAACATGAAGTTGGCATTGCGCTGTCCTTTTCCTTCCTGATGGAAATACATAGGTGTCTGCACCGTTTTATATGCCAATTGTCCTTTGGCCCCCTTGAAGAGACTGCCGTACTGGGCCACACCGCCGATGAAATAGCATCCATGGTCGAAACCTGTCAAACCGATACGCGGCAGCCGGTTGATGTCCATATCGAGGTTGAAGCGGTCTTTATACTGTTTCTCCACCCATTTGGTGTCTCTCGACTGTTCGTTATAGAAGAAATAGGTAGGGATGTAAGTGTCGTATTTGTAGAACAGTTCCTGATAGACTTTGGTGTACATGAGCCATTCGATATAGCCCATCATACTGATATTCAAGTCTCTATTGGCCTCGGTCAAGATATTGAGTTTGGCGAACGCCTCGTTGAGTTTGGGCGAGTGCTCAGTATTGAGGATGACAACATTGGGCCTTGAGAGGTCAAAAGCCCTTGCGAAATCATTATCGCTTGTGGCAAGAGACGTAAGTGAATATGGAACACCTTTCTTATCAAGAATTTTGCGCAACGTGGCGGTATATTTGCCCTTGGTGCTGGCTGGATCGGCACAATCGATGATGACGGGATGGTAAGAAGCAAACCGCTCGAAGAATTTAGCCAACGCCACCTCTTCCACCTCAAGGTTTGACTGATATACCTGATAAACAGTCTCATACTTCTTGTAGGGTTCACCATCGATGGAGAACGGTATGACGAGCCGTATGTTGTTGGACTTGCAGAAATCGGCCAAAGGTTTCACTTGGTCGGTATAGAGCGGTCCGAAAATAATGTCGCATGCGCCAGCCTCTTCACGGTGCTCGTCGATAGTCTTGCTGATATCGGCTCCGCGGGGAACATTCCATGCGTGCATATCCACCGTGATACCGTCTTTGGAGACACGGTCGCAAGCGAGCAACGATCCCCGATAGTATTCTGCCATGCGCATGCCCTCGCTGTCATTATTGTGAAGGGGAAGCATCACACCCACCCGCACGAGATTTTTGCTCACGGGCTGAGTCACAGGTACCTGGGTTTGCTGTGTCTGCTGCTGGTTGTTGGCAGGCTGGCCTTCCGTTGCCTGTGTTTCTTGGTTTTTGCCATAGGGTATATTGATGGTATCGCCCTTCTTCAAGGTATATCCCGGCATGGTCATCTCAGGATTGGCCGCCTCGAGATCCTGTGTGGTGATGTCATATTGGCGCGCTATGCCATAGACTGTCTCGCTTTTCTTCACCTTGTGCTGTGTGCGTATTTTCACAGTCTGAGCCGACACACTCATGGCGAAAGTCAGAACTGCCGCCAACATCAGATATCTGAAAAAAGTCTTTTTCATACTTCTTAATAGCATATTTTTTGAGGGACGTATTTGAGGGTTCTCATCGCTCGTCCGGATTGATATTGTGGTGCAAATTTATATAAAAAATCTGAATAACAAAGGGGCGGTGCGAAAAAAAAATGATAACGCAAAATTTTTACTGTCTTTTTACGTTTAATCATAAAAAAAGCGTAACTTTGCATTTATGAATTATCACAGAATCTTTTTCCTATTGCTGACGCTCCTGACGGTTTCAGCCGGGGAGTTGTCGGCACAAGATGACGACTATCCTTCGATTGACCCCAAGGCTTATTATACCAAAACCGACGGCACAGAAGAGGAGAGCACATCATACTCAGGGAACGCCCCGCTGCCTGCACGTTTTGAGGCGAACGCCACAAACACGGCAGGCTGGACATATTATTACGAGTGGCATTTCACCAAAGAGGGCGAGACAACACCCTACCTCATCCGCTATGAGGAGGACACGCAACTTACGTTTGTCGACGCGGGCACACATATCATCCAATTATACGCCATCTTTACGCAGGGCAACGATACCGTGGCCTACACCGATGAATATTGGGCCGAAGCGGAACCGCTACGCGTAACCATCAATGAGAGCAAACTGGAGATGCCCAACGCCTTCTCGCCCAACGGTGACGATAAGAATCCAATATATCGTGCCAAGCCCACCTATCAGAGTATCGTGGAGTTTCACGCCGCCATCTTTAACCGTTGGGGACAAAAACTCTACGAGTGGGACGACCCTGCAGGCGGTTGGGACGGCACCTTCAACGGTCATCCGGTGGCGCAAGGCGTCTATTTCGTGGTGGTCAGGGCGAAAGGTGCTGACGGGCATACATATAACATCCGCCGCGACGTGAACTTGCTACGAGGCTTCACAGAAAGCACCAGCAACGGGAGCACAGGGCAGTAATAACGAAACAAGTAGCCCCCACCCCATTCTTCCCCGGAGGAAGGGAGCAGTTTCTCTACTTTGAGCATAAAAATACTATCATAAACATCACCATCAGTTGTCAGACAACTACATTGAAGTATTAGGCGCGCGGGTCCACAATTTGAAGAACGTGGACGTGCAGATTCCGCGCGACAGTCTTACCGTCTTTACCGGCCTGTCAGGTTCAGGAAAGTCATCATTGGCCTTCGACACCATCTTTGCCGAAGGTCAGCGCCGTTATATAGAAACTTTTGCCGCCTACGCCCGCAACTTCCTCGGAGGCATGGAGCGTCCGGATGTGGATAAGATTACCGGTTTGAGTCCAGTGATCAGCATCGAGCAGAAAACAACCAACAAGAACCCACGTTCCACAGTAGGCACGACAACCGAGGTGTATGACTATCTGCGATTGCTTTACGCCCGCGCCGCCACCGCATACAGTTACGCCACAGGTGAAAAGATGGTGAAATACACGGAAGAGCGAGTGCAGGAAATGATACGCACCGACTATAACGGCAAGCGCATCTATATATTGGCACCACTGGTCAGACAGCGCAAGGGTCACTACCGCGAACTGTTTGAGAACATGCGCCGTAAAGGCTACCTGTATATGCGCGTTGACGGCGACATTACAGAAATCACGCGCGGCATGAAGGTGGACCGCTACAAGAACCACAACATCGAGGTGGTGATAGACAAACTGATGGTGCGCGACACCGACGAGGAACGTTTGCGGAAAAGCGTGCAGACGGCGATGAAACAGGGCGAAGGCGTCATCATGATTTATGATGCCGACACCGGAGCCATCAAGAACTATTCAAAGCGTCTGATGTGCCCCACCACAGGCATGTCATACGCCGACCCGGCACCCAACCGTTTCTCGTTCAACTCGCCCGAAGGGGCATGCCAACGGTGTAAAGGATTGGGCGTGGTCAACGAGATAGACCTCGACAAAGTCATCCCCAACCGCCAGCAATCTATCCATGACGGAGCCATCGCCCCACTGGGGAAATATAAAAACCAGATGATATTCTGGCAGATAGAAGCCATACTTCAGTCGTATGACTGTTCACTCAAAACACCGGTTGCCGATATTCCCGACGACGCGATGAACGAGATATTGTACGGCCGGCTGGGCAATGTGCGTATCGCCAAAGAACTGGTACACACGTCGTCTGACTATTTCATCTCTTACGACGGTGTGATCAAATATCTGCGCCAGGTGATGGACAATGACGACAGCAGCGCCGGACAGAAATGGGCCGACCAGTTTCTGCAGATGTGCACCTGTCCGGAATGCCATGGTGACCGTCTCAACCGCGAATCGCTCTCGTATCGTATCCATGACAAGAACATTTCCGAGGTGGCAGCCATGGATCTAGGCCAGTTGCAGGAATGGCTTGACGAAGCCGAGCAGCATCTCGACCAGAAACAGCAAGCCATTGCAACCGAGATACTCAAAGAGATACGCACCCGCATCGGTTTCTTGCTGGAAGTAGGTTTGGACTACTTATCGCTCAACCGCCAGTCGGCATCACTCTCAGGCGGTGAGAGCCAGCGCATCCGGCTGGCCACGCAGATAGGTTCGCAACTGGTCAATGTGCTCTATATCCTTGACGAGCCGAGCATCGGACTGCATCAGCGCGACAACCAGCGGCTCATTCATAGTCTACAAGAACTGCGCGATTTGGGCAATACGGTCATCGTGGTGGAACACGACAAGGAGATGATGCTAGCCGCCGACTATATCGTGGACATCGGTCCGAAAGCGGGCCGCCGCGGTGGGGAAATCGTCTTTCAAGGCACGCCCGACGAGATGCTGCGTCAGCACACGCTCACAGCCCAGTATCTGAGCGGCGAGGCTGTCATCCCGCTGCCCGCAGAGCGAAGGCCCGGCAACGGCCACTCCATTACCATCCACGGTGCCTCGGGCAACAACTTGAAGCATATCGACGTGAGTTTCCCATTGGGCACCCTGACCGTGGTTACCGGCGTGAGCGGATCAGGCAAATCGACCCTTATCAACGAGACGCTGCAGCCCATTCTCAGCCAGAAGTTTTACCATTCGTTGAAAAACCCCATGCCTTACGACAGCATCGAGGGCATAGAACACATTGACAAAGTGGTGAACGTGGACCAGTCGCCCATCGGGCGCACCCCCCGCTCGAATCCCGCCACCTACACGGGCGTGTTCAGCGATATCCGCTCGCTGTTTGTCAACCTGCCTGAGGCTAAAATACGCGGCTACAAGCCAGGACGATTCTCCTTCAATGTGAAAGGCGGGCGCTGCGAGACTTGCGGCGGCAACGGTTATAAGAGCATTGAGATGAATTTCCTGCCCGACGTGACTGTTCCCTGCGAGGTGTGCCACGGCAAACGCTATAACCGCGAGACGTTGGAAGTGAGATACAAGGGCAAATCTATCGCCGACGTGCTCGACATGACCATCAATCAGGCGGTGGAGTTTTTCGAGAATGTGCCCGCCATCCTGCAAAAAATCAAGACGATTCAGGACGTGGGACTGGGTTACATCAAACTGGGACAACCATCGACCACGCTATCCGGCGGTGAGAGTCAACGCGTGAAGTTGGCCACCGAACTGTCGAAGCGCGACACAGGTAAAACCCTTTACATCCTTGACGAGCCGACCACGGGTCTCCACTTCGAGGACATCCGCATACTGATGAATGTGCTTCAACGGCTGGTCAACCGTGGCAATACGGTCATCATCATTGAGCACAATCTTGACGTGATAAAACTGGCTGACCACATCATTGACATGGGTCCAGAAGGCGGCCGCAACGGTGGAAAAGTACTTTCTACCGGTACGCCTGAAGAAGTGGCTAAGAGCAAAAAAGGGTATACGCCCAAATACCTCAGACAAGAAATCGCTCAAAAAAAGTAATAATTATTTGCAAATTCAAACTATTTTATTTATTTTTGCAAAAGTTTATTCGATTTGAATTTATCCAATTTATTAACCCTTAAAACATTAAGAAGATGAAAAAAGTATTTGCAGGATTGTTCATCATGATGATGGGCTTGTTCTTTGTGGCTTGCTCCGGCGGCGCAGATTTGAAAGGGCTGATTGAAAAGGCCAAGGCAGAAGGTGCCAACTGGACCGAGGCACAGTGGAAAGACGCCTTCAAAGAGGCATTGAGTGCAACTAAACCCATGATGCAAGAAATGGCCGACTTAGGCAAGAAAGCACAAGACCTCATGACAAAAGGTGATATAGAAGGTGTTAGCAAACTTGAGGAAGAAGGAAAGGCAATCACCGAGAAGTATAAGGGTTTGCAAGAGCAAGTTGAAGAGTTCGGCAAAATCGCTGAAAGCAACGAAATCGGAAAGAAACTATCTAATGACAAAGCATTCCAAGATGAATTGCTCAAAGAGTTAGGATTAGAAGAGTTGAAAGACATGCTCTAATCCATAGACATCAAAGAGACATCATACAGCAGGCGCCACAAGGAGTCTGCTGTTTTTTTTACAGAACACAATAAGAACTTGATATCGTGTAAGGCCTAAATACCCATTTATCAACATAACTGCCAGTTTCGACTAAAAAACTCGGTGTTTCATACATAATCATACAAAAAGTTTGCATATTGAGAATTATTTTCCGTATATTTGCAACCGAAACGAATCAAATAACTTAATTATTCACCTTTAAAAGTTTACTAAACATGAAAAAAGTATTTGTAGGATTGTTCGTGATGGCAGCAGCCATTTGTTTCACATCTTGTAAGAACGAGGCCAAGAGCGACGCTAACGCTCCCAAAGAAGGCGACAAGACTGAAGTAGCCGATGCTCCCAAAGCTGAGGAGACTGTAGACCTGGCCGCTTTGTTGGAGAAGACCAAGGCTGAAAGCGAAAAATGGACTGAGGACGAGTGGAAAGCCATGTTCAAAGACGCCATGAAAGCTTCTAAGCCCATGATGACGGAAATGGCCGACATGCAGAAGAAGATGGAAGAAGCCGCTGCTAAAGGCGACCAGGAGGCTGTTGGCAAAATCATGGCTGACCTTGAGGGCCTTGGAAAGAAATATGAGGAAATCACGAAACAACTCGAAGAGTTTGAGAAGATTACCGAAGCTAACCCCATCGCCAAGAAACTCAACGATGACAAGGCTTTCCAAGAACAAATCATGAAAGAGCTGGGCATGGAAGATTTCATGGACATGTAATCTCCGACCAATTTCCCATACAAAAGAGCAGACTTTCGGGTCTGCTCTTTTTTTGTGTGGTGGGTTTAGGGATGAGGAATTTGTGTTTTTAGACGTCTTGGCTTCTCGTTTGTATCAGTGCTGCAAGAACTCCAGTACGGTTTTGTTGAACGCTTGAGGACTATTGTTCGCGATAAAGTGATTTCCCTTGATGAATACGATTTGGGCATCAGGAATGTTGCTGGCTATCAACCGTGTGTGTGATTCCTTTATCATGTCATTTGTACCTGCAATCACAAGAGTCTTTGCCTGTATTTTTGATAGTTCTTCGGATGATACATTCGGCTCGTTAACCATCAACCCCAGTATTTCGGCATTCGATTTTGCTGATTTACTCATTTTTGCGAATATGCTTGCTATTCTATAGCCTATCTCTATTGGGATTTGCACAATGCGTTTTACGCCTTTCGCATTCAAGTTGGCACCGTTAAGAATCAGGCGGTTCACACGACCAGGGTATCTTATAGCAAAGACCATGGCGATATTACCTCCATCGGAGAAACCTAGAATATGAGCCTTCTCTATTTGATGCCTATCCATAAAACCAAGCAGGTCATCGGCAAACTGCCTAATCGTAAAAGGAGCGTCGCCCCTCGGTGTTTTTCCGTGCCCTCTGGTATCAAAAGCATAGACGTGATAATAATGGGAAAACTCATCTATCTGTCCTCGGAAATAGTCGCAATTCTCCCCATTGCCATGGAGAAGGACCAACGCCTCTCCTTGACCTTTTTCTATGAAAAAGTGCTTTATATCCATAACAAGCGGGGGATTTATCTGACTATGAAGCGGGCCCGTCGGTTGTTTTCTGCATTACGATGGCACAAGAGGCGTCGCCAGTGACAGACATCACGGTGCGTCCCATGTCAATGATGCGGTCGATGCCAGCAGCCACCGCCACGCATTCCACCGGTATATTAGCGGAAGAGAAAACCATGGCCATCAATGCCAACGAACCGCCCGGAATGCCAGGTGTGCCAATAGAGGCGATGGTAGAGGCGAAGGCTATGGCGAAATACTGGCTAAGGGTAAGGTCAATACCGCAACAAGTGGCCATAAAGACCGACACCACCCCGAGATAAATGGCCACACCGTCCATGTTGATAGTGGCTCCTAGCGAAAGTACGAAACTGCCGATTTCTTTCTTCACGCCCAGTTTCTGTGTACATTCCATCGTATAGGGCAAGGTGGCCACAGACGAATCGCTCGAGAAAGCGAACAACATGGCAGGCTGCATCTCCTTGAGAAACCTCCAGGGAGAGAGTCCGCCAAAAAAATAGACCAGAGGCGAATAGACACAAAGCGTGTGGATGAGGAAGCATGAATAGGCGAGCACGACAAGGGCAGCATATGACCCCAGCACACTGGGACCACTGTTGACAACCACCGGCGTGAGCATGCAGAACACACCGACAGGCGCCACCGCCATGATGTAGGAGAGTACCTTACCCACCACATCATTGAGGCTGAGCGTGAGTTTTTTTGCCGGTTCACCTTTTTCACCGACGTGTACTATGGCCACACCAAAAAAGACCGCGATGATGATGATCTGAAGCATCGCCATACTGCTCAGCGGAGTCAAGATATTGTCGGGAAACATATTGACAACTTGATCCATGAATGTGGCGTTGGCCACATCTATATCATAGGCGGCACTATTCTCAGCATGCATGTCGATGGCAGGGATCCAGCCTTTGACAAGAGTTGACAGCACCAATCCCAAGGTAACAGCAAATATCGTGGTGAAACAAAAATAAAGGATGGACCGCAGCCCCAGTTTTCCTAACTTGCTCATGTCATTCATCGAGAGTATACCCGACATGATGGAGAACAACACCAGTGGAGCCACAATGAATTTCAGCAAATTAAGGAAAATAACGCCAAAAGGCTTGATGTATTGGTCAGCGAAGTGCGGATGACCTTGCAACAAGACTCCGGCGATGATAGCCAGCACAAGCGCGATGGCAATCTGTAAGGTCAGCGACAGTTTGATTTTCTTCATCTTTGTTATTTTTGTACAAAAATAGTGCGAGCCGTAAGAAATACCAAATAATTTTTGATTTTTTTCATCAGGCTTGTAAGAAAACATAAACGTCATCCCTAGTAGATAGACCTGCTTGCTTTTACAATTGTCATAACTTTGTAATACAAATTCTTCTTGGTATTCAGAAATAGTCTGTAACTTTGTCCCCTAAAACACTGGCTACTTATGAAAATACTTGTTGTAGATGACGAGTTGGATATTTGCGAGATACTTCAATACAATCTCGAAACCGAAGGTTTTGAAGTTGAGACGGCTTGTTCGGCCGAAGAAGCTCTTGAATTGCCTCTACATGATTATTCGCTAATACTATTGGATGTGATGATGGGCGAAATGTCCGGCTTCCAAATGGCCCGGAAAATAAAGGACGATCCCGCCACTTCGCAGATACCCATCATATTTATCACTGCACTTGAAGGCGAGGACTATCTGGTGAAAGGTCTGAACATTGGTGCAGATGACTATATTGCCAAGCCGCTGAGCATGAAGGAAGTAAAGGCAAGAGTCAGAGCAGTAATCAGGCGAACCAGCCAGCCGCATCCCCAACAGACTTCAGAAGCGTCCAGTGACACCAGAATCCGTTATCAGGACATCGTGATAGACCTGAATGCCAAGACTGTAACCTTAGAAGGTCAGGATTTGGTTTGCACCAAACTGGAGTTCGAACTATTGTCGTTTTTCATCCAACACCCCGACATAGTTTTTACTCGTGAGGAATTGTTGAAGTCTTGTTGGCCTCATGACGCATTTGTACTCGACCGTACTGTCGATGTGAATATCACCCGTCTGCGCAAGAAGATTGGCCGCTATGGCAAACAAATAAAAACCCGGGTTGGCTATGGCTACTGTTTTGAAAAGTAAATCGTTCCAACGCAATCTACTGTTCAGCATTGGTGGCGTATTCCTGCTCTTTGCCATCTGTTTCAGTGTGTATCAGTACCAACGTGAAAAGGAGTATAAGATTGACATCCTTCACTCGCGTCTTCAAATGTATAACTACGAGATGGTACAGACACTTGGCGAAGACAGTCTGACTAGTAGCCGTCTGTTTCACGACTACGTAGATCGTCACAACATGGAGGGGTTGCGCGTGTCGATTATCGACAAACTGGGCCATGTCATTCTAGACAGTTATGAAGGCAATGTTGACTCGTTGGGTAATCATCTGCAGCGAAAGGAAATCCAACAGGCATTACACGATGGCAATGGTTACGACATTAAGCGTATATCCCAATCCACTCATGAGACTTATTTCTATTCAGCCACAAAATTGAGCGACGTCATTGTGCGTACAGCTGTGCCCTATTCAGCAGAGTTGACACGCTCTCTTCAAGCAGATAACACCTACATATATTTTGCCATAGCCCTGACTATTCTGTTGGGTATAGTGCTCTATCTGAGCACCCGACGCATCAGCCGGCATATCGGTTATCTGCGTGAATTTGCGGTAAAGGCAGAAGAGGGCGAGGAACTGGACCACGAACTTGAGCGGCGCCTGCCCGATGACGAATTGGGCGACATCAGCCACACCATCATCATGCTCTATTGGAAATTGCGCCATTCTGAGGAAGACAAGGTGCGTATCAAGCGTCAACTCACGCAGAATGCAGCCCATGAACTGAAGACACCCGCGGCCAGCATTCACGGTTATTTGGAGAGTATCCTTGACAATCCAGAGATGTCAGAGGAGAAGAAAAAACATTTTTTGGAACGCTGCTATGCCCAAAGTGAGCGTATGAATAAACTCCTGCTCGACATGAGTGCACTCACCAGATTGGATGAGATGGATGACAATAAGTCAGGAATACGTCATGACTATCGTCAAGTCAATGTTGTGCAAGTCATAAAAAGTGTCCTTGATGATACCGCGTTGGAACTCCTGGACAAGGGCATCACGCCATCGCTCGAAATGCCGCATCATGTGGAAGTGCTTGGCGACCAAAGCCTGATATACAGCATTTTCCGCAATCTCATTGACAACGTCATCGCCTACGCCAACGGGGCCTCACGTCTCAAAATTGTTTGTACTGATGTGGAAACAGAAGGCCGACATTTCTATGAGTTCACCGTCAGTGACAACGGCCCTGGCGTAGAGCCGCAACATCTGAATCATCTCTTCGAGCGATTCTATCGTGTAGACAAAGGCCGCTCGCGCAAACTCGGCGGAACCGGACTCGGCCTGGCTATCGTGAAAAATGCAGTTGCTGTTCACGGAGGAACAACAACTGCACAACTCACACCCGGTGGAGGCCTCACTATCAAGTTCTGCCTCGCAAGGTTCTAACCCTATCCACTATAAGGCTTGTCATCAAAATCGTTATTCAATCCTTTTCCCGCCTGCACCACGTTCATCACATAGTCTGCCAAACGCTCACATTCTGAGATAAAATCGACATAGAACACGCCGAGTTGATAACTATAGAGCCCGGCATTCACATCATGGAGATTTTGGTTGCGCAGATGCTTCCGGTAGTTGTTAATCTCGTGTTCGATATTGACTGACGTTGTGATATTGTTTCTCGTTGTCGGTTGATCTATGCGATTCATCATCTCGGTCAGTGAACCGTCAACCAGTTGCAGCATTGTCTGCATGTGCTGCGTCTGCTCTGGTGTAAACGCATCCTGACAATGCATGCGGTGGCGGTTTAATGTACGTCCGAGATTGTAAACCGAGTCGCCTATGGACTCCAATTCCGTAATCTGGCGCAGCATCTTTTGAATCTGACTTTTCGAGGCATCCGACAAACGTCCTTCACTGACTTTGTTGAGATAACCTGCGATCTCCATCTCCATAGAGTCGGTAATGTTTTCGTATTTTCCTATTCGGGAGAATAGTTTATTAAACTCTGCCTCGTCATGTATCTGCATCAGTTCGGGCACGAACCCGAACATTCTTTTGCAACGCTCAGCGAAGTGGCGAATCTCCTTCTGGGCTTCCATGATGCTGAGTTCGGCTGTTGACAGCAGACCACCACTGATAAACTTCAGACGATAGTCTTCATCCTGATTTTTCATTGGAAGTGCCTTGCATACCAGCATCTCTATTTGTTTCACAAAGCCGATGAGTAATAAAGTATTAATAATGTTGAAGGCGGTGTGAAAGGCTGAGAGTTTGAATAGGTCATTACCGCCACCCATCACGTTGTCGGCAAACCAACTGACGGCATTGCAAGCCGGATAGAACAGAATCAGGAAAAGAAGCACACCGAATACATTGAAAAACATATGGGCAAGAGCAGCACGCCGTGCCTGGGTGTTGGCGGTAAGCGAAGCCATGAATGCGGTGATAGTCGTACCGATATTCTGTCCCATAGCCAATGCCGCAGCCTGTTCAAAACCGAAACCGGGGATGTTCATACCAAAGAGCATCAATGTGATGGCCATAGTGGCAGCAGAAGCCTGAACAATCATTGTCACAATGGCACCGACGATGACAAACAGTATGATGGTGTAGAAAGAATCTTGCGGCACATGAGCCAGCATTCCTGCCACCATGTCGCCAATGTTCATTGAGGTGGCCGCCTCTTGAAGGAAAGACAATCCCATGAAAAGGAACGAGAAGCCGAAGATGAATTCACCAATGCTCTTTCTATTACCTTTTCCACTGAAAATCAATGGCATGCCTATTGCAAGCATGGGTATGGCGAAGGCTGCTATATTCACCTTGAACCCTACTGCAGAGATAATCCATGCTGTCACCGTAGTACCAATATTGGCACCCATGATGACACCTATGGACTGGGCGAGTGTCATCAGTCCGGCATTCACGAAACTGACCACCATCACAGTGGTGGCACTCGACGACTGGATGAGCGCCGTGATGAGAATACCAGTCATCACACCCATAACGCGATTCTTGGTCATGGCAGCCAAAATGCCGCGAAGACGGTCACCTGCAAACTTTTCAAGGCCCTCTGACATTGTTTTCATACCGAATAGGAACAACGCCAACGAGCCTACAAGTGAGAAAATATTGATAATCAATTCCATTTTCTGTAATATTGCCGCAAAGGTATTGGAATCATGTTACGACCCTGTTACGCAAATATTACAATCTTGTTACAAACATTGTTGTAACCATTCTTTTATACTTATGAAATGATTTTGTAACATCCTAAGAATACCTTTGTAGCGGTATCAACAAATATCTGATCATTTATGGAAAAAGAAAAAGCTGAAAAAATCATTAGTATAGTTAATTGGGTGAGATTAATCATTATCATATTGTTTGTCACATTTGTCATTGTAGGGTTATCTTAATAACAACAAAAAAGGGTGTCAGTTATGTGTTAACAGATTTTTTTTGTATTTTTGCATCAACAATAACTGACGACCATGGATCAAGAAGTCCTCTCCCAATTATTACCCGTCGGCACCATATTGGAGAACCGCTATCGCATAGACCGGTATCTCTCCTCAGGCGGCTTCGGTAATACTTATCTGGCCCGTGACACCAAACTAGACTGTATCGTAGCCATCAAAGAGTTTTTTCTCAAAGAGCATTCATCGCGTTGTGCCGACGGTCGCACGGTGCAAAACACCACACCAACAAGCCGCAAACTATTTCACGATTACCAAGAAAAATTCGTGACCGAGGCGAAACGCATCACACAACTGCACAGCGACCATATCGTGCGTGTCATTGACCTGTTTGATGACAACGGCACATCGTACTATGTGATGGATTTCCTCGACGGTATGTCGCTCAAGGAACATCTTAAAATCCACGGACCTATGTCAGAATCGGTAGCTCGCAACATCGCCCTTCAACTGACCGAGGCCCTCGAAGCAGTGCATGCCGCCGGTTTTTACCATCTTGACATCAAGCCCAATAATGTGATGCTGACCACCTCAGGCAAAGCTGTGCTGGTAGATTTCGGCGCTTCAAAACAAATGAGCACAGACGGGGGAGCCACCAAACACAGCATGATGGTACATACGCCCGGCTATGCCCCTCCGGAACAGACAGACCAACGTGCCGACCGCATCGGTCCGTGGACAGATTTTTTCGCCCTTGGCGCCACGCTCTATGCCATGCTTACGGCAACGACACCTCCGTCGGTCTCTTACATCAACGACGAAGGAGCAAACGCTTTCACTTTCCCACAACATGTGAGCATGTATTTGCGCAACGCCGTTATCAACATGATGCAACCCGGAACAAAGAAACGGCCGCAAAACGCAGTAGAAGTGAAACGTCTGTTGACCGCAGACAGTCAGCAAACAGGAGGCACAAATACTCACTCAGGTTATTCTGACGCCAACGAATCAACCATAGGCTATCAACAAACAAGATACACTACACAGTATCAGCAGCCACCCACAAGAAATGAGGCCATAAGAGTACAACCCAAGCCTAAAAGGCGTACTTGGATATGGCCTTTAGTCGGTGTTCTCATCCTGCTCATCATCATATCGACCATCCATGTGTTGAGTTATAGAGACGACATGGACAATATCGTCGATTCCATATCCCATACCGAAGAATCAACAATTGAAAATGCGGATCCTGTCACTTCTGGTATGGAATCTCTGAAAGAACTGACTGACTTAGCAAAGAACAACGGCAACGGGTGGACCGAAGCCGAATGGAAAGAAGCGCTCAAAGTGGCTACGATAGCCATAATACCCATGATAGAAGATTCATATAAGTTTGAAGAGAAATGTAAAAACAGCAACTCGGATGACCCTCAAGTATTGTCTGCCTTACAAGAAGAAGCAAATAATTTCGACATGAAATATAAGGATTTAGAAAAACAGTTTACAGAGTTTAGAAAAACTGCCGAATCATATGCCATTGGAGACAGTCTGATGAGTGATGACACATATGCTCAAGAACTGTACGAAGAACTGGGTATTTCAGAATTTATGGCCGATGAATGAGAGACAACTGCATATCATTATCAGGCTTTTATTTAATTTGACACAGGATGAAGAACAGATACTGATGAATATGCTAAAAAAAGGCCGTCGTTTTTGTGTATTAAATAAAAAATATATACATTTGCAAAAGAATAGTCACAAATTATTGAATCACCAAAAATAGAATACGAATATGAAGAAATTGTTGTTAGGGCTGCTGCTTATGTTTAGCACCGGCCTGTTCGCACAAAATGCGGATTTGAAAGATCTTATTCAGAAAGCCAAGACCCAAGGCGCCACATGGACCGAGGCACAGTGGAAAGACGCCATGAAAAAGGCTACCAAAGCCATGTCTCCAATGATGAAAGAATTCTCCGAGCTCACAAAAAAAGCAAAAAAAGCCGAAGAAGATGGTGACGAGGAGGCCATAGCAAAACTCATGCAAGAAATTGAGAATATCGATGCGAAATATAAAGAGGTGGATACACTGTTAGAAGAGTTTGACGCTATTTGCGAAAGTAATGCGATAGCAAAAAAACTCAGTGCTGACGATGTTTTCCAAGACGAAATGTTGAAAGAACTGGGTTTGGAAGACCTGCAATCGCTCGACATTATCAACAAAGAACTGTCAGACGATGACGATGATGATGACGTAACAGAAACAGAAACGGCAGCACCCGTCAGCGAAGGTTCACCTGAACTGGCCAAACTGATTGAGAAAGCCAAGGCAGAAGGCGGCACATGGAATGAGGAACAGTGGAAGAAAGCATTCCGT
>JAEEGL011526094.1_pt1 | contig 20270 bp, 15 predicted proteins | sample 9134231 | NCBI WGS metagenome assembly JAEEGL01 (sample SAMN16246548, study PRJNA631951) | gut metagenome | biome: gut microbiome; feature: rumen; material: fiber-attached | host: Bos | place: Iran: Karaj | collected 2018-10 | reverse complement strand
CTTGCCCGCCATAGTACCTTTGCAGCGTTCAAATTTTACTCACCAAACTTCTAAAGCTATGAAAACTGCCATTTTCCTGCTCACCCTGCTCTGCACCCTGCTCACCACTACTCCGCAACTCCACGCTCAAGTTGATGAACAACAGTCTTCCGAAACAGTAATTGAACCCTCCGACAGTCTTATCATTCAACAATACCGGCAGGTAGAACCCTATTTTCAAGAGGCGTACAGGCTCTACCCCTCCCTCCCACGAGGCGTTCTCGAAGCCGTTTCCTTCACCTACTCCCGTTTTCATCACCTCCGCCCCGACATGTTTCCTCATGAAAAGGGGCAAATCCCCGCTACTTACGGCATGATGGGCCTCACTTTAGACGGGGAGGGATTCTTCCAAAACAATTTGGAGAAAGTGTCTCTGCTGTCGGGTGTACCCGTGGATAAAATCATTCAGTCACCACGCGACAACATATTGGCATACGCCGCCGCCTACCATAAACTGATGCAACAATATGGCATCACCACCTCTGACCTGGCCGACCACTTCCCCATATTGGACTCGCTGTCGGAACTTCCCGTACCGACTACTGCCGGACTGAAATGGGCACTTACCAACCAGCACTATGCCTACGCCCTTTTCATCAATCATCCACTCTACCGACAAGCCTGTCACATAGAGATTCCCAAAGTGAACATTCTGCTGGTTTTTGGCATAGATGCGTCACTTTTACAATCTAATTCGAATGTTATTAAATACAATCAACAATTTGATAAAGAAAATATTACAGATGAAAATTTACAAAATCCCAAAATTGTAGAAGTTGATAATGTTGATTATCCAGGAGCAATCTGGTGTCCGGCAGGTTCGTGCAACTATTCAAGTCGAAATGGCCATGAAATATCGGCGGTAACCATCCATTACACGCAAGGCACCTACGCCGGAGCTATCGCATGGTTTCAGAACTGCACCCACAATGGGGTAGGCTCGCGTGTCTCCGCCCACTACGTGCTGCGCTCCATTGATGGACAAGTCACACAGATGGTGCGCGAAGTCGACAAGGCATGGCATGTCGGAAACTGCAACTCTTACACGGTCGGCATCGAACATGAGGCTTACGGCGACATCGCAAGTTATTTCACAACCGCCATGTATGAGAGTTCCGCCCTGCTCACCCGCAATATCTGCGACCGCAATGGGATCTCCCCCCTTCGCATGTTCTATCGCGACACGCTGGACGATGGCACCGTGCTCAACTACGGGCTCCACAGCCTGGGTGGTGAGACCTCCTGTATCAAAATCAAAGGCCACCAGCACTTCCCCGACCAGTCGCACACCGACCCCGGTCCCTATTGGAACTGGAACCGCTATTACAAATTGGTCAACTTCGATACGCCTGTTAATCAGTGCCATGCAGCCACGGGAACGCTGTACGACTCGGGCGGGCCGGATGGCAACTACGGGAACGACGAACGCCAGGTTGTCACCATCCAGGTGGACAATGCAGAAGCGATAGAACTTGTCTTCTCGCAATTTGAGTTGGAAGCCAACTACGACTTCCTGTGGATTTACGATGGTGCATCTGTCTTTTCTCCCCTCATCGTGCGTAGCAACACCATTTCACCCGGCATGGTACGATCCTCCGGTAATGCTATCACACTCGAGTTCCGCTCCGATTGCGCCACCACCGCCCCGGGCTGGACGGCCACTTGGAACGCCATACTGCCTGCCGCCCAAGACAATCCCCCTACCACAAACATCCTGCACAACGAAGAGGGTTGGGTGACCAGCAATATTGATGTGGGTTTTGACGACCAAGATGACCACGGTTTGGCATACCGCTTCTATCAAATAATGGGATATGACGGAACGGCATGGCGAGCACAGACCGACCGGGGCTTCGCCTGCGACAACTTTGATGATTTCAATACTGCTCTTTGGACGGTGGGGAGTGGTACCTGGAACGTCTCAAACCACCAACTGACACAAACCAGCACTGCCTCCTCGCAAATCACCGCCCCACTGCATCAAGGCCTAAGCAATGTCCACCTGTATGATGTTTATGCCTCCGTCAGCAACTGCCAATCGGATGGCAAACTGGAAATCGTGTTCAACGCCGACCGCCCCAATGTCACCACAGCAGGCACGGCCTACTCGGTGGCGATTTATCCACGGCAGCATGGAGTGAAAATAAGGCGATGGGTGAACGGCGACATCGTGACAATGGACAGTGTACAGGGGATCTATACTACAGAGGGCAACAACTATTTCTATCGCATTTTGTACGACAGAGAGCTTGGCAAAATCGCACTGTTCCGAGGCTCATCCCTGCTTCTTCAATGGCAAGACCCTGTGCCGCTGGCTATTCCTGGACGGTATGTGCAATTCCGAACAGAAGAACTCTCCGCTACTTTCGACAACTGGCGAGTATATCGCTCTCGTACGGACCGGGTGCAAGTGCTTGTCGGCTCCGGTGCCCATAACGACCTGCCCTGGCAGGCAACCAACAGTCAGCCAATGGCCAGAATCAAGTCGGTGGTGGTGGACGACGCCCTGCAATTCTCGCCACTGGTACAGAAGGAACTGCTGGTGGACTTCTCCCGGCCAGCGATGATGGGTGCCGTGAATGATGGTGATCAGCAGGATGTGGACGTGATGCACACCAATCAGGTGTCGGCTAACTGGCAGGTGGCCAATGAACCCAACTCTGGGATAGTGGGCTACGAATATGTAATAGGGGCCGTTGCCTCTACTACTACGCCATTAAAAGTGGGCTTTACCACGGAAAACCATTTTGTGGAAAGGTTGAAAATGAGGGATGGAGAACGTTATTATACCCAAGTTCGGGCTCTCAATGGGGCAGGAGTGTACTCACTTCCATTACGGTCTGACGGGTTTGTTTACCAGCCTTACAGTCGGACAAGCCGCACTGCTCAAAGAAATTGTTCCCTTCCACAGGTCACCATCGCTCCCAATCCCTGCAAAGATGGTTTTACCCTCACGCTTTCAGAATCTTCTTTGGTGGAAAAAACGGGTGTGCTAGCGGGCGACAAGTACAATCATTCTGAAAGAGGAATAGCAGAGGATGCAGAGGTGCGCATTTATGACCTGTGTGGCCAACTCATCATGGAGAAAAATTTCGATGGAATGAGTGGAGAGATTAGTACAAAAGATTGGTCTTCGGGATTTTACATCCTGCAACTCTGGCGCAACGGGGAAATGATAGCCGTGGAGAAAATCCTTAAAGAGTGAAGGAGGCAACGCTAATGCCTCCTTCATCTCTTCATCCAATACTCATATCCTCAGATTCCCTCATCTTTTCATCTTTTCATCTTTTCATCTCTTAATCTCTTCATCCTCATCTCCTCATCTCCCCATCCCTTCATCTTTTCCTCCCTTCATCTTTTCCTCCCTTCATCTTTTCCTCCCTTCATCTAATCCTCTCGTCCCTACTCCTTCTTCCCTTTCTTCCCCTTCTCCTCCAACCATTCTGGAAAAGCGTACGGCTTGTCTTCCAGGTTGAATTTTCCCTTGCGGAACCCGCGCATCCCGTAGTAGTTTTTCTCCAACTCTGCCAAGTCTTTCTCATAATCGCCTGTGGGATAAAAGGCGGGAAGAACACCCCCCCGCTTGGTGCGAAAATCGAGGTAGCCTGGCACAATCGGTACCCCAGCTTCCTGCGCGATGAAGTAAAAACCGCGCTTCCAGTTGCGATTCAGCTTGCGGGTGCCTTCCGGCGACAGCAGAAAGGCAATCTCATCCTGCTTCTTGATAAACTCAGCAGCAAAAACTGGAAACTTTTTCACATTAGCGCGGTCGATGGGAATACCCCCACACTTACGCAACAGCGGAGCCAACGGCCAGAAAAAGGCCTCCTTCTTGATGAGCAACGAAGCCTTGAACCCCATCACGTTAATGGCCATCGTGCCAATTAAAAAATCATAATAACTGGTGTGAGGTGCAAACAAAAGCACGCATTTCTTGATTTCTGGCGGAATGTTCACACAGTCGATTTTGTAGCCTAATAGTTTGAGAATGAAAGCATTGAATTTTCTCATATCGCAGTACCTGAAGGTTAAAAGTTTATTCGTTGAAAATCAGAGTGCCACCACTTCCCATTACCGACAGCGTGACTTTCGCCCCCAGCTTGAGTGCCACATTGCTGCCCGCATGTCCTACAGGAAATTGGTAGCAAATAGGATACGAATATTCCTGACAACAGGCCGCCACAATCTCCTCCGCCTCCTGACCAAACGGATTGGAGGGGTCGTTGTTGTGCATGTCGCTCATCGTACCAACCACTAACCCAGCCAAATGCGACAATTTTCCAGCACGTTTCAGCGCCTGCATCATGCGGTCCACATGATACAAATGCTCATCCAAATCCTCAATGAAAAGAATCTTTTCCGTTGTGTCCACATCCGACGAGGAACCCAACAGCGAGTAAAGAATCGACAGATTGCCTCCAATCACTTCTCCTTGCGCTGTTCCGGCCTTGTTTATGCCAAAATTTGGCACAGTGTAGGCTAGTACACCACCTGTAAGTGCTTGTACCATGGTCCTGTTGTTGATGTTGTCAAAATCAGAAGGTTGAATATTGATGGGCATGGTGCAATGCAGGGTGGCATACCCCATCTGGTGGAGGTGCGAGTGGAAGACCGTGATGTCGCTGTAGCCGCAAACCCATTTGGGATGCTGGGTAAAATGGGAAAAATCGAGCCGGTCGATGATGCGAACCGAACCGTAACCGCCCCGTGCGCACCAAATCGCCTTGATGTCGGGATCATCAAGGAAGGATTGGAAGTCCGCAGCGCGCTCCTCGTCGCTTCCTGCAAACTGAAACTGTTTGGCAAACAGGTTTTTACCAACTGCCACGCGAAAATGATGCATCTCCAAAAAGTCGATGGCAGCTTTCACCTCCTTGGGCGAAATTTTACGGGCTGGGGCTACAATACCAATACAGTCTCCGGGGTGCAGGTAGGGTGGAAAAATCATTGCGGATGGTTGATTTTGAGAATGCAAAAATACACAATTTTTCGGAAAGTATCAAGCATCCACATTCACCACCACACGAACTGCTTTAAAGCGGGCGTGTGTACGGAACTGCTGAAGCAACTCTTCTAAATGTAACTTTCTGTTATTCAGCTGATGATCTTTTGGGAATTTGATCCAAATATCTTTCAAATATTGCAACTGTATCTTGGCTACAAGCGGAAACTCGGGCCCCAACACCTGTCCAGGAAAATCCGAACGCAGACTATGAACCAGCACATCGGCAGCCTCGTTCAGCAACGCCTCATCGGTGTGCTTCAACGTGAGTTTGATCAACCTACAAATAGGAGGATAACCAAACTGCTTTCGTTCAGCAATTTGTGAGCGATACATCGAGGCGAAATCATTACTAACCACATACTTGAGGGCCGGATGGTCGGGCTGATAGCTCTGGATCACCACCGTTCCGGGCACCTCTTTCCGTCCCGCACGTCCGCTCACTTGCGACATGATCTGAAAGGCTCTTTCAAACGCCCGAAAATCTGGGAAGCTGATAAGGTTGTCAGCACTCAGCACTCCCACCACCGACACGCGGTCGAAATCCAAGCCTTTCGTAACCATCTGTGTTCCAACAAGAATATCTGTCTTGTGCTGCTCAAAATCGGAGATGATTCTTTGGTGGCCGTTTTTCGAACGGGTGGTGTCCATGTCCATGCGCTGTACCACCGCATGGGGAAACAATGCTGCCAGTTCATCCTCAATTTTTTCGGTGCCGAACCCCCGCATCTCAACATCGGTGCTGTGGCAGGTAGGACACTCCTTGGGCACATCGATGGCGTAACCGCAATAGTGGCATTTCAGTAAGTTGCTGCGTTTGTGGTAAGTTAGCGTCACATCGCAATATTTGCAGGTGGGTGAGCTCTGGCAGGTGTTGCAAATCATCCGCAGCGAGTATCCCCGTCGGTTTTGGAACAGGATCACCTGCTCCTTCTTTTCTAATGCCGCTGCAATTTTGTCTATTAAAAATTGTGAAAAAATGCCCGTTACTTTCTTCTGTCGCGCACTTTCCACCATGTTCACCACCCAAACCTCCGGCAGAACGCTTTTGGCAAATCGTTGCATCAGAGGTACATAGCCATACTTCTTCTGCTGAACATTGTAGAAAGTCTCCAAGGAAGGCGTGGCCGTTCCCAACAACACTTTGGCGTGATGCAACTGCGCCAACACCACCGCACAATCTCGGGCATGGTAGCGTGGCGCCGGATCCAGCTGCTTGTACGACTGGTCGTGTTCCTCATCCACCACGATAAGGCCTAAATTGCTGAATGGTAACAACAAAGCCGACCGTGCGCCCAGCACCAGCTGGTATTTGTCGCCTGAAGCGTGCTCGCTGTTCAGCACGCGCTCCCAAATCTCCACCCGTTCGTACTCGTTGAACCGCGAGTGATACACCCCAACTTTATCCCCGAAATATTTTCTTAACCGATTGACAATCTGTGAGGTAAGGGCAATCTCCGGCAACAAATACAACACCTGCTTCCCACTCTTCAACACCTCATCAATCAGCTTGATATACATCTCCGTCTTTCCGCTTCCCGTCACGCCGTGCAGCAACACACAGGAAAAATGCCCCATCTGTTGTCGAATTTGCGACAAAGCAGTGGTCTGTGCCTCCGAGAACTGGATGCTCTCCGCCGACTCCTGCGCATCGAAAGTCTGCAAACGACTGATGATGACCTCTTTCATCACCATCACATTCTTCTCAATTAATTTTTGTAAAGAAGATGATGAAACACGCTGATTTTCTGTTAATTCCTTTTTAGTTATACTTTGAGAAAAGTCATTGAATATGCCATTTTTTTGCAGAGTGCTCAGAAAAGCCAACAACACTTCCGCCTGTTTGGCCGTCTTTTTAGAAGCCTCCAGTTCGTTGAGTAGTGCATAGAGTTTTTCTTCATTGTGGGCGTAAGGTTCAGCCAATGAAATGTATGTTTCGCGCTTAGGCCGATAGGGGTCGTGGATCTCTTCGTCGGTAAGAAGAATTTGTTTCTCTACCAGCGACTTGATATAGGGATGGATTTTCGGAAGTTGCAGATTTTTAGACAATTCGCTGATAGTGGTCGTCTTGTAGTGTGCCACTGTTTCCACGATATGAACTTCATGTTCGTTGAGTTCCGACAGGTCTCCGTCGAAATCGGGATGTAGCTGAACGTGGGTTTCGCCCGCCAGTTTCAGTGCCGACGGCAGGGCGCAGGCCATCACTTCGCCGAGTGTGCAAAGGTAGTAGTCGGCCATCCATTGCCATAGCTGTAGCTGCTGTTCAGAGATGACGGGCATCTCGTCGATGACATCCGAAATATATTTGATGTTAATGGTTTGTGGTACAATATGATGAACTTTAAGCACCAGTCCCGAATAGAGTTTGTTTTTGCCGAACGGCACCACCACCCGCACGCCAAACTTCACTCTATCCACCATTGCTTGCGGAATTCGGTAGGTGAATGTGCCTTTCAGGGGAAGGGGAAGAAGAATGTCGGCAAAAAGCGTTTCCATTTTTGAGGGTTAGAAGTTGATCTCTGCAAGAATCTTGTCACAGGAACCGAGGTTTTCCTTCACAAAATCGGAACAAATCTGGCAGGTTTTCTGATAAAAGTCTGGTTCAGAGTTGAATCGTTCCATGACATGGCGCATCTCATCGGCATTATGTATTGAAAAACCGCCTTGGCGACGCACTAGTTCAACTGCCTCGTTGAATTTGGCATATTGGGGGCCAAAAAACACCGGGATGCCAAAAACAGCCGCCTCCAACGTGTTGTGCAGTCCTGTCTCAAAACCGCCTCCAACCATCGCCACATCCGCATATTTATAAATGCGGCTCAACAGGCCTATAGTGTCGATGATAAAGAGGTTATACTCTGCTAAATTTTGGTCACTTCTCTCTGAAAAACAGACAATTTTTTCTTCTTGAAAAAGAGATTTTATACCATTAACATGTTCTTTACTAATGACATGCGGTGCAAAAACGATTTTATAGTCATTTTTGATGAAGTCATAGATTTGATGTACTACCTTTTCGTCGGGTTGCCAGCTGCTCCCCACGACTAATAGTCTTTTGTCGCCTTTAAACTGCTCAATAAAATCGAGTTTTTCGTTCTGTTGAGCAATGGCATAAACTCGGTCGAAGCGGGTGTCGCCTGTTAAAGTAACATTTTCTATTCCAATATTTTGTAGAAGATGCTGGGATTCTTCATTCTGAACAAAAAAGTGGGTGCAGTCGTGAAGTTGTCGGGCGAACCACTTCCCGTAAGGCTTGAAAAAGTATTGTGATGGGCGGAAGATGGCGGAGAGATAGTAAAAAGGTATCTTTCTGTCAGTCAGTCCCTTCATAAAATTATACCAATATTCGTACTTGACAAAAAAAGCCATCTGTGGCTGTACAATGTCGAGGAACTGTCGTACTCGTTTTGGGGTGTCGCCCGGCAGATAGCAGGCAATGTCAATATCAGCATCATTTTTCTTTACCTCGTAGCCTGAAGGGGAGAAGAAGGTAACAAGAAAAGTAGCGTTGGGATAGCGTTGTTTCAGCTTCTGTATCAGTGGTTTGCCCTGCTCATACTCACCCAAAGAAGCGGCATGCAACCAGATCACAGACTTTCCGGCACACTTTTCTTTCAGCAGGGGGAATGTGGATTTCCGGCCGCGGTGCAGAAGTCTTGCTTTTTCATTGAAAAGTGACGCCATCGCGATAGCCGCATTGTAGAGATGGATGGAAAAGGTGTAGAGAAGTCTCATGTCGCAGCTTAATAGCGGTAGAGGGTTTGGATTTTGCGTTTTTCGTAAAGTGGTATCACCCAACCAACTTTGGGACCGATGAGCACACTGAACTTCTTTGTCTCATCTTTCCCGCCCAACACGATATTGAAGTCGCGGCTGCTTTTGCTCCAGATTTCGGAGACTTCAAAGCCAGCGTAGAAGCTGCACACGCGTCTTTTCTGCATGAAGAGATAACCCACGAACTGTGTGAGGCAGAAGCCATTGCAGCGTTGGTCGTAGCATTTTCTGTAGGGGTCTGCCAGCTGTGGAATCTGGTCGTCAGGATCGTTGATTCGGATTTTGTGCTCAAAGTAGCCGGCGTTGAGTTTCAGCCAGATACCCGAGTTGCGCCAACGGCTAACGGGGATGATTTTACCCACACCGGCACTGATGTTCCAGTAGCGCCCTTCGAAATAGATGGTGGCTTTGAGGCCGTTGCCATCGATGAGGTCGCCATTGGAGGTGAGCATGTCGGGACCCACAACGGCGGCTTGATTGCGCAATTTGGAACCGAAAAGGTAGTTGAAATCCAAGCTGATAGTCCAGTTTTTGTTGGTCTTGTAAGTGAGATCAACACCGAAATTCATGTTGGATTTGAAAGTCTCTTTCAAGGATCCGAAAGGCCATTGATAGGCAAAACTGGGGCTGACCCAAATGAAATGGGTGGTAGAATCCACCTCTCCAGCGCGCAACTCAACATCAGAACCTCGCTGGGCGTGAACGCTGAAGGTGGTGAACGCCAAAAGCAATGCAGTAATCAGTACAATCTTTCTCATCTTGTAAAAAAATCGGTTGCAAAGGTACGTGTTTTTATTGAAAAAAGAACTCTCTCAATAAAATTTCAGAAAGGTCATGGAAAATCCAAAAAAAAAGTGTATTTTTGCATACTTTCGTAAAAAATAAATTACTCTAAAAATCAATAGGTTAGGATTAGAAAATGAAAGAAGAAGGATTACAACTGTTTGAAGGTTTGAGAGAATTTTGCACGGGAGTGCTGTTCCAGTACGTTCCTAAGTTGCTCTACTCACTGCTTTTTCTGTTTATTGGCTGGAAACTGATAAAGTGGTTTACGGGTTTTTTGCACAAAATTTTTGTCAAAAAGAAATTCGATAAATCGCTTCAATCTTTTCTCCATTCCGTCATCGACATTGTGCTGAAAACCTTGCTCATTATCGCTGTTGCGGAGATGTTGGGCATCCAGATGACTTCCTTCATTGCCATCTTGGGAGCGGCTGGCTTGGCGGTCGGTATGGCGCTGCAAGGCACTTTGCAGAATTTTGCCGGAGGGGTTATCATCTTGATACTGAAGCCTTTCAAAGTGGGGGATTTTATTGAGCAGGGCGGTCTGTCCGGCACGGTTCAGGAAATCCAGATTTTCAACACCATCCTGCGAACTTTAGACAACAAAATTGTGATTGTACCTAACACACAATTGGCCACTAACACGGTGACCAACTACACGCGTAGCGGTAAGCGCCGTGTGGAGGTGAACGTGGGCATTGCCTATGGCGAGGATGTGAACAAGGCACGCGAGGTGTTGGTGGAGATGACGAAAAAATACCCGCTCATCATGCAGGACGAAGGCAACGAGCCCAGCGTTGTAGTGATGGGGTTGGGCAACAGTTCTGTTGATTTGCAGGTGCGGGCATGGGTGAAATCGGAAGACTATCTCTCCATCTTGGCCGCCTTGCAGCAAGACACTTACGAGACATTGGGAAAGAATAACATCGAGATACCGTTCAGTCAGATGACGGTTCACATTAACAACAAATAACTATGGGGAAGAAAATTTTAGTAGCCACCGGCGGTGGTGACTGTCCGGGACTCAACGCGGTGATTCGCGGCATCGTGAAACGTGCGGCGCAAGAGCCTGATATGAAAGTATATGGCTGTGTGGAGTCGTTCAATGGCATTTTGCGCGACACGGTGGATATTCGCCGGTTGACCGAGAGTGATGTGGCTGGCATTCACGTGCAGGGCGGTACCATCATCAAGACCACCAACAGGGGCGGCCCATTCCATTTCCCCGTTCGCCAACCTGACGGCTCATGGGTGATAGAAGACCGCTCACAGCTGATGAAACAACGCTTTGAAGAGATGGGCTTTGATGCCATCATCAACATCGGCGGCGACGGCTCACAGCGTATCTCCCTGCAATTGGCCAAGATGGGCTTCAATGTGGTGGGTGTGCCGAAAACCATCGACAACGACCTGTCGTGTACCGACTTTACCTTCGGTTTCCAGACCGCAGTGGAGATTGCCACAGAGGCTTTCGACAAGTTGGTGACCACCGCTTCGAGTCACAACCGCGTGTTCATCATGGAGGTGATGGGGCGCGACGCGGGATGGATTGCGCTGAACACCGCCATCGCCGGCGGTGCCGAGGTGTGCATCATCCCCGAAATCCCCTACGACCCGCGTGTCATCGCCAATAAGATTGCCTCGCGCTACCAGAACAACTACGGCTTCTGCAACATCGTCATTGCAGAAGGTGCGAAATCGCTGGACGGCAAAGTGACGGGCGTGGCTCCCACCGCTGTCGGCGACCGCCACATCAAACTGGGCGGCGTGGGCGAGAAGCTGAAAGCAGAACTGGAGGCCATCGGCATCGAGCACGACATCCGCGTGACCGTGCTGGGACACCTGCAGCGCGGCGGTACCCCCATCGCCTACGACCGCGTGCTGGCCACCGAATTTGGCGTGAAGGCCGTGGAACTCATCAAAGAAGAGAAATATGGCAACATGGTGGTTTACAACCATCCCAAGATCTCCTATGTCTCACTTGAAAAGGCATTGGAGACTCCCAACTTCGTGAAACCCGCCACCAGCGATTTGGTCCGCACCGCCCGTGGTGTGGGCATCTCCTTCGGCGACTAACCCCTTCAAACATCATCCAAAACAAAAAAATCGAAAACTATATGGATAATTTCATCGTATCAGCCCGAAAGTACCGCCCGACCACCTTCAACTCGGTGGTGGGTCAGGAGCATATCACCTCGACGCTGAAGAATGCCATCAAAACCCATCAGGTGGCGCAGACTTTCCTGTTCTGCGGACCGAGGGGGGTGGGCAAAACCACCTGTGCGCGTATCTTCGCCAAGGCCCTCAACTGCGACAACCCCACACCCGACTTCGAGCCGTGCAACGAGTGCGAGTCGTGCAAGGCCTTCAACGCATCGGCTTCGTTCAACGTGTATGAGCTCGACGCGGCCTCCAACAATTCGGTGGAGGACATCCGCGCCTTGGTCGAGCAGGTGCGCCTGGCCCCAGTGGGCGCCAAATACAAGGTGTATATCATCGATGAGGTTCACATGCTGTCGCAGTCGGCCTTCAACGCCTTCCTCAAGACCTTGGAGGAACCGCCCGCGTACGCCAAGTTCATCATGGCCACTACTGAAAAGCACAAGATTATCCCGACCATCCTCTCGCGCTGCCAAGTCTATGATTTTAGGCGCATCAAGGAGACGGATATTATGAAGCACTTGCAATATGTAGCTGAAAAAGAAGGTGTTAAGGCAGAGGAAGAAGCACTGCGCGTGGTGGCGACCAAGGCAGACGGCGCTCTGCGTGACGCCCTCTCCATCTTCGACCAGTTGGTGAGCTTCTCGGGCAGCAACATCACCTACGAGGCGGCTGTGACCAACCTCAACGTGCTGGATGTGGACAACTACTTCAAGATGGTGGATGCCCTGTTTGATGAAGACTCCACCAAGCCATTATTGCTTTTCGATGAGATCTTGGAGAAAGGATTTGATGGCCAGAACTTTATCGCCGGACTTGCCTCCCATTTCCGCAACCTGTTGATGGCACAAAACAGTCAGACGGTCAAGCTGATGGAGGTGGCTGACACCATCAAGCAGAAATTCATTGCACAAGCTCAAAACGCTGATAAAGCATTGTTGATGAGAGCTTTGGAGATGGCCAGCAAGTGCGATTTCAACTATAAGGCTGCGACCAACAAACGACTGTTGGTGGAGATTTGTCTGATGCAAATCAATGCCAACTACATTTGGTTAAAGAAGAAAGGCGCACAGGTAGCATTCGCGAGGCAACCACGGGAGTGCTGAAAATCCAAGTCTGTCCGCACCGATACAAGGTATCGTGGATACGCGGACCCCAGTGAAATCCTCAATGGGATTTGTCTCACCTGACGCCATCGTCAGCCCCAGTCCGTCCATCCGGAACCTGGTACACGACCCCGCCCCGAAGAATGTTGCGCCGGCACCGACAACCATACCGACACCGCCCGCAACAGAACCCGCAATTGTTGCGACCGAACCAACGCCGGCCGAAACCGAACCCACAATCGTAGAGACGCGCCATGGCACGTCTCTACCACAAAATACCGAACCAACGGTAACCGAACCGAACCCGACGGCACCCGAACCCGCCATCGTTGCGGCCGAACCAACGCCGACCGTAACCGAACCTGCCATCGTAGAGACGCGCTGCAGCACGTCTCTACAACAACAAAACGACACCCCCACACAGGATGCCGAAACCCCACAACAACCCGCATCATCCCCCGTGAATGATCCCGATAATTATTTCGAAAAATTCAAGGAACAATGGGATGCGATGGTGGACAATGTCTTCAGCAAGGTGCCTACCCTTCTGACGCCGCTGAAGAACTACCCACTGGAGGTGAAAAACAATGTGGTGTATCTGAAATTGCGGAACAGCATGCAGGTGGATGATTTCTCTATCAAGAAAGTCGCTGTCCTGCAATATCTTCGCAACCACTTCGACCCCAACATCAACGATGTGGAGGTGTCGATTGACGACAAGACCGAGCTGAAAAAGTATATTTTGGACGAAAAAGACAAAATTCAGGAGCTGCAGCATCAGAACCCTGATTTTGCCGAATTTATGCAAACTCTTCATCTACAATCGTGTAATTAATTCATCATGAAGAAAATATTCTCACTCATTCTGACGATGTTGACCATCACCCTTTATGGGCAGGAGGAGGTGAATGCTTACGATGAGTTGTCGGTTTGGGGGAAATATTCGGGTGAGAATCTCTACGTGCTGAATCCATCAGAGAATGGAACTTTCAGTGTGAAAGAGGTTTATGTGGATGGGAAAGCATTGGAATTTTGCCAAGAGTCGAATGCGTTTGAAATTCCGTTGGAGGGGCATGAGCCGAACAGTTTCGTATATGTGAAAATCGTTCATCTCCCACAAATCAAACCTTTGATTATCAATGAAGAAAGTCTGATAAAAGAGTCGGAATTCTCGTTGCCTTCTTTCGTTTACAATAAGAAGAGCAAATTGTTGGAATGGAAAGCGGTGGAGATGGATGCCGCGTGCAGTTATCGGTTGGAGCAGATGTTGTATGGAAAATGGGTGGTAGTGAAGAAATTAGGGAAGCCTACTGATATGTTGGCGGAGAATTTTCTGCCCGTGCAGCTCAGTGGGATGAACCTTTTTAGAATTGTGCAGACCGATGAGGGTGGGCAGGAGCTGTCGTCGCCGGTGGTGAAGTTGAAGTGCCCTAATCGCAAGATCTTACTCCTGACCGACAAGGTGAAGGAATTTATTGAGTTTACGGAAGTTACACATTACGAACTGTACGATGCTAACGGCACGTTCTTGAAGCGGGGAACGGCGAAAAAGGTCAGTGTGACAGACCTTCCCAAAGGCACGTATTGGGTGAATTTTGATGGAAAAGAGGCAGTAATCACAAAAAAATAGAGCTATGCAACTCGACAAACCCTATTACAGCATTTCTGAAACGGCCCAGATGTTCAACGTGAACACCTCATTACTAAGGTATTGGGAGAAGGAGTTCACACAGATCAAGCCATTCAAGAACAAAAAGGGAGACCGTTATTTTACCCCGAAAGACATCGAAATCATACAAATCATTTATAATCTGACGAAGATACAAGGCTATACGTTGCAGGGGGCGAAAGATGAGTTAAAACGGGCCTACGGCAAGCATGCTTCGCAGGCGCAGGCAGTGGCTACTTTGCGTGAAATTAGAGAAAAATTGATAGCCATACGCGACAGTCTTTAAAAAAATGAAAAAACATCTGCCATAACTCCTAACATTTTTGTATTTTTGTCGCTTCATTTAAAAGATAATCAATATCAAATCAAAATAATATTATGCGTCCTGATTTTAGTAAAGTCACTCACAGAACCGCCCCGAAAAACAAAGAGAGTTTTCAGGAGTGGTCGAAAGTGAATCACATTGATTTTAATCGGCTTACGGCGGAACAGATTCCTTGTAAGCCAGTTTATGGGAAAGAAGATTTAGAAGGCATGGAGCATCTGAACTATGCTGCCGGTATCGCCCCCTTCCTGCGTGGTCCCTACTCCACCATGTACGTGATGCGTCCGTGGACCATCCGTCAATACGCCGGTTTTTCTACCGCAGAAGAGTCCAACGCCTTCTACCGTCGCAACATCGCCGCCGGTCAGAAAGGTCTGTCCGTTGCGTTCGACTTGGCCACACACCGCGGCTATGATGCTGATCACGAGCGCGTTTTGGGAGATGTGGGTAAGGCTGGTGTGAGTATCTGCTCGGTGGAAGACATGAAGGTGCTTTTCAACCAGATTCCGCTCAACAAGATGTCCGTCTCCATGACGATGAACGGTGCCGTGATGCCCATCCTGGCTTTCTACATTGTGGCCGCCTTGGAGCAAGGGGCCAAGTTTGAGGAGTTGCAGGGGACCATCCAGAACGACATCTTGAAGGAGTTCATGGTGCGCAACACCTACATTTATCCGCCGGAGCACTCCATGCGGATTATCGCCGACATCTTTGAGTTCACCTCTCAGAATATGCCGAAATTCAACAGCATCTCCATCTCCGGCTACCATATGCAGGAGGCAGGTGCTACCTCCGATATCGAGATGGCCTACACCTTGGCCGACGGTTGGGACTACCTCCGTACGGGTGTGAAGGCCGGTTTGGACATTGATGCCTTCGCACCGCGTCTCTCCTTCTTCTGGTGCTCGGGAATGAACCATTTCATGGAGATTGCCAAGATGCGCGCCGCCCGTATGCTCTGGGCCAAGATTGTGAGTACTTTCAATCCCAAGAATCCGAAATCATTGGCTTTGCGTACCCATACGCAGACATCAGGCTGGTCGCTCACCGAGCAAGACCCGTTCAACAATGTGGCTCGTACCTGCATCGAGGCTATGGGAGCTGCCCTGGGTCACACCCAGTCGCTGCATACCAACGCCTTGGACGAGGCTATCGCTCTGCCGACCGACTTCAGCGCCCGTATCGCGCGTAACACGCAGATTTACATTCAGGAAGAGACCAATGTGTGCCGTGTGGTGGACCCGTGGGCTGGTTCCTACTATGTGGAGACGCTGACCAACGAGCTGGCGCACCGTGCTTGGAAGCACATCCAGGAGGTGGAATCGCTCGGCGGTATGGCCAAGGCTATCGAGACTGGCATCCCGAAGATGCGTATCGAGGAGGCCGCAGCCCGCAAGCAGGCCCGTATCGACTCGGGTACCGAAAGCATCATCGGTGTCAACAAATACCGTTTGGAGAAGGAAGATCCGATAGAAACTCTCGAGGTGGACAACACCGTGGTGCGCGAGGCGCAGATCAAGCGTTTGCAGGAGCTGCGTGCCAACCGTAACAACGAAGAGGTGCAGGCCGCACTCGAGGCCATCACCGAGTGTGCGAAGAGCGGCAAGGGCAACTTGCTGGCGCTCTCCATCGACGCCGCCCAGAAGCGCGCCACCCTCGGCGAGATCTCCTTCGCAATGGAAAAAGTATTCGGACGTTATAAAGCGAAAATAAATTTGATTACAGGCGTGTACAGTTCACAGCAAGAAAACAACGACACTTACAAGAAAGCGTGCGCCATGGCCGACGCTTTTGCAAAGAAAGAGGGACGTCGTCCCCGTATCATGGTGGCCAAGATGGGTCAGGACGGTCACGACCGTGGTGCCAAGGTGGTAGCCACCGGTTATGCCGACATCGGTTTTGATGTGGATATGGGTCCGTTGTTCCAGACTCCGGCGGAAGCTGCCAAGCAGGCAGTGGAGAATGACGTTCATGTGATGGGGGTCTCCTCTCTGGCCGCTGGTCACAAGACACTGGTACCGCAGGTGATTGAGGAACTTAAGAAGCTTGGCCGCGAGGATATCATCGTGGTGGTGGGTGGTGTGATTCCGCCGCAGGACTACGACTTCCTCTATAAAGCTGGTGCCGCCGCCATTTTCGGTCCTGGCAGCATTATCAGCGAATGTGCCATCAAGATCCTGGAGATTTTGGAAGCTTAAAGTTGCGTTTTATTTTATATTCATTTAATAATTATTGAGATATGAAACTCAAATTGATATACCCCAAGTGGAAAAAACTACCTGGTCAGACCACCTTTACATTACCTCCTCATGGCCCCGTGGTTTATGCCGCCACCCTGCCCGAGTATGTGGACGTTTCTTTCACCGATGAGAACGTGGAAGATTTGGATTTTGATGAAGAATGCGATGCGGTGGCCATCTCCATGATGCTCTCTACGCAGGTAAAGCGCGGATGGGCTATCGCCGATGAGTACCGACGCAGAGGCAAAAAGGTGATGTTCGGTGGTATCTCCACCATGCTTCATGCGGAGGAGACGCTGCTCCATGCCGACAGCATCTTCTTGGGCGAAGCCGAAGGAAGACAGGAGCAGGTTTTTGACGATTTGAGAAAAGGCCAGCTGAAGAAGGTCTATAACTTTATGGGCAAACAGCCCCCCATTGAATTGGTAGGTCCTGCCCGCCGCGACCTTTACAAACGGGAGCTGTACAACCATAAAGGCGTGCAGATGGTGGACTTGTTCCATGCCTCCCGTGGCTGTAAGTTCAGTTGCTACCCCTGTGCCGTCTCTTACCTCGGAGGCCGCTGCTTCCGCCCCCGTCCAGTGGAAAAAGCCATCGAAGAACTCGAGACCATCGACAATAACCGTCTCTTCATCGTAGATAACTCACTGGCACAGTGTACAGAATGGGAAATGGACCTCTTCCGCGAGATGATTCCGCTGAAGAAAAAATGGATCAGTCATACCATTGAGGACAAGCCCGAAGTGCTGGATTTGGCCGCACAGGCGGGTGCCTGGTATGTGTATCAGGCGGTTTACGATACTTCCGACTATATTAAGGAGCGTGTGAAACGCTACCACGACTACGGTATCGGTGTGGAAGGAACCATCCTTTTAGGTCTTGACAACCAGACCGAAGACGACATCCTCCGTCTGATAGACTTCCTTTTGAAGATTGATCTGGACTTGGCCGAGTTCACCGTTTTGGCTCCTTTCCCGCACACCAAGGCCTACGACGACCTGATGCGCCAAGGGCGTATATTCGACCACGACTGGGATCATTACAATGCCGGTCAGGTGGTGTATCAGCCCAAGCACATGTCGCCGGAGAGATTGCAGGAGCTGTATGAGTATGCTTGGAAATCGTTCTATCAGGATGAGACTCAGGAAGAAAAGATGTTCAAGCTGTTCACCAACGTGGTACTTCGTGAGATGGAAGACGGCACCTATCGTCCGCGTAATCGTAAATTGGCCAACAAGACTTTCGGTAAAGATGTGGATCGTTCCGCTTCCAAAGTTAACCTTCGTTAATAATCTTAAAATCAAAATATTACCATGAAAGTTCCTCCGAAATATTATGATGAGATTTTTGATTTTGCTGGTCAGTGGGATATGCCTTCCAAATGCGGATTGAAACTGATTCAGCGAGGCGACACTACCATTATCCTCACCACCGAACTGTATCAGGATAATCCTGGCAGTTCCATCACGTACACCGGCGGTTCGTTGATCAAGCAAGTTTGTGATGCTAAAAAATTGGATATCAATAAAATAACTTATATCGAATGCAATCCTGACACGCATTCCAAATTGTCGTTTTATGATGAGGAGATGTTCCGTGTAAAATTCGACCTGCAAGACGGAATGCCCACCAATTTGCAGTACGAGCAGTTGACTCAGGACGAAATCAAAAATCTTTTGTAATTCTTCCCGTTTTTTGACCATTTCTGAATGATGATGAAAAAAATACTCCTTTTATGCGTCTGCTTGCTGTCGATGGGATGGCTGGCAGCCCAGCATCAGGTTATCAAGTTGTGGAAATACCATAAACCTCATCATCTGTGGCCCACCGAACTGCATTGCTATCCTGCTCCTGACTCCATCAACACGGGAGTTGCGGTGATTGTCTGTCCGGGCGGCAGCTACAGTCATCTGATGGGTATTAAAACCGAAGGTTTTGGCGTGGCCGAATGGCTCAACACGCAGGGTATCAACGCCTACGTGCTCCGTTACCGTACCGGCAACAAGGGGTATCATCATCCTGCTATGATTCAAGATATACAGCACGCCATCCAGTTCCTGCGCGTCAATGCTGAAGGCTGGCACATCAACCCCAACAAGGTAGGAGCGATGGGCTTCTCTGCTGGTGGTCACCTCGTGACCATGGCTGGCGTCTATCACGATACCTGCTTCCTCGCTCCCCTCGGCCTCGTGTGCGAGTATAGCAACCGTCCTGACTTTGTGGTGCCGGTCTATCCTGTGGTCTCCATGCAGGACAGCATCGCCCACCAGCGCTCGCGCCGCAACCTGCTCACCCGCCATTACACCAAAGAGCAGCAGGACCAGTACTCCATGGAGTTGCAGATTCCTGCCGACATGCCGCCCACTTTCCTGGTGACGGCCATTGATGACCCTGTCGTCATGTACCAGAACTCCGTCAACCTCGACCGTGCCCTTACCGCGCAGCACATCCCGCATGTGTTTTTGCTGTACAATACCGGCGGACATGGCTATGGGATGGATAATAGCAAGGCCCCCGAAGCCGCCCAGTGGCGCTTCAAATTTGTGGAATGGCTACACGAAATCAATATTTTGCCGTAATTAATCATTCGGACGCACGCGGTGCGTCTCTACATTATATTTGATATGTTCAAACCCGAAATAGAATTCCAGCCGCGAAATGTCATCAAGGCATTCCAAGAGGAGAAATTGCGTGAGGATTTGCAATACCTGAAAATCCATTCCAAATTCTACCAAAATCTTTTCTCTAAAAATCATATTGACATCTCCAAAATTAAAACTTTGGAAGATTTGCAGCATATCCCCGTCACCACCAAGGAGGATTTGCAGCTGTACAATGAGGACTTTTTCTGCGTGGAAAAGAGCAAGATAGCGGATTATATCACCACTTCCGGCACGTTGAGCGACCCGACCACCTTTGCCATGACGCAGCACGACCTTGACAGGCTCGCCTACAACGAGGCTATCTCGTTCACCTGCGCGCAGGGCCATTCCGGTGAAATCTACCAGCTGATGACCACCATCGACAAGCGGTTCATGGCCGGACTTGCCTACTTCCTCGGCATCGTGAAGATGGGTGCCAGCGTGATTCGTGTCGGCAACGGAATCCCCGAACTCCAGTGGGACACCATCCGCCGCATGAAACCCGACGCCATCATCTGCGTACCGTCCTT
>JAEEGL017450885.1_pt1 | contig 20271 bp, 14 predicted proteins | sample 9134231 | NCBI WGS metagenome assembly JAEEGL01 (sample SAMN16246548, study PRJNA631951) | gut metagenome | biome: gut microbiome; feature: rumen; material: fiber-attached | host: Bos | place: Iran: Karaj | collected 2018-10 | reverse complement strand
GCGGTGTTCGATTACCTCAAGCTCAGCGACGGCTACGCGATCTTCGAGATCGTGCCGCCGAAGAAGTGGGTCGGGCAGACGGTCCTGAGCGCGGATATCCGCCGCAGGCACAACGTCAATATCATCGCGATCAAGACGCCGAGCGGGCATATGCTGCTGCCCACCCCCGATTACGTCTTCAATGCCGACGATCACCTGATGGTGTTCGGAAAGCACGCCGCGATCGAGAAGCTCTGACGGCAAACGGCCCGGGCGGCTGAACGCCGCCGCGCCGGGTCACAATATATGATGTATGCGCAAAAAAGTACTTGCTTTTTTCCCCGCGTTGTAGTATCATATTTCGCGGACTTAAAACCACGGAGAGATGGCTGAGCTTGGTCTAAGGCGCACGACTGGAAATCGTGTATACGGGGAACCGTATCAAGGGTTCGAATCCCTTTCTCTCCGCCAAATAAATACCTCCCACTTGGGAGGTATTTTTTGTGCCGTATAGTGCAGGGATTCGAAGCCGCGAAAAGCAAAGGCAACCGTGTTGCCTTTGCCGCGGCCGGCTTTTTTGCATAGGGCAAGTGCGAAGCGGTTTGAGCGAGCACGCGACCCGATATGCAAAAAAGGAATCCCTTTCTCTCTTGGACTCTAGCTTTTATAATCGATCCGTAACTTATACCCCTCATCAGTCATCGGGTCGCTCCGCGCTCCCCGCCGACAGCTTCCCCCCAGGGGGAAGCCATGCGATGGGCTCCATTTTTCGATCGTGGTTTGATCCGCTTGCCGTTCGGCTGGCGGATGGTATCCGCCCCTACGAGTTTTTGTAATCGGAGGATTGACGTTCCGCTCTTTGTATTGCTTATTAACGGTTTTTCTGGTATAGTTGAGGCATCAAACGCGGAGCGGACGAACCATGGTCATCATCATTACAGGCGCATCCCACACCGGCAAGACGCTTCTGGCGCAGCGGATGCTTGAAAAATACAGATACCCCTATCTGTCCGTCGATCACCTCAAGATGGGCCTGATACGCAGCGGGAACACCGCGCTGACGCCCTATGACGACGAGGCGCTGACCGGGTACCTCTGGCCCATCGTGTGCGGAATGATCAAGACCGCGACAGAGAACCGGCAGGATCTGATCGTCGAGGGCTGCTACGTGCCGTTCGACTGGCGCGGGAGCTTCCCGGAGGAGTACCTTCCCCATATACGCTTTATCTGCCTGGCCTTTACCGAAGGCTATATCGACGCGCATTTCGAGGAGATCCGTGCCCATGCCTGCGCGATCGAGGCGCGGCTTTTCGTTGACGACCTGACGAAGGAGGGCGTGAAGGCGGAGAATCGGCGATATCTTGAGGGTTTTTCGCAGCGCGGCGAAAACGTGGTAATGATAGACTCCCCCGCCTTCTATACGGGCGGCACGGCGGCGCTTTGGGAGCGTTTATCCTCCGATCCTGCCGATCCAGCAGAGGAAGAAGCGGATCCCTTGATCGAGGATGCCAGGCGCTATATCGAGCGGCTTTTTATGAACGACCGCGGCGGGCACGACGCGGCGCATTCGCTGCGCGTGTACAGAAACGCGATGGAGATCGCCTCGGGCGAGCCGGGGTGCGATAAAAGCATTGCCGCGCTCGCCGCGCTGCTGCACGACGCCGACGACCATAAGCTGTTTTCGACCGAGAATAACTATAACGCCCGGGCGTTTCTTACCGAGCACGGGATCGAAGGGGGCGAGGCCGAGCGCATCGTGGACGCGATCAACTCCGTTTCGTTCAGCCGGAACCGCGGCAGGACCCCGGGGACAATCGAGGGCCGGGTCGTGCAGGACGCCGACAGGCTGGATGCGATCGGCGCGGTCGGCATCGCCAGGACCTTCGCCTACGGCGGCGGGCACGGGCGCAGCATCGAGGGGAGCGTGGAGCACTTCTACGATAAGCTGCTGCTCCTTAAGGACCTTATGAATACCGACGCCGCGAAGACGCTTGCCGAGAGCCGCCACGCCTTTATGGAGGCCTTCCTTGAAGAGCTCGCCTTCGAGACCGGCATCTCCGGCAAAAGCCTATAAAACGTCACATTTTTGCCGCCGACCGCCCGTTGAACCGCAGATGAATTTCTGTTATAATACAGTCAGACGATCGGCAAATACCCTCAATTGAAAGGCAATGCTATGAACGAACGCAAATTCACCGTCAATTCCCTGGTCCTGATCGTGATGATCTTCTCGCTCGCGCTGCTGTTCTTCACCGTCAACCTCGTCACGATGGCGGAGCCCTACGCCGAAAACAGCTTTTACAGGATCGAGGGCACGAAATACTACGTGCATTATTCCACGATGGATCCCAGCGGTATCTACCTCGGGAGCGGCCGCACCGCGGAGCTGATGATCGAGGGCAAGTACGGGCACGACTGGGGCGCCGTCGCCGTGGGCGACAAGCTCTATATCAACGAGTATTCGAAGACCGATTTCGGCATAATGCTGACGAGGCTCGTGTGCATCGACCTTACCACGTTCGAGAAGACCGTGCTTAGGAACGACACGATGCTGCGCGGCCGCTGCCGCTCGGGCGAGCTGGTTGCGGTGAGCGGCTTTGTGATGCCCTCCAACATGCCCGATACCAACTCGCTCTGCAAGATGTACAGCTTCTCCAAGAACGATATCCATCTTGAGGATAAGGACGCGGTGGTGCTCTACATCGATCCCGAGACCGCCGCGGTGGTTCACAGCGTGCGCGATAAAGCGGCGCTTGAGGACGATTTCGAGAGCCGATTCATCGAGACGACGCTTGAGGAGGCAGCACAATGAAGGTCCAATTCGGTCTTAAACTGATCAGAAAGATCACCGGCGCCGATATCAACGTCTATATTCAGCAGTTCGCCGCGATACTGCCCGTGCTGCATATCTCGCTTGCGGCGGGCTATATGGCCCTGCTCGCGCGCAGCACGGTATCGTCCTTCCTGTTCGACGTGGGCGTTTCGACGCTTCCCCGCGCCGTGGTCTTCGGCATCTCCCGCCTCTACGGGCTTGTAAAGAGCGAGCTGCTGCTCTGCTTCCTTATCCTCGCCTATGCTCTCGCGCTGGGTCTTATCGCGCACCGGCTCTTCCATATCAAGCGCGAACGCTCCCGCGTGTGCCACTGGATCTTCATCGCGCTGATCGCCTGCGACCTGGTGCTGCGCCTGATGCCGTTTGAATTCAACCGCACCTTCGGCGTCGCGCCCGCGATCATCGGCTTCGTGCTCAACCTTGCAGGCCTGGTGCTGCTCGTGCTCGACCTCTATTTCGACCGCAGGAACGAAAGCGGTGAAACGGCGCTCAACTGAGCCTTTATAAACGCATCGCCCCGCTGCCATTCGGCAGCGGGGCGATTTTTCGTTTTGCTTATTCTTTTTCAGGCCCGGGGACTCAGTCCTCGATCATGATGACCTTCTTCTCGGGGAGCTTGGCTTCCTTCTTGGGCACGGTCAGCTTGAGCACGCCGTCCTCGAACTTCGCCTTGATATCGGTCTCGTCGAGATTCTTGCCGACGTAGAAGCTCCTCTGCATCGAGCCCGCATAGCGCTCGCGGCGGATCAGCTTGCCCTGCTTGTCGTTACGGTCGGTATCGAGGCCCTTGGCCGCGGTGACGGTCAGATAGCCGTTCTCAAGGCTGAGGCCGATCTCATCCTTCTTGAAGCCGGGCAGATCGATATCCACCTCGTAGCGGTCGTCATGCTCATGGACGTCGGTCCTCATCACGTGCGGCGCGTTCTTGCCGTAAAGCTTCTTGTCGACGTCTTCCAGATCCCTGAAGGTCGGGAAGGTCATGTCCATGAGGTCGTCAAAGATACTGTCGTTGAAAATACGCGGATACAACATAAGTCATTCCTCCTTTACGCATTGCGTGTTGTACTTCGCATTGGGACGGAGGGTCCTTGCTTCGGATCCCGCGGGGATTCGCTTTCGCCCGTCCTCCGGGATCCCGCTCTCTGTTCCTTTGTTTGTGACTGTATTATAGCATCGATTGTTAGCACTGTCAAGCGTTGAGTGCTAATAATCCGATGAACCTTTTGTGACAGTCCACAATATTGCCATTATTGGCCGTTTGGGGAGGAATTATACGCGCTTTGAATAAAAAAGCCCGCTCGAAAGCGGGCAGATGACTGTAAACAGCCGATCAGAAGGTCTTTACGGCGATCTCAAAGCCGTTGAGCGCCGTCACGGAAGCGGCGTCCGCGGCGTCGATAAAGAGCACGGACGGCTGCTCGCGCGGGATATAGGCTATCAGCATCTCGTCGGAAGCGAGCTCCTTCGCGGCCGCGGCGGCGACCGAAAGTTTCTCAAACGAGAATAGCCTGTTCGCGGCGATGCAGGCGCTGACGAGGCTGCCGTTTTTATCGAGCGCGGCGGCGGAGAACAGCGCGTCATAGACCTCCCCCGTCCCCTCCGAGAAATGCGGGTGGCGGTAGAGCACGCGGTCCTCCGAGGAAACGCGGTAGTACTCCTTCGCGTCCTCATAATCAAAGGCGCGGTAGACGGCGCAGGCCGAGCCCGCGGCCATCGGCAGCCCGACGCATTCCTTTGGCTCCTCGCCGATAAGGGTGGAGATGACGTACTGCCCGTCGTCCTCCAGCCCCGCAAGCGTTAAGGTGAGGCCGTCCGGAGCGATCAGATAGCCCCTGTCGTACCCCGCGCGCACGAGCTGGTCGCGCAGATGATCGAGCATATAGGCGTACCTGAGCCAACCGAGGTCGAGTGCTGAGGGCTTGACCTCATAATCGCTCTCAAAGCGCTCGTACTCCGCCGAGACCGAGAAATTGACGATATGCTTTATGGGATCGACGAGCCTGAGCGAGAAGTTCGCTTCGTTCGTGCAGGCCGCGGCGATACCCGCAAGCCGCTCCGCCTCGGGCTCGTTGACGGCCGGATCGAAGCTCTCCCTGTCGTTCAAAACGCGGATCTGCTGCCACTCGGTATAGAGCGCGCCGCCGAAGAGGTTGAATTCGCCCGCCTCGGTATGCTTCACGGCGTCGGCCAGAATGGCGTAGAGATCGGGGTCGAGCTCTATATCCTCGCCCCTGTGCGCGTTGATGTACGCGATGTTTTTAAAGCCCTCGTACTCATTTTCGGGATCGAGCAGCTTATAGATGCGCTTGAGCGCGCTGCTGTACAGCGTTTTGAGCTCCATCTGCGCGCTGCGGATCTCCTCGCTGCTGCCGGAAAAATAGTAGGTGAAGGAAACGCCGCTCGCGTAGAGCGGGCAGTCGGCGTCCGCCTCGGCGTCCACGGCGTAGTAGCCGGGGACCTTGCGTACGATCCGGCTCAGGGCGAAGGCGGAGAGGGATAGGAACGCGGCGACCGCGAGGATGAGCGCGATAGTGCGTATCCTTTTCTTTTTGCGCTCCTCCGGGGTGAGGTTCTTATTCTCGATGCCGTCGATCACGAGGGGCTGCGGGGCTTTTGCTTTATTCTTGCTCATGGTGACTTTTCTATCGCCCGATCGGGGCGCTTAAAAAATGCAGCCGGCCGATTTGGGGCCGGCTGCGAAGGATTCCTGCTTACTCCTGTGCGGGAGCGGTGTTGCGGATCTCCCTGTACTTCTCGATCTCCGACGGGCTGCCGTAGACGAAATGCCCGGGGACGACTTCGGTAAGCGCGGGCTGCTCCTGAGAATAATCGTGCATCTTCGTGTCGTAGACGAAGAGCTTCTTGTTCTTCTCGAGGATGGGATCCGGAACGGGGATCGCGCTCATAAGGGACTTGGTGTAGGGATGCAGCGGATAGTGGAACAGCTCCTCGGTCTCCGCGATCTCCATGATACGGCCCTTGTAGATAACGACGATGCGGTCGCTGATGAAACGGACGATCGACAGGTCGTGCGCGATGAAGAGATAGGTGAGGCCCCTTTCCTTCTTGAACCTTTCGAGCAGGTTGAGGACCTGCGCACGAATGGAAACGTCCAGAGCGGAGATGGGCTCGTCCGCAATGATGAACTCGGGCTCCATGACGATGGACCTTGCGAGGCCGACGCGCTGGCGCTGGCCGCCGGAGAACTCATGCGGATAACGGGTAAGGTGCTCGGGCAGCAGGCCGACGTCCTCGGTGATCTTCTCGATCTTGCTCATCCTGTCCTTCTCATCCTTATAGAGATGGAAGTTATAGAGGCCTTCGGAGATGATGTACTCGATCGTGGCGCGCTCGTTGAGGGAGGCGGCGGGGTCCTGGAAGATCATCTGGATCTTGCGGATGACCTCGCGGTCGTCCTTCCTGGAGAGCTTGCCCGAGATGCGCTTGCCCTTGTAGAGGATCTGACCTGCGGAGCAGGGGTTGATGCGGATGATAGCACGGCCGATGGTGGTCTTACCGGAGCCGGACTCTCCGACGAGGGACAGCGTCTCGCCCTTGTAGATGTCGAAGCTGACATCGCTGACGGCTTTGAACGCCTTTTTGCCTCTGCCGAAGACAACATCCAGATGCTGTATTGAAAGCAATACTTCTTTATCTGACTGATTCATATGCCGTCTCCTTATGCCTTGTACTCAACGTACGTCCTCTGCATCTTCTCATGCAGGTTCTGTATGTTGTGGGGGGTCTCCACCTTGGGCGCCCTCGGGTCAAGCAGCCAGGTCTTGGCGTAGTGAGTATCGGTGATCTTGAACATCGGGGGTTCCTTCTCAAGATCGATGCTCATAGCATACTGGTTCCTGGGAGCGAACGCATCGCCCTTGATCTTGTTGTAGAGGGAAGGCGGAGTGCCGGGGATCGAGAAGAGGTCGGTGCCCTTTTCGCAGAGCTGGGGCAGCGAGGAAAGCAGCGCCCAGGTGTAGGGATGGCGGGGATCGTAGAAGACCTCCTCCACGGTGCCGATCTCGACGATCTGGCCGGCGTACAGCACCGCTACGCGCTCCGCGACGTTGGCGACGACGCCGAGGTCGTGGGTGATGTAAACGGTGGTATAGCCGAGGTCATCCTGCAGCTGCTTGATAAGCCTGATGATCTGCGCCTGGATCGTAACGTCCAGAGCGGTGGTCGGCTCGTCGCAGATAAGGATCTTGGGCTGGCAGGAGAGCGCGATCGCGATGACGATCCTCTGCCTCATGCCGCCGGAATACTCGAACGGATAGTCGTTGAAGCGCTTCTCGGGATCGGGGATACCGACCTTTGCCATGATGTCGAGCGTGCGGCGCTTGGCCTCCTCCTGCGAGCACTTCTGGTGCTTGAGGATAACGGTCATGATCTGCTTGCCGATCGTGATGACCGGGTTGAGCGAGGTCATCGGGTCCTGGAAGACCGTGGCGATACGGCGGCCGCGGATGCGCTGCCAGTCATTGGTGTGCTTGATCTTCGCGCAGTCGATGATCGCATAGCCCTTCATCGTCTGGTTCGCTTCATCCATGCCGCGGTACTCGACGCGGAACGCGGCGACCTCGAAGATCTTGTTGAGGACGGTGGGATCGTTCAGATCCTCGCCGGTGCTCATGGCGACCTTGAACGCCTTGTTCAGCTTCGAACGGAACTGGAGCTGATTCTTGAGGGGGTACCTCGCGGTGGACAGCAGCAGCTCCTTGGCGATCTTCTCGTTGCGGGCGATGACTTCGTCGGACAGGCCGTAGGGATTGTTCGGATTGTCGGGCGTGTCGATCTTGGCCTTGCGCTGCGCCTCGAGCTCCGCAAGCTCGGCCTTGTCGGCCGCCATCTTGGCGGAATCGGAGGAATACGCGCTCTTGCGCTGAGCGATCAGCGCCTTCATCTCGTTCTCGACCTTCTCACGCTCGGCGTTGTAGCCCTCGATCTCCTGCTTGATCTTCTCCATCTCGATCGCATCCTCGCGGTTGCGGCGGTCAAGGGTCTGCAGGTAGTTGTTCTTATCGACGGCCTTATCGGTAAGCTGCTTGATGCGCACTTCGAAATCGGCCTCTTCATCAAGGCTCAGCGACTGCGAAGCGTGGATCTCATTCTTCTTATCGACGATCCTGCGGAACTCCTCGGCACCGCGCTCGAGAACGGAGTTCTTGTTGAGCATCTCGGTGTAGTTCTTGAGGAGCTTCTGGTTGTGCGGGGTCATCTTGACCTCGGTCTCGGAGATCTCGTCGTCGGAGAAGATGATGGTGCCGTTGGAGATGAAACCGTTGGTCTCCAGCATGCCGGCGAAGGTCTTGGTAAGGACGGATTTGCCCGAACCGGACTCGCCGACGATCGCGAGGGACTCGTTCTCGTAGATATCGAGGGAGACGCGGCGGATAGCCGTCAGGATACGGCCGCGAACGTTGAACTTGACCTCGACGTCCTTGAGGGAGAGAAGGACTTTCCTATCATTAGTGGGAGTAGCATTCTGTTCCATGATATCGTCCTCCTATTACATATGGGTCTTGGGATCGGTCGCGTCCGCGAGGTTCTGACCGAGCAGGTAGAGGATGATGGTCAGAAGAGCGGCATAGAGGACCGGAGGCCAGAACTCCCAGGGGTAGGTGATGAACGCCGTCTGCGCTTCGCTGATCATACGGCCGAGGCTCGGGACCTGAGCGGAAAGACCGATGCCGATGAAGGACATGTAGGTCTCAAGGCTGATGTAGCTGGGGACCTCGGTGGCGAGCAGCGTAACGATGACGGAGGTGAGGAACGGCAGGATGTTCTTGGAGATGATCCTGTTGATCGGAGTACCGAGGCACTTGGACGCCAGCGAATACTCACGGTCGCGGATGATCATGACCTGCGTTCTGAAGAAGAACGCGACGCCGAGCCATTGCGTGATGGTCATTGCGAAGACCAGGCTCCAGAAGCCGGAACCGATGATGTAGATCAGAACGGCGACTATGAGGATGTAGGGAACGTTCGCAATGATGTTGAAGATCGGGATCAGGATCGCATCGAGCCGTTTGGAGAAGCCCCAGATGGCGCCGATGATGATGCCGATGGTCATATTGATCGTGGCGCAGATGATAGCGAGCAGCAGGGACATACGCGCGCCGGCGAAGATGTTGTAGGTGATGGAGTTGCCGGACTGACCGGAACCGAGCAGCCACTTAAAGCAGACTCCGAACTCCTTCATCATGAACTTCGGGCTCTTGTTGTAGTACTGCGCGTTCGTGACGTTCTCGGTGGGATCGTACTTGCAGATCATCGGCACGAAGATGGCCGAGAGGATCAGGATGACGAACAGCGCTATCAGGATGATGTTGCCCTTTTTCCTGAAGAACACGCGGAAAACGGATCTCCAGTAGGAATACCTGGGCGCGATGATCTTTTCGGAGGAGATAGCGTCGTTGCCGACGATACTAAAACCGAGATCATCCTGCATTTCAGGATTTGCTGCGTTTTTGATTTCGTCGCTCATTACTTTCTACCTCCGCCGCTGTCTTTGGATAGCGAGATTCTCGGGTCGTACTTGGCAAGCAGCAGGTCGCCGAGGATCTGGCCGGTGATACTGATCGCCGTGATGATGAAGGTCATCGCCACGATAACGGAGTTATCATGCGCATTGATGGCGTTGATCATCAGACCGCCGACGCCGGGGACGCCGTAAACACGCTCGGTCATGAGCGCGCCGGTCAGGCAGAACAGGATGCTGGAAGGAATGCCCTGGACCAGGTAGATCATGGCGTTCCTCGAGATATGGATATTGTAGATCTCCTTCTCGCTCATACCCTCGGCCCTGGCGAACTTGACGTAGTCGGAGTTCATCTGGTCGATCATGTAGCGGCGGGTCCACTTCATAAGGGAACCGATGCTGCCGAGCGACAGGGATATGGTCGGGAGGATGTAGGCGAGTATCTTGGTCTCGGCCGTGGCGAACTTATACGGCAGCTTGAAGATCTGCGTACCGATGGCCGCCACGATGAAGATATATGCAAGCGAAGGAACCGCGGCAACGAAGACGATATAGGCCTTGCCGATCTTATCGATCAGCTTATCCTTCTTGCGCGCCATCAGGATACCGATCGAAACGCCGATGCCGTAGGCCAGGATAACGGAGATGATGCCGATGACGAAGGAGTTGCCGAGCTGGGAGAGACCGGAGCGCTTATACTGCGCGACCGTGTAGTGGTCCGGAAACTCGTCCATCTCGTTCGGCGTCAGCTCGCTCGCGTTATAGGTAAGCGTGTGGAAGTCGAGCGCGGTCTCCTCATAGCGGTCGGTGCCGATCCAGTTGGGGAACTGCTGCATGGACGACTTTAAGCCGCCCGTCGGCGTGGTGATAACGGTGGTTATCTCCTGCCCGCGGTAGGTGGTGTACGAGGTGCCGAAATTGAAGTGCACCCAGTTCTGATGGATGAACGGGAAGCGTTCATCGAAATAGAGCTGGTACTTATGCTGCGTGCCCGAACCCACCAGAGCGAAGCCGACCTTGGAATAGGGATCCTTCTCGAAGCGGACGTAGCGCTCGGTCAGGTTCTCGTCCTTGACCTGGTTCTTGCTCTCGAACGTCAGCAGATGGGTGAAGTAGTTGATGAGGCGCGAGAACACGCTCTTATCCTTCGTGGCGATCAGGTAGGGCCTGCCGCCGGGCTTCATCTGGCCGTTCTTATAGGTCTGGGGCTCGAGATAAACGATATCGTAGTGGGAATACTTTTCCTTGAATTCCTTTACGCTCTCGTTTTCAGCGGCCTGATCGGGCTTCTTGAGGACGTCGCGGTCCCTGATATAATCCGGCTGTTTATCATATCCGTCGCCGTACAGCGTCTGGTATTTTTCCCTGAGGAAGCTGCCGTATTCGACGTAATTCAAATACCCGTACTTCTGGTACATCTGGTATTCGTACATCGTTCGGTCGTTAAGATTCTTCTTGTTCCACATATCATCCGTCTGGAAGATAACGTTCCTGTGGATGCAGGTGTAGACAAGGAACATAACGATCGCGACAACCACTATCAGAGAGAAGATGGAGAAGAGTATGCGTTTAAGCAAATACTTTTTCATAATCGTATCCGTCCGATCACGGGTCGGTCCGTGATCTTCCTCTCATTCGAAATTGCGGACTGGCGCCCCCTGAGGAGCGTGTGGTTCGGCCTTGCCGAGTTGGAAAGTGGATCTGATCCTAAGTATCTTGCGATACCGCCCGCGTTTTGCCGCAGCGGGGCGTTTGGACGCGGGGTGCCCCGGGGACGGGGCGGAACGAGGGGTGAAATGTTCCTGTTTAGAGGCGGGAGGCTCAAAACTAAGCCTATAATGTGCATATAGGGGGTTGCCCCCCTATATGCTTTTCGGTTTTACCCGAAACGGTATTGAATTAGAACAGACCGATGACCTTGGCCATGTAGCCCTCGTTGTAGCCGAGGAAGGTGTCAAGGTAGGTGCAGGGATCACCGAAGTCGGGACCCCAGCCGGAGCCGTAGAACATGTCGAACAGACCGGCCTCACCGTTGGAAGCACGATAACCGCAGGCATAGAAGTCTTCGGTGGTGGAGGCGGCGATCAGGTTGACCTGAACGTTCTCAGCGCCGAGGGTCTCCTCGATGAACTGCTTGTAGGCCTTGGCCTGGTTGGTGTTGGTGGTAGCGGTCTCGAGGTAGACGACGTCGATCTGGATGGGCCAGGTCTTGATGGCGTCGCCGAGCTCTTCCTTAGCGGCGGCAAGGCAAGCCTTCGCCTCATCGGGATGGAACCAGCCGTTTACGCCGTCATGGACGTCGATGGGCATGTTGTACGCGTTGGTTACGTAGTACTGAACGATGTCGCCATAGAAGGTGTTGGCCGCGAAGGTGTGGCCGTCCTCGTCGGTGACGTCCTCGGAGAGCTTGACGAACTCGGGCGCGGTGTACATGTTGCGGAGGGAGGTGAGCTTCAGATCTTCACCGCGGGAAACCGCATTGTAGGTGGCCTTGTCGAAAGCATACTGGAGAGCCAGACGGAAGTTCTGATTCAGCAGAGCGATGTGGGTATCGATCTTCGCATCGTCGTCGTCAGCCTGGGGGCTCTTGCAGGCGCCGCTCTCAAGCTGATAGGTGCCGCGGTTGAGGTTCAGACCGCCGAAGTACGAGGTGGAGGTGGTGTCGGAGATGTAGGCGTAGGTGTCGAAGTTGCCATCCTCTTTCGCCAGGTCGAGCAGACCGGAAGCGGAGGTGAGGGAGCAGCCGGCGTAGGTGCCCGCTACCGTGTCATTGTAGAACGCGGTGGGGTTGGAACCGTCGTCATAGACCCACTTTACGGAGTTAAGGGTGACCTTATCGGCGTTGTAGTAGTTGGGGTTCTTGACGATCAGGATCTCGGACTCCTTCTGAAGCTTCTGGATAAGGAAGGGACCGCAGTAGACCTGGGAGGAAACGTCGGTCTGGAGACCGTAGGTGTAGGTAGTGGTGTCCTGAACTGCCGCAGCATACTCCTCGATACCGAACACACCGCCGCGGCTCTCATAGAAGCTCTTGCAGATGGGGAGGAAGATCGAGTAGGTGAGCATGGTGGGGAAGTAGGAAACGGGCTCGCAGAGGGTGACGACGAGGGTGTAGTCGTCGGTGGCCTTATAGCCGACCTCTTCGAAGCTGCCGCCCTCCTTGACGTACTCCATTGCACCGGCAACGATGCCGAAAACAAGGGACTCAAGACCGGCGCCGCAGTCGAGCATATGCTGGAAACCGGCGACGAAGTCGTTGGCGGTCAGCTCGGCATACTCACGACCCTCGGAGGTGTACCACTTAACGCCCTTACGGATCTTGAAGGTGTAGGTCAGGCCGTCCTCGGACATCTCCCAGCTCTCGGCGAGAGCGGGCTGCATCTGGCTGAGGTTGTCGTACTCGACAAGGCCCTCAACGCAGTTGACGGTGATCTCGGTATCGGACTGGGAGGAAGTGTTCAGCCAGTCGATGGTTGCGGGAGCGGTGGAGAAGGTGAGGGTGTAGGTATCCTGGAGGGTGTGGCCCTTGCCGGTCAGATAGCCGGCGGGATCATAGGTGCCGTTGCCCGCGGCAGCAGCACGCCAGGACTCGAGCATCTCATTGCGCTCTTCGGGCTTGATGAACTCATCGCTGATGACGAGGCCATGGAGACGGTCGTCATCGTTGCCCCACATGACGTACGGAACGGTCCTGGGAGCGATACGGCTGATCTGATAGGCACCGCCCTGGGTGGTGGTGGGGATCATGACGCCGGTGCTGAGGAGATAAGCCTCGGCCTTAGCCATCTTGACGAACCTCTCGTCGACGGTGGCGGCCTGCTTCGCCTCGGTCAGCATTTCGCTGTACTTGCCGAGAACGAGCTCGTAGACTTCGTCATCCTCCGCACGCTCGTAAGCTTCGGGACGTACGAACGGAGTAGCGGGGACCTCAGTCTCAACGGGCTTTTCAGTCTCGTTGTTGGGAGCCTGAGTGTCGGTGTTGGGAGCCGGAGTGTTATCCGGAGTGTTGGGCTTTGTGCAAGCTGCGAACGCGGTAAGGACCATGATCGCCGCAAGGCACAGTGCGAGAATCTTTCTCATGATGTATCCTCCTACGTTATTTATTGCCGGAAAGCGAATATCACGGCAGGCGCAATAAACACCTCCGAGCAATATCGGATAATTAATTATATCGTCATTCTTCGTTAAATGCAATACCTTTTTTATCTATTCTTAAAAAAAACTGAATGTGGCGCTGTACGGAAGCAAAAACCGTTTTGAAAGCTTGTTTTCCAATTGGCAAAAAGACTTTTTCCGCCGCCGCAGGGCATCGGCGCCGTGCAAAAACCGCCGCACAGCCGTTTTCGGACGCGGGCGGAGCGGAAAGGACGAAAAATATATGCGGGAACGGGCTTTTCGCTGCAGCGCCCGTACCCGGCGAGGAGCGGGCATTCGGCGTCCGGCGCGCGTCAGGCCCGTTACTTCATATTATAAAACGAGCATATTTCGGCAGAGTCCAAGCCGTGTTTTCGGCCCGTGCGGGGCTTGAAAGCGGCGGTGCGGTATGCTATTATTGAAGCAGGACGGAACGCCGCCCGCCTTTCCCCGGACGCATCTCATTTTCTCGGGAGGACGATATGAAGTTTTTCAGACCGAAGCTCTTCACCGCCATGAAGGGCTATAAGAAGGAGCAGCTGATAAACGACCTTATAGCGGGTCTGATCGTCGCGATCATCGCGCTGCCGCTTTCGATCGCGCTCGCGATAGCCTCGGGCGTTTCGCCCGAACAGGGCCTCTATACCGCGATAGTCGCGGGCTTCGTGATCGCCTGCCTGGGCGGCAGCAGGGTCAATATCTCGGGCCCGACCGCAGCGTTCGCCGCGATCGTCGCCGGGATCGTCGCCCAGCACGGGCTCTCCGGCCTCATCGTCGCCACACTGATGGCGGGCGTGATACTGATACTGATGGGCCTTCTCCGCTTCGGGTCGCTTATCAAATACATCCCGATGACGATCACGGTCGGCTTCACCGCCGGCATCGCCGTGACGATAATCATCGGTCAGATCAAGGATTTCCTGGGGCTTACCTTCCCCGCGAGCACGAACGCGATAGAGACGATGGAGAAGCTGAAGGCGGTGTTCGCTTCGCTTGGCACGATCAATCCCCACGCGCTGATAGTCGGCCTGTTCGGCATGGCGATACTGATCCTCTGGCCGCTGATCGGCAAGAAGGGAAAGAGCGGGTTTGCGAAGGTATGCGCCAAGATCCCGCCCTCGATCATCGCGGTGGTGCTGGGCGTGCTGCTCGTTAAGTTCACTCCGCTCAAGGTCAACACGATCGGCACCCTCTACCCCGACCTTCCCTCGGGCTTCCCCGCCCCCTCGCTGCCTTCATTCAGCTTTGAGACGATCCGCTCCGTGGCGCCGAGCGCGCTGACGATCGCCATCCTCGCCGCGATAGAGAGCCTGCTCTCCTGCGTCGTTTCGGACGGCATGATCGGCGATAAGCACGATTCCAATACAGAGCTTATCGCCCTGGGCGTCGGCAATATCGCGAGCGGCATTTTCGGCGGCATACCCGCGACCGGCGCGATCGCGAGGACCGCGGCGAACGTCAAGAACGGCGGCCGCTCCCCCGTGGCCGGCATGGTGCACGCGGTCGTGCTGCTGCTGTTCCTGCTGGTGCTGATGCCGCTTGCAAAGCTGATACCGATGCCGATCATCGCGGCGATACTGTTCATGGTGGCCTACAACATGAGCGAATGGCGGCATTTCGTGCATATCTGCAAGAGCTCGCCCAAGAGCGACATCATAGTTATGGTCGTCACCTTCGTGCTGACCGTGGTGTTCGACCTGGTGGTCGCGATCATCGCCGGCCTGCTGCTCGCTTTCATCCTTTTCATGAAGCGCACGAGCGAGGTCACGAACGTGCGCCGCTGGGACGGCAGGGACGAGGGCGCCGAAGGCGGGACAAGGGAGATACCCGATGGCACGCTGATCTACGAATACAACGGGCCGATGTTCTTCGCCGGGGCGGATAAGATCCTCGAATTCGCCGTGGAGGAGGATACGCGCGTCATGATCCTGAGGCTGGGCAGCGTGTTCTCGATGGACGCGACCGCGATGAAGAACCTTGAGTTCATCAGGGAGAGCTGTGAACAAAAGGGCGTGCGCCTGATCATCTCCAACGCGCAGGAGCATCCCCTCCGCGTTATGAAGAAGGCGGGCTTTATAGAGAAGCTCGGCGAGGAGAACTTCGTTTCGGGCATCGACGAAGCGCTCAGGCTGGCCGCTCAGACGAACGAATAACAAAAGAACAAAGCGGCGCCGGTCCGAAGCAAAGGACCGGCGCTTTCATATGCCGAATTTAATTGAAAAGAATCAGTTTGTGACCTTTTCGGCGTTCTGCGTCCAGGAGACGACCGCGCCGCCGTTTGTTTCGATGCTGTACGCGCCGCCGAGGCCGAGAAGATCGGAGGCGATCCAGACGGAGGAATAGTCGTTTTCGAGGACGAACGCGATCGAGGTACCGTCGGTGCCGGTCACGGAATAGCTGCCCGCCGGGAGGCTGACGCCGCGCGCGACGAAGTTGTTGACCGAGCCGGATACGGGCGTTTCGCAGACGCCGCCCATCGCGATGATCGTGCCGCCGGTGACGGTGATCCTGCCGTCGACGTCCACGGAGCCCGCGGTATTGCCTATGGCCGCGCCGCAGCGCACGACGACGAAGCCGCCGCTCATGGTGAAATTGCCGTTCGAGTCGATGCCGTCGGTATCGCCGTCCGGCACGGTGATGTCCACGCTGCCGCCCGCGATCTCGATAAGGGGCGTTTTGACGCCCTTCTGGGCGTTGATGCCGTCGTCCGTGCCGACGAGCCGGACGGCGCCGCCGCCGATATAGACGGTGTTCGCCTCCACGCCCTCGTGGGAGCGATCGACGTTGACGCTGCCGCCGGTGACGGAAAAGCTGCCGCCGGCATGGAAGGCGTCGTCGTCGCTGGAGATCTCTACCCTGCCGCCCGAGATCGAGATATCGCCCGATGAGGACGAGCCGTTGTCGAGCGCGTTCCTCGCATCCGCATGCATGCCGTCGCCGCTTGAGAGGATGCTGATCGCGCCATATTCGACACTTATAGCGTTCGCCGCCTTGACGCCCATTGCCGCATCCGCCGTCGCCGCGCCGGAGTATGCGCCGGAGCTGATATTGACGGAGCAGTCGCCCGAGGCCGGGGAAAGCACGAAATCATAGGCCGCGGAGACGCCGTGGCCGGCGGAGAGGATGTTCACGCTGCCGCCGGTGACGGAGACCGTGCCGCGCTGGTTGCCCTTGGATGAGACGCCGGAGTTCGCGGTCTTGATGCCGCCGCCCTCCCTTGAGATGAGCAGCAGGCTGCCGGATTCGATCTCTACCGAATCGCTGCCGCGAAGGGCGGTATCCGGGGAGTCGATCTTTAATGAAACGTTCTTGACGCCGAGATCGTCCTTGGTCTTGACGCCGAATTTATAGGAGGAGGCGATCACGAGCGTGCCCTTGCCGGTGAGCTTGAGATCGGTCTCGGCATAGACCGCCGCGTCGCCCGTCCCCTTCGCGTCGGTCCTCAGATCACGGATCACGTTGTAGCTGCCGGTCTCGGACTTGATGATGACCTTGTCCGCGCCGAGCACTGCGATCGGGGAGGAAGAATCGGATTCGATGACGGCGCCGCAGAGGGTCAGGCGGACCTCGGCGCTGGAGGGGGCGTTGACTACGATGCTGCCGCGGAGCTTTCCGGAGAGGAAGTATTCGCCCGCGGACGAGACGGTGTAGACCGAATCCTTGGCGGAGAGCGCCTTGCCGTCCGAAGAGGTGATCGAGAACGCTCCGGTGCTTTCGAGTGAACTGTTTTCAAAATCTTCGTACGGCAGCGCGGTCGCCGAAGGATCGGGCGTGAACTGCACGGGCTCGCCCGTTTCGCCGCCGTTATTGCCGTTGTTGCCGTTATTGCCGTTGTTTTTGCCGCAGGCCGCAAACGCGAGCAGCATTATGAGCGCCGTGAGGGCGGCAAGCGCCCTGATAATACGGCGGGTGGTGTTGAGATCTGTTTTCATAGGGTCCTTTCCGGCGCCGGGGCCTCGGTTTTGCCCGATCATACCCCGCGCCGCTTAAACCTTTCTTAAAGGCTTATTGCTTTATTTGATGACGACGCTCGTCTGCGCGCCGATGGTGAGGACGCCGCCCTCGAGCTTCGCGTCCTCCATGCCGATAAAGCCGCGCAGCTCGCCGGCATTGATGCCGAGCGCCGCGAGGTCGATATCGACCGAGGAGATGGTGGTGTTGTGGAAGACCCAGACCGTGCTGCCGTTGAGCTCCGATTTGAAGCCGCCCACCTTGCCGCTCACCTTGACGGCGGTGTAATCGCCGCAGGCGATCTCTGGATTGGCCTTGCGGAGCATGATAAGCTTCTTATAATATGTATAGAGGCTGTTCTCATCCTGGATCTGATCCTGAACGGTGGTCTCGATCTGGTTCTTGGCGGTATAGGTGCTGCCCTTGGGATCCTGCACGGTATCCTCATCGCCCCAGAGCATCGCAAGGCGGCGATTCGCGTCGGTATTGTCGCCGCCCCTCGAGCCGCGCATGCCGAGCTCCTCGCCGTAATAGATGAACGGAGTGCCGGGGCCGAGGATATAGAGGTTGGCGGCCATCTGCATATGCCCGCTCGCGACGGTCAGGAAGCCCGCGGCGCGGTCCATATCGTGGTTGGTGATGAAGGGCGTGTAGCTCGCGCCCTCGCGCATCGCGCCGACGCGCTTTTCATAGGCCTCCACGTAGGCGGTATAGCGGTTCGCGTCGCCCTTCTTGGCGGTCTCGGCGATCAGGCCGTTCGCCTGGGAGGTGAAGAAATCGAAGCAGTCGGTCGCGGGGAAATAGATATCGGTGATGCCGTCGCCGTCCCAGACCTCGGCCACGGTGTAGATATCGCTCTTCTTCTCGCGGAGCTTAGCAAGGTACCAGTTCCAGAACTCGAGGCTGCGCCGATGATCGCCGAAATAGACGTATTTCGCCGCGTCGAAGCGGAAGCCGTCCACGCCGAGGTCGATATAGTGCTCGGCGACCTCCAGCACCTTGCTGCGGACGAGCTCGTTGTCGAAATTGAGCTCGGGCATGTCGCCGGAGAAATTGCACTCATAGAAATGATCGGTGCCGAGGAGCTGGGAAAACGCCCGGCCGGCCGGAGCGCTCTCGGTATTGGAATCATACCAGGTGTAGAAATTATAGTATTCGCTCCCGGTCTGACCCTGCTGGTGCGCCTCGCGGAAAAGCTTGAACCACTCGTTCTGCCTGCCGGTATGGTTGATGACGAGGTCGAGGATGACCTTGACGCCGCGCTCGTGGCAGAGATCGAGCAATTCCTTAAGGTCCTGCTCGGTACCGAAGGCGGGATCGACGGTGTAGTAATCGGTGACGTCGTATTTATGATAGGAAGGCGATTGGAAGATCGGCGAGAGCCAGAGCCCCTCCACGCCGAGCGAAAGCCCCGAATTCGGCTTGCCGTCGTTGAGGTAGTCCATGCGGTTGATTATGCCGCGAAGGTCGCCCACGCCGTCCCCGTCGGAATCGGAGAACGAGCCGACGAAGATCTCGTAGAACACGAGGTCGGTCGCGCGGTCGGTCTTCTCCGCGTTGAGCTTTGCGTCCTTGATCACGTATTCGTTCGTTTTCGGCAGTTTTGTGCAGCCGATCTGGAAAAGCATGGCTGCGGCAAGCAGCACGATAAGCAGTTTTTTCATCGACGTATCCTCCTCCGGAGATTCGGGCGAAAACGGCCGCCCATATTCCGCTGAGTGTATCGTACACCGAAACCGCGCCGTTTGTCAAGAAAATCATATACCGCGCAGGCAAAACCGTTGGAAAAAGGCGGCGTTTATGGTATAATCGCAGCATGATGAGAAAACAAGAGCTTTATTCGTATGATGAACTGGCCTCCCTTAAGAAAAGAAAGGCCGCCGCAGTCGCCGTCGCCGCCGCGATCGCGCTCGTTACGCTCGCGCTCGCGATCGTCTGCTGCATAAAGGCCGACCGGCACGCGCCGAAGGAGATGCTGATCCGCGCCATCGTGATCTCGACGGTCGGCGGCTGGATCGTCATAAGCTTTGTGCATTTCCTGATCGACGAGCTGACCTACGCGATAAAGCATTCGCGCGCTATGCTCGAGGGCGAGAAGAAGGAGGTCGGCGGACGCTTTAAATTGACGGACGAACGCTGGCTCGTCAAGCGCGGCGTCGCGATAACGGAAGTGAAGGCAGAGCCCGACGAGCCCTCCCCCAGGGCGCCCGTGCGGCTGCAGATATATGATAAGAAGAAAAAGCGCTTCGACGAGGCCGCCGTCCGCGTCGAGACCTGCCACGGATTCATAACCGCGTTTTATACGGAAGGCGGTGAGGAGCTGTGAAGCTGCTGAGGGTGCTTAAAAAGATACTTTCGAACATCCACCGCTACATCCTCTGGGCGCTGCTGAGCATAGTGATCTGGTCGTTCGTGTTCACGCGCATCACCGACACCTCGCCCGAGAAGAAGGTGACGGTCTTTGCGCATACGCCCGAGCTTGCCGCCGAGGAGCTTTCTATCGAGCTCGAGAAGGCGCTGCCCGAGGGCATAAAGATGATCAAGGTGCATTCGTTCGGCTATTCCGCCTTCGGCTCGGCCGATATCGAGGGCGCCGATATCTTCATCATGCCCGAAAGGGAGGTAGAGAAGAACCTTGAGCAGCTCCTCCCGGTGCCCGCAGGCCTGCTTGAGGGCGTGAACGGCGCTGTCTATGAGAGCGGCGGACAGGTCTACGGCTTCCTGATCTATGACGGCGCGTCCAAAGAAGGCCGCGCGAAGGGGTTCATCGGGTATGAGCCCATCGAGATGGTCTACGACGAAAACGGCGAGCCCCACGACGTATTCTTCGAGGGGGACAGCTATTATCTCTGCTTCGGCGCGGGCTCGATCCATATGGGCGGGAACGCCGAGG
>JAEEGL017348541.1_pt1 | contig 20271 bp, 13 predicted proteins | sample 9134231 | NCBI WGS metagenome assembly JAEEGL01 (sample SAMN16246548, study PRJNA631951) | gut metagenome | biome: gut microbiome; feature: rumen; material: fiber-attached | host: Bos | place: Iran: Karaj | collected 2018-10 | reverse complement strand
TCTAAATCTTTGTTAATTAAAACAAATATGATTATTGGTAAGAATGCAAGTACTGATAATAATGTACCTAAATTATTCCAACACCAGAATCCAACCTTATTCTTTTCACTAATTGGATCAATATGATTAGCTTTCTTCCATAAAAGTGATGCAGGAATAAAACATGCTAAGTCTAAAACGATAGCTCCGATTACAAATGGTACTTTATCAATATTTGGGAATAAATTTAACTTATCTGTTAATTTTAAAATTCCTAATACTTCAAAAGCAATTGCAACTATCCATAAACAAATAGCAATTATTCTTTTTGTTTTAGCTCTTCCTTTTCTGTCTCCTTTGTCTTCAACTTTAACAATTCTTCTGTTTTCATCAAGTCCGTATCCACTAGTTTTCTTTTCGCTTTTCTCAACTTTGACAATTTTCTTTTCTTTTGCCACTATAACACATCTCCTTCTTGACTATAATATAACATAAATATACAAAAAATACCACAAAAAAATAAGAAGAGCTATACTCTTCTATTTTTACCTACTAATTCTATTTCAGTGGATACTTGTTTTATTCTTTCAATTATTCTTCTTGCTTTCATTTTATCACCATTAATTGTAAAATGATTCTCAATATCATCAATTGAATAATTTGAAGTAAAGAAAGTTGGAAGCCCTTCATCCATTCTATATTGCAATATTGGTTCAATTACTTCATCTCTTGACCAAGTTGTTAAATATTCAGCTCCAATATCATCAAGAAGTAATAATGGAGTTGTCATTACTTCATCAAAAATATCACTATAGTCTTTATCAAAAGAATCTTTAATTGATCTTATTAATTCTGGAACATGAACTATAACACTTTTAATATTTTTTTCAGCTAAATCATTAAAAAGTGCTGCAGTTAAATAAGATTTCCCAGAACCAAAACTACCATAAATATATAGTCCTTTAGGATTCTCACCTTTTAAATAAGAATCTTTGAATTCTTTCATTTTCTTAATTAATTCAATTCTTGGTTTATCATCCTTATAAACATTCTTCATCGATGCATTTTTAATATTTTTAGGTAGATCAAAATTAGTTACATTATCTTTATACTTCTCTTTTAACGAATACTTACATCTAATATATGAATAAGTAATACCATTATTATTTTTTTCAGCTTTCATCATATTTCCTGGAATAAAATTTTTACATTCTTCAATACATTTACAATTACTACAATTTTCAAACTCTTTAGCACATTCAATTAAAGAAGATGTATTTTTCATAAGCGTTTCTTCAGGAAGAGATAAACTCTTAGCTATTTTATGAAAATATTTATTATCTAATGCTTTATTAAACTTAACTTTTAAATCAAAATTAGAAGATTTTTTATCAATATTTAGTTTTTCCATAAAAGTCATCACCACACTTTTAATTATAACAAAAAGATAGATTTTAATCTATCTTTTATTTTGTAATTATATTTTTAATAGAAAATCATATATATCAAATGATGTTAAAAATAAGATTAAGGATGCTGCTAAAATAAATGGTCCAAATGGTACTATTCTTTCTTTTTTAGACATGAAATTTAAAAATGCAAATGGAGCTGCTAGGCAACTTGCAATAAAAATTTCAAAGAATGTATTTATAAGTAGACCATAAGTAGCAAAATCAGTAACTACAATTGGATTAATTACACTTAGTACTGTTCCTACAAAAAACATTATTTTTACATCTCCACCACCTAAAGCTTCTTCTCTCATAAGAATACTTCCAAGTAGCATAATATAGTACATTAAGCCAAATAAGATAAAGCCATAAACAAGAGATGATAATACCATATTTAAATCAAACAAGAAAAATTGTAATACAATTGAAATAAGTGAAAAGAATAATGTTACTTCATCTGGTATAACTAAATAATTGAAATCACTTACAATTACTATTACCAAGAAAGAAGCTGTCAAAGCTGCAATAACAAATTCTCCAGAAAATCCAAATATCAAATATGATATTAAAAATAATATTCCTGTTAATAATTCAATAATAGGATAAAAAAAAGAAATTTTACATTTACACTTTCTACATTTACCACCTTGAATTATAAATGAAAAAACAGGAATTAATTCATACCATTTTAATTCATGCTTACATTTTGGGCAAAATGACCCAGGTTTAACAATAGACATATTGTTAGGAATTCTATAACCAACAACATTATAGAATGAACCTAACAACATACCAAAAATTAATACTAAAGTTGAATAATATAATTCCATACAAAACACCCTTACTAAATTTGTCCATATAAATCAAACATTGGAACTATAATTGCCATGATAATAAATCCAACACCAACTGCTAACAATACGATAACTGCTGGCTCTATCAAACTCTTTAATGATGTAACAGCATTTGAGTGAAGTTGTTGGAAATGCTCTGCAACTTTTTCCATCATAAGTGCAAGCTGTCCTGTTGATTCTCCAGTAACTAACATTTCGTATGCAACTACTGGGAAAGCCCACTCGCCTTTAAACGAATCACTTATTTTACCACCTTTACTTAGGTTAATAAGTGTTCTATTTATAATCTCTTTATAAATTTCATTATTTGATAATTTTGAAAGTATTTCCATACTATCAGTAATAAATACATTATGGTTTAATAGTGATGCAAATGTTCTTGTTAATGTAGAAACCTCATTATAAATAATAATATTTCCAAATACAGGTAAATGCATATAGAATGTTTGCATTGTTTTCTTAAATGATTGAACATTTTTAAATAACCATTTATATACAAATATCAATACAATTAATAAAAGTATTAACTTCCACCAGTTGGCACTTAAAAAGTCCGATGCTGCGATAATAAATTTAGTAATTGCAGGAAGTTCAGCATTGTTTGATTGGAACATTCCAACGAACTGTGGAACAACGTAAATAATGATAAATCCTAATGCAGCAATTGTAGCTGTTAAGATAACTGATGGATAAATCAAAGCAGATTTCATTGCTTTTCTTGATTTTTCAACCTCAGTATAATATGCAGCCATTTCATCAAGTGTACCAGCAAGGTCTCCTGTCATTTCTGAAGTCTTTACCATGTTTACCAAAAGTGTTGGGAATGCTGTTCCTTGTTTTTCTAAGGCAACTGAGAATTTTTCACCAACAACTAATTCATATACTACTTTATTAAGTATCTTTTTCTGAGCAGCATTTGTTGTTTGTTTTGCTAAGATACGCACAGAGTTAATAAGTGGAACTCCTGCTTTAATATATGTAGATAATTGTGTTAACATAAATGCTAAATCACCATTTTTAATTTTAGTATTAAAATTAAGATCTACATCGTATTTACTTCTCTCTTTAATATCAACTACTTCATATCCTTCATTTTGTAAGAATATCTTAACGTCATTAATTGTTGGAGCGTCAAATGTATTTGATACTATTTTTCCACGAGAATCTTTTACTTTATATCTAAATGATTTTAATTTTTTATTTTTATCTCTTTCTACTCTTAATCTATCGTCTTTATCAGCTTGTTTAATATATTCAGCACTTTCATTTTGTACTTTATTTAATTCTTTCTTTAATTCTTCTCCTGAAGATTTTTGTACTTGGAATGCTGATGTATCGTTTTTAGCTAATCCAACTAAGAAAGAAACACCATGACTTACTTTAGTCAAAAATGATGGTAAAATATTGAAAAATTTACCTAAAGTATTATCAATTATAGTGCTTTTTAAATTAGTTTTCTTCTTATTATTAGCGCTTTTTGGAGCATCTTTTTCAGCTTGAGCATCTGGAGCAGTATTATTTTGAGTAGTATTTTGTTCTGTAGTAGCTGCTGTTGCTGTAGCTTCACTTTTGTTTTTTCCTTTTAAAGACAAACTCATCCCCATTGCTCACACTCTCCTAACCTATTCTATAAAATAGTATATCATATTTTTATTTTTAGTAAAACTCTTTTTTTTATAAAACAAATAATAATTATTAAAAGAGGTAAAAAAATGTATAATATTTAAAAAAAAACGAGAATTATTACTTTGATAAGTAATAATTCTACGTATTTTTATACTTTTTCTAAAGATCCATCAATAACTGAGAATAAATATAAATCTATTTTCTTTGTTGTATTTCTTGCAATATAATCTTTATAACTATTCAATTGTTTAACATAGTTAGAATCATCTGTATTTTTTAATTTATAATCTATTATTTTTATATTATCTTTATATTCAAGAATTAAATCTATAACCCCAGGACGAACAATATCATCTTCTTCATAAATAAATTCATATTCTTTATAAATATTTATTACTTCTTTCAAATCTATTTTAGAAATAAATGATTTAATTCTTTCTTTATAGAAATCATCTATATCTAAATCATCATAATTTGGATTTTTAAAATCAATTAACTCAAATACTTTATGTATTTTTGTACCAAATTCCATTTTATCTTTTATTTCTTTAGTAATTAAACTATGTGTTTCTTTAGATATTTTTTCTTTAGTAATAATATTATTGTCAATTTCTAACTCTTTTATAGATAATCTTTCATCAGTTTTATCTATTTTATTACTATAATTATCTTTTTTAATACTATTATAATCATTTGTAAGATTTAATTTAGTAATATCTAATTCTTTAATTTTATCTTCAATTATTCTCTTTGAATAATTTAGTAAATCAAGAACACTTTTACTATTTTTAATATTAGTTATTTTTTTATCTGGAAAAGATGTCACAATAATCATTTTTTCCCTAGCTCTTGTAAGTGCTACATAAAATAATCTAATTCTTTCACTTAAATCTTCTATATTACGTTCTCTTTTATATAATTCTTTTATAAAAGTAGATCCATATCCTTCATTATAATATGGAGTAATAATACCATATTTAGGTGAATATAAAAATCTATCTTTAAACTCTTCTTTACTAAATTGCCTAAAGATTGAAGCATAATAACATATAGGATATTCAAGTCCTTTAGATTTATGTGTATTAATTATTTTAACACTATTTGAAACTGAATTTTCAGTCTCTACTTCAATTTTATATTGATCATCAATTATTTCACTTAAATAATCATATACATCATAAATTGAATAGTTTATTTTAGATAAATTATTGATTATTCTAATAATCGATGTAACTCTATTAATTCTAGAATTTACATCTCCAACAAGAATAAACTTAGAATAAAAATTAAATTTATTTATTATTTCATTAATTATTTCATTTAAAGAAAGAGAATCAATATTTATTACTATAGAATCTAATATATCCATTAATTTTGATGAATAATTTTCTTTAGAAATAAAATTAAATATTTCTTGATCATTCATTTCAAATAAATAACTTCTAGCAACCGAAGTAAAAGCATATTTAAATTCAACATCATATTTCTTTTCTTTATGATTTATTAATAATTTAATTATATTTTTTATTAGTACAATCTCATCTTCTAATACTATATTACTTGCTGTTTTAATTGTTAAAGGTATTTGAAAGTATTGAAATATCTTCTTATATAATTCAAAAGGTCCTTTTCTATCAAGTATTATAGTAAAATCACTATAATTAGCATCTCTTAGTATTCTTTTTTTCTTATCATATACTTTGTAATTATTTTCTAGTTTGTTTTTTATGTCTTGTGCTATAAAGAAACATTCTATTTCCTCTTTTGAAAACTTAGTATCATTTTTATAATTAAATATTTCTAAGTAATTATTTTGGGAAGTCTTTCCTATTTCATAGTAATCATCATTTCCAGGAACCATTTGATGAGTTTTCTTATAATCAGCATCTCCAATAGATTCAGTCATTAATTCTGAAAATATTAAATTAATATCTTTTACTACTTCTTCTCTTGATCTAAAGTTCTTTGTTAAATCAATCTTATAGCCACCATTATTAATAGAATAATTATTATATTTATTCTTAAACAAAAGTGGATTTGCATTTCTAAATTTATAAATAGATTGTTTAATATCTCCTACTACATAAACATTATTATTTGATATTAAAGAAATAAATTCTTCTTGAAGATCTGAAGTATCTTGATACTCATCAATAATTATTTCATAGAAATAATTTTTTAATTCTTCTCTTATATTTTCATTTTCTTTAAGAATCTTAATACCCATTTTTGATATATCTGAAAAATCATACATATTCATTTCATATTTTACTTGCCATAATCTTTCATCTAATTCTTTAATAATATCGATAATTATTGAAACATAATCTTTAGTAGATAATAATATTTTCTTTAATTCATCTCTATCGAATTGAACAAGTTTTTTAATACTACTAGTAACATCTGATAACTTTTCTTTTACATCTTTTGCAGACTCATCTAAAATCATTTTAGAAGATAATGTTGGAGGTTTATAATTATTTATACTTTCTCTAATATCATCATAATCTTTTGAATTTAAAAGTGATTCTAATGCTTCTTCTAAACTATTAAAGTATTCAGTTTCTACTAAATCTTTTAATTCTAATAAAATCTCATCAATATCATCAAATAAATCAATTATTACATTCGTATAATCTTTAATTAATGATTCAAAATAAATATCTGAAAAATATCTATTTAGGTAATTATCTAGATATTCTCTTTTATCATATTTTAAATCTAATGAATCGCTAATACTAATAATATTATTTTTAATTTCTTCATCATTTTTTAATGAAAAATTATCTATCATTTTTAAAAATTTTTCATTTTTGTCTTTATATAATCTATCAAATATATCGTTAATTATTCTTTTCTTTTCAAGATAAATTATTGAAGAATCTGCTATATCAATATTCTTTCCTATATTTAATAAATAACTATATTTTTTTACTATTGATAATGAAAATGAATCAAAAGTAGTTATATAACTAGAATCGATGTAATCTAACTGATTTTTTAATGCTTCATTACTACTTAATTCTTCTCTTATTCTATCCTTCATTTCATGAGCAGCATCATTAGTAAATGTAAGTATTAATAAGTTATTTATACTTATTCCTTTTTTTATTATTTCTACTACTCTTTCTTTTAAGACGGCTGTTTTACCACTTCCTGCTCCTGCTGAAACAATAATGTTTCCTACTTTTTCGTGTTCTGTGTATATAGCTTCTTTTTGCTCATCAGTCCACTTAGTCATCTATATCACCTTCTCTCAAGAAATCAAAGGATTTGTTTTTATCTAAATGAACATAATCTTCATCTTTCATAAAACATAAATCTTTATATTTACAATATGTACATCCTATTGAATTAGAATCTCCATTATAATATTTTGGATTAATAGAAAAATTAGCAGATGCTATATCATCTCTTGCTTCATCAATTTTCTTATCAATAAAGCTAGTAATATTCTTCATAGTATCTTCATCAAGTACTTTAGCAAAACGTCCAAATTCGTTATCTTTAGTAATACTCATTGATTGAATATATTTACTTTTTTCATAAGTTGGATCAAATTTTTCTAAATATACCCTATTATCTGTTGAATATCCATGTAACTTTAATCCATTTATTTTTTGTTCTAAACAAGTCTTTTTTGGATCAATTTCTACTTCATTTAATATATTTTGTAGATAGAATCCTACAAAATAAGGATTATCAAATAAATTTGTTTTAGATATTAAATACATATATATAAATAATTGTAATCCAATTCCTTCTTTTGCATAATCAAGTTTAATTTCAGTATTTCCAGTTTTATAATCAACTATTGATACTAGTGTTTTATTATCAAATTTAAATGACATTGTCTTATCAATAAATCCCTTAAAAGTTATTTTTAAATTATCAATTGACTTATCAACTTTTCTTTCCTCTTCATATAATGTATCTTTAAAAGATGAATCATTATGAAATTCTTTAATAAAATCACATACTATAAGTAGATCTTTTTTTAATTTATTAATATAAAATAATTCTTTATTTGTATATTCTTTATTCTTTATATATTCATTATTATCTAAGTAATAATTAAATTCTCTTTCAAAATCAAAATCTTTCTCATCTATTTTAGATAAAACATAATGAAATAAACTACCTAAGAAAGAATCAAAAGAATCTTCATATTTATTAAGTTTTAAAATACGACTAATATAGAATTTAAACTGACACTTAAAATAATCATTAATACTTGAATAAGATAAAGATAAATAATTCTTTAAATATTCAAATAAATCATTTTTATCTATTTTTTTATAACTATTATCATAATCTAAATATCTAATATCTTCTATAGAACAATAGTATTTTGATAAATCAGTATCTTTTTCATCATAATTAATTAAATCATCAAGCATTTTTGCAAGTTTAATTTTAGAATATATTAATGAATTTTCAGTTGATAAGCTGTTATCTATTACTTCAATAAAACAATCTTCACTTAATAAATTTGATGGATAAAATTCTTCTTTTAAATAGTGTTTTTTATATGTAATAGTAATATTTTTTATTTTATTAATATTATTGGTAGTTGCTTTTATCTTCTCAATATTTAATTTCTTTGTAGTATCAAGTCCAAGTAATTCTTTTAAATCATCACTTATATAGTCTTCATCTTTAGAAACTCTTGGAATACTTCCTTGATTAAACCCTAGTAAGAAAACATAATCATCATCACTATAATATGAATTATATATATCTCCTATTTTTATAGAATTTTTAAGTTTATTATTATTTAAAATAGTATTTTCAAAATCGTATTTAACGCATTTTAATATACTATCAAAAGAATAATCTAATCCTATATATTTATTAAATATATTTAAAATACTATTATAAATAATTTGATTGTTATTATTAATATCAAATGAATCCATATAACTAACTGTTTCTTCAAAAGATTTAGTTTCTATTAGTTTATTAAATACTTTATTACCAATTATAGAACTTACAATTGATGAAGAAGAATTAATATCTATAGGTATTTTAAACATGTTAAACATTCTAATTATTTCTTCATTATAATTAGAATCAAGATTAACAAGATAAATATTATTAATATCTATCTTATTATTAATTAAAGATACTATTTTATTAATTACAAAAAGTATTTCTTCTTCTAAAGTATTAAGTTTATATACATTATTTTCTCTTGTAATTGGTTCATCATAAACTGTTTTATAATCAAAATTAGATAACATTTTTTTATTAAAAGAATCTATATAATCATATCCGAATACTATAAATTTAGTAGATTTATATGCATTTAAAAACATTCTATTATAAATAAGAAGATTACTATCTATTAATTCTTTTTTTAAATTAACTAGAAAGTCTAGTTTTTCATTATTATATTTTTTATCTTCTACATAATATAAATTATCAATATAATATTTTGCTATATCATATGAATAATTATATTTATCCATTAAATATAGAATTGTATTAATATCATAATCAAAATAAATATTCTTTTTTAATTCTTCTAAAGAATATATTTTTATATTAATTAATTTATGTAATTTATTTATTTCATTTAATACTTTATTCTTAATGTTTGAAGGACAAACAATTATCGTTTTTTCTTCAATATTATTTAAAAAGTTCATAAGTATCACCTATAAATATTTTATCATAAAGAAATAAAAAGAAGAAACTAATTAGTAGTTTCTTCTAATACTTTTTTATTTATTAATTATAAACATAGAATCTCCAAATGAGAAAAATCTATAATCATTTTCTATTGCATTTTTATAAGCATTTAATATGTTTTCACGTCCTGCTAGTGCACTAACAAGCATTACTAGTGTAGATTTAGGCAAATGAAAGTTAGTTATAAGATTATCTACTACTTTAAACTTGTATCCAGGATAAATGAATATATCTGTCCATCCAGAAGCCTCTTTTAATGTATTATACTTTGTTGCTACTGTTTCAAGTACTCTTACTGATGTTGTTCCAACAACTACTACTCTTTTTCCATCTTTCTTTGTTTTATTAATGATATCACACGTTTTTTGACTTATTTCGTAATACTCACTATGCATGTGATGTTCTAAGATGTTTTCAGTATTAACTGGTCTAAAAGTTCCAAGTCCAACATGCAAAGTAACATAGACAATATTAATTCCTTTATCTTCTATTTGCTTCATTAATTCTTTTGTAAAATGAAGTCCAGCTGTTGGTGCTGCTGCACTTCCTTCATTTTTAGCATAAACAGTTTGATATCTATTTTGATCAATTAACTTTTCATGAATATATGGAGGAAGTGGCATTGTTCCTAGTTTATCAAGTATTTCATATAATACACCATCATATATTAATTCTACTTTTCTAATTCCTTCTTCTCCTAATTCAATACACTTAGCTTTTAATAATCCATCTCCAAAAGATACAACTGTTCCATCTTTTACTCTTTTAGCAGGTTTTGCTAAACATTCCCAAGTATTACCTTCAATATTTTTTAAAAGTAATATTTCAATAACAGCTTTTGTATCTGTTTTTTCTCCAATCAGTCTTGCAGGAATTACTTTTGTATCATTAAGTACTAAGGTATCTCCTTTATTTAAATACTCAATTAAATCTTTAAAATGTTTATGAGTAATTTCTCCAGTATTCTTATCAAGTACAAGCATTTTTGATGCTGATCTATCTTTTAAGGGAGTTTGTGCAATATATTTTTCTGGTAATTCATAATCAAAATCTTCAAGTTTCATTTAAATATACTCCTCCTAATTTCTTGCATTTCATCTGACTCCCAATATTCTAACATATTTTTTACATTTTCGTTAAGAGTATTTGTATTTATTTTATTAATCATTTCATTTATAAATTTATTTACACTTTTTTCATCTGTTGTATCGAAAGGATTCCTTTTATAGTGTTCTTCAATCATAAAAAAGAAATCACTTATTCCAAAAACATTATATCTTTTATTCTTTATATCATCTTCATTTTTATTAATAATTGCATTTAGTAACTCTTTACTAGAAAAAATAGGAAGTAATCCTTTATTACTATCATTTACTCTTGAATACTTTCCAAATATTAATGCAAATAATTCTTGTGGATTTAATTTTTCTACATAATTTTTATAATCATGCATTAATACTCCAGTTGATAATAAATAATTGATCTTTTTAAACATTTCATTAGTTTTAGTACCTATATAAGATAATTCATAATCTATTAATCTAAATACTTTTATTACTTTTTGTTGTTCATTAAGATCTGTAATCATAGTTAAAAAAGATAATCCATTAGCATTATCCGGATATATTTTTGATTGATTAGATTTTATATATTCATCAATTATTATTAAATAATCTTCATATTTTCTACAATCATTAAATGCTTTCATATTATTCCTTCTCAACTTTTTCTTTTATAGCATCCATCTTTTCAAGTTGTTGTTCAATACTATTTGATCTTTTAATAACTCTATCTGCTTTATTTTTAAAAGCTTTTATGTATTTTCCATAATCTTCTTCTTTAATACCTTCTAGACTTAATAAAATAAGTGCTACTCCTCTTGGAGATATATCTTTGATATCATCTTGATATACTCTATATAAATATCCTAAAGGTCCAGAATAATTATTAGTATCTTTGTTTAAATATTTACAATAATTATCTATAGCTGCAGCTACATTAACTAAATATTTTGTCATTTCATTTATATTCATAATATTTACTCCTCATCAAATATTGAATTTTGATAATTTAGATTTAAATGTTTATAACCTAAATCTGTTACCATTCTTCCTCTTGGTGTTCTTTTTAAGAATCCATTTTGTAATAAATAAGGTTCATACACATCTTCTATTGTAGTTACTTCTTCTCCTATTACACTTGCAATTGCCTCAACTCCAACAGGCCCACCATTAAATTTTTCTATTATTGCTTTTAATAATTGATAGTCAGTATCATCAAGTCCTTTACTATCAACTTTAAGTCTTTCAAGAGCCTTCTTTGTAACTTCTAAATCAATTACTGATTTTCCATCTACTATAGCAAAGTCTCTTACACGTTTAAACATTCTATTAGCAATTCTAGGTGTTCCTCTACTTCTTGATGCAAGTTCACGTGCTGCATCGTCTTCAATTGGAGCATCCAAAACTCTTGCTGTTCTTTTAACAATATCCATTAACTCTTCAGTAGTATAATATTGCATCTTAGCAGTTATTCCAAATCTATCACGTAAAGGTGCAGTTAAATCTCCTGCTCTTGTTGTAGCCCCTACTAAAGTAAATGGTGGAAGGTTAATTCTAATGTTTCTTGAATTACCATCCTGACCCACAATTATATCTAAAACATAATCTTCCATTGCTGAATATAATACTTCTTCAACAAAAGATGGAATTCTATGTATTTCATCAATAAATAATACATCCCCTGGTTCAAGTGAAGATAAAATTGCTGCTAAATCACCAGTTTTTTCAATTGATGGTCCTGAAGCAAGTCTTATATTACTTCCAAGTTCATTTGCAATAATATAAGCAAGCGTTGTTTTACCAAGTCCAGGTGGCCCATATAACAAAACATGATCCAAACTTTCTCCTCTTAATTTAGCTGATTCAATGAATACTCTAATATTTTCTTTAACATCTTTTTGACCAATATAATCTTCTAATCTTTCTGGTCTTATATTATCAAAAGATTCATCTTCTTGTTTTTCTTCTTCATCAAATATTTCATTTTTCTTTTTAGCCATATTATCACATCCTATATATATTATAATACATAAGTTCTAATTTCCCAAATAAAAACTTATTCAATTAAATGAATAAGTTTTATCTTTATTTTTTCATATGATCTATCATATATTGTTTTAAAGCTCCTGCATATGCTCCTTCAAAGTAAAATGTAATTGCAACTACTATGACGCAAAGCCATCTAACAGTATCATAATAATCTTCATCTATTGTATTCATTAACACATAATATAAAATAAGTGTTATAAAAAATACAATTAAACATATTATATATGATATAAATGCTCTTTTTCCAAATTTTGTTTCTTTAAAATCTTTTTTTAATTTTTTCTTTGTAGCACTATCCATAATATTTCCTTCTCCTTTTTAATTAATATTTCTATTTTAATAATAATTTTAAGGCTTCTTTTACTTGATCTTCAATAGATAAAGTATTATCTATTTGAGGAAGTAAATGCTTAAATTCTTTTGCTTTATATCCTAGTCCTTCAAGAACTTCAATTAATTCATCATAGTTATTAGTATCAGGTAAATCAAGAGTACTAATACTTCCCATCTTTCCTTTTAAATCAAGTATCATTTGTTTTGCAACTTTTTCTCCAATTTTAGGAAATTTCTTTAAATATAAAATATTTTCTCTTTCTATTGCATCTACAATTCCTGAAATACTTCCAGTAGCAAGCATTGGAAGAGTCATCTTAGGTCCCATTCCTTTTACAGAAATAAGTTTTAAAAATAAATCTTTTTCTTCAGGAGTTTTGAATCCAAAAAGTAAATGTTCATCTTCTTTTATTTGTTGATATAAATATACTTTTTGTACTTCATCATCTTTAAATACATAAGGATTAGGAGTATATATTGTATATCCTATTCCATTGTTTTCTAATACAATATAACTTCCTGTCTTTTCTACTACTTTTCCAATTATATAATTATACATAAATATCACCTAATAAAATTATACTAGAAAGAATAGAAAAAAGCCATAAATTAATATGACTTTTTATTATATAGAAAATCTAGATAATTATAACAGGACGTACTCCATAATAAACGTCAGTCGAATAATAAATATTTGCATAAAAGTTTCCATTTGTAGTAACTTCCCAGAAATAATTATTATCGTATACAGAACCAAGCCAAAAACTGGTTTCTCTTAAAAATTGGTATTCTCCTGAATATACACAACCATCAGCTTTTCCTCCAAGTTCTATAACTTCACTATATTTTAATAATCTAGCTTCTTTTATTTGTGCACCCATTTTTTCAAGTGCTTTTTTATACGATTCTACATATACAGCTATTTCGTTATGGCTGTCAATTTGCTTATTTTTATCATAATAAACATAAGGATAATTTGGATGACTATACGATCCTTCATAATCTAGATTATTTCCAACTTTTCCTGCCCAATAATTTGTGCTAGAAAACCTAACGGTTCCATAAAAAACATTGGATTGATTCTGTGCTTGTGCTTCTACACTTTGTAACCCATATCCTTCATCATTACTTGTATATTCTCCAATTACATTATAATAATGATTAGGAGTTTTTTCAACAATATTTCCTACTTTTAAATTGTAACGTGCAAGTAATACTAAATCACTTCCATCATGTTTTATCACATAAAACTCCTCTGTTCCTATCTTTACTATATCTCCAGTAACTACAGTGTCCTTTGTTTTTCCTGTTGGATAAACAATGGGATTAATATTACCACTAGAGTTTCCATTTTCAGGAGTATTATTGCTTACATTTTCTAAGTGTATTGGCCTCCATGTTCCATCCATATTTAATATTTTTATTTCTGTTCTATTTCCTATTCCTATTGTTTCTACTGTAGATAATATATCATTTGGATTTAAATCACTTTTTATATTGTCTACATCCAACTTATCTTCTAGTGTTATTTCACTAATTCCTTGTCCAGCATCATCAGAACTTATCCAGTAATAATTATATCCTTTTCCATCGTATATAACTCCAACATACGCTGAAGTATCTGTAAATTCTCCATAAGGACTTTTTAATGAGTTTTCTGTATTTACGTATTTTGCTGGAATATAATACGTTGTATTTGTATCATACATTCCTAGCTTTCCACCATTAACTAAATTACGAGTACCACTTACTATTTCTTTAGCAGTATCTATATAAGCACTCTTTCTTGAATCATTTATATATTTTGTAACACTAGGAATTGCAATAATCATTAGAATTCCTAGAATAATGATTACTGCCAATAATTCGATTAATGTGAAACCTTTTTTATTCATCTACTATCAGCTCCTATTATTTATCTATTCCAGCAAGTTTTACTGAAACAAGTTTTGATACACCAGACTCTTGCATAGTAATTCCATATAAAGTATCTGCATACTCCATCGTTTTCTTTTTATGTGTAATTATTAAGAATTGTATCTTATCTTTATAATGATCCAAATAATGTCCAAAATTATCAACATTTGCTTCATCAAGAGCTGCTTCTACTTCATCAAAGATACAGAATGGAACACTTCTTACATTAAGTATTGCAAATAATAAACTTATTGCAGTAAGAGTCATCTCTCCTCCTGATAAAAGTGTAATTGCTTTTAATTTCTTTCCTGGAGGAGATGCTACAATTTCTACTCCTGTTTCTAAAATATTATTCTTATCAGTTAAGTAAAGATCTGCTTCTCCACCATTAAACAATTCTTTAAATACTTTTTTAAATTCTACTCTTACTTTTTCAAAAGTGGATTCAAATTCTTCTTTCATAACATCATCCATTTCATTTATTATTTCAAGAAGAGTTTCTTTAGCATTTAATAAATCATTTCTTTGATTTGTTAAGAATTCGTATCTTTCACTTACTCTTTTATAATCTTCAATTGCTTGGATATTAACCATTCCAATATTTTTTATAATATTTCTATATTTATTTACTTCTTTTCTTGCTTCATCTACAGATATTTCAAGAGTATAATTATCTTTTGCTTTTTCGAAAGTTAATGAATAATCTTCACTTAAAATATTTAAATAATTATCTAATTTTACTTCATATTTACTAACATTTATTTCAAGTTCTTTTAATTCTTTTTCAAGTTTATTTATATTAGAATTATTAAGTCTATTAGCAGCATCACTTTCAAGAATCTTATTAGATAATTTTTCTTTTTCTTTTTCAGTAAATCTCATTTCTTTTAATAAATTATCTTTTTCAAGAGATACTTCATAGTACTCTTTCATAATATTTTCTTCTAAAGAAGATATATTGGAATCAATTAAACTATCATATGTAGATAATTCTTTTTCTAAGTCTTTAACTCTAAGATCAAGTTCATTTTTAAGAGAGTTTTTAGCATATATTGTCTCATTACACTTAATTAACTCACTTTTTAGTTCTCCTACTTTATAATTAATATCATTAATTTCTTTTTCATAATCATTATAATTTTCTTCTAATGATTTTATTAATTCATCAAGTTCATTTTTCTTTCTTTGTAAATTTTCTAATTCATTTTTTTCAGATATTAAACTTTTAGTAAGTACAACTGATCCTCCTGTGATAGATCCTCCAACATTAATAACATCTCCATCTAAAGATACAACTTTATATCTTCTATTAACTAAAGTGCTTATTCTATTAGCAGAATCAATATCAATTGCTACTATAACGTTTCCAAGTTGATTATGTATAATATCTTTATATTTAGAATCAAATGATATAAGATCGGCAAATATACCAATATATCCATTAGTCTTTTTTATATCATTTATTAATTCATCTTCAATTCCACGAGGTTTTATTACACTTAATGGAAAAAAAGTTGCACGTCCTAAATTATTTTCTTTTAAATAATTTACTCCTTCTTTAGCACATTTTTCATCATCAACTACTATATAATTCTTAGAAGATGATAATGATACTTCTAGTGCTTTAACATATTTATTATCACAATCGATTAAGCTGGAAATAGTCCCATGTAATCCTTTTAATCTTGGATTATTTAAAACACTTCTAACAGGAGTTGGCATACTACTATTTGATTCAATATAGTTAGTTAAAGAATTAATTTTATTATTTATATCATATATTTCTCTTTTTTTGCTATTTAAATCATTTAAAGTATGATCTTTCTTATTAATTGAATTATTTAATTCCAATTCAACTTTAGATAATTCTTCTCTTGCATTTGTAATATCAGTATTAATTAATTCTATATCTTTTAAAAGAAGTTCAATACTATTATTAGTTTGAAATAAATCTTCTTTTAAAGTAGCAATAGTATTATGTACTTTTTGATCATTAGCATCATATTTACTTCTTTCTTTTAATAGTTCTTTTTCTCCATTTAGTTTTTCTTCTTTACTAGTTAATTCTAATAATTTAGAATTAAAATCTTTAATTTTATTTTCAAAATTTAATAATTCAAGTTTATCACTTTGTAGAGATGTTTCTTCATTATTACTTTTTAAATTTAAATTTAATATTTCGTTATTTAATTCTTCTATTCTTTTTTTAGCTTGATTATTTTCATAATTAATTCTATCTATTTCAGAAGCTAATAAAGCAACTTCTACATTATCTAAATGATCTTTAGCATTTAAATATTCTTGTGCTTTTTCACTTTGTTCTTTTAAAGGTTCTAATTGAATTTCTAACTCATTAATAATATCTAAAACTCTTTCCATATTATTTTGAGTTTTATCAAGTTTTCTAATTGCTTCTTCTTTTCTTTTTTTGTATTTTAATACACCTGCAGCATTTTCTATTATTAATCTTCTATCTTGTGCAGAATTAGAAAGAATTTTAGAAATCTCTCCTTGTGAAATAATATTAAATGATTCTTTTGATGATGCACTATCAATTAAAAGATCTGTAATATCTTTTAATCTACATTTCTCTCCATTTAAGAAATATTCTGATTCTCCAGATCTATAGTATCTTCTTTTAATAGCTACTTCTGTAAAAGGCGTATCTAGGTAGTGATCAGAATTATCAAATATTAAAGAAACACTTGCAACATTTAAAGAATTTCTTGATTTACTTCCAGAAAAAATAATATCAGTCATTGAACCATTTCCACGAAGTGATTTAACTGATTGCTCTCCAAGTACCCAACGAACAGCATCTACAACATTACTTTTTCCACTTCCATTAGGTCCTACTATTGCAGTTATTTTTCCATCTAAATCAATTGTTATTTTGTCTGCAAACGATTTAAATCCGTTACATGTTATTTCTTTTAAGTACATATTTAACACCTTCTACAATCCATTATTTATTATACTATAATATAGGTTATTTTCAAAGAAAAAAGAACGTTTTTATTTAAAACGCTCTTTTTAAATGCTTTGATTTATAAATTATGGATTACACCAACAATATCTTCCAAAGTAGTCTGAACTATCAAATGAAGATTTAGAATCTTGGCATCTCCACTGATCTAAATGGTTTTCCGTACAATGTCCTGGTTGATCTAGACATACAGGGAATCCACATTTCGGTGGACAGTTTATACCACAAGAATCAGAACCATCATAATCCGCTACATAATGCCAGCATGATTTACATGCACCTGATTTTGTCGATTGACCTGTATTTCCTTTTGAACATAATCCTACTGAACTACAAGTAGCTCTATGAGTTCCTCCAGTACACCATCCTCCTGCTGCACATGTTTTACATGCAGCTGCTTGAGTTGAGGCAGTTGTAGTTCCATTTCCTTGTGTTCCACCTGGACAAGCTGTTCTTGTTTCTCCTCCTGGACAGTAATATCCATTTCCGCAGTTTGAACATACTGTTTGACTTGTTTTATATGTTCCTGCTGCACATGTTTTACATCCTTCTGTTTCGTTTTTCTTTCCTGTTCCTGTTCCTATCTTTCCAGTTCCACATGCTGTTCTAGTTGCTCCTCCTGGACAGTAATATCCATTTTCACATGTTGTACATGCAGCTGCTTGAGTTGATGCAGTTGTAGCTCCGTTTCCATATGTTCCTGCTGGACAAGCTGTTCTTGTTTCTCCTCCTGGACAGAAGTATCCATTTCCGCAGTTTGAACATGTTGTTTGATTTGTCTTATATGTTCCTGCACCACATGTCTTACATCCATTTGCTTCTGTTGTTTTTCCTGTTCCAGTTCCTATCTTTCCTGTTCCACATGCTGTTCTATTTGGTCCTCCAGTACAGTAATATCCATTATCACATGTCTTACATGCCGCTGCTTGAGTTGATGCAGTTGTAGCTCCATTTCCATATGTTCCTGCTGCACAAGGTGTTCTAGTTGCTCCTCCTGGACAGTAATATCCATTTCCACAGTTTGAACATGTTGTTTGATTTGTTTTATATTTTCCTGCTGCACATGCTATACATCCTTCTGCTTCGTTTTTCTTTCCTGTTCCTGTTCCTATCTTTCCATCTCCACAAGCTGTTCTATTCATTCCTCCTGTACAATAATATCCATTTTCACATGTTGTACATGCTGCTGCCTGAGTAGAGGCACCAGTCGTTCCATTTCCATATGTTCCTGCTGGGCAAGATGTTTGTACTCCTCCAGAACAAAAACTTCCTGCTGGACATGTTGTCCATTTTGCATATAGTGTAGTATCAGATGTAAATGATGATTGCTTATTTGAATTAATTTTACCAGTATTATCTATTATTTGAGTACCTCCACCATTTGTAGATGTATAGTATCCTCCAAAAATATATCCATTTTTAGTTGGTTTAGTAATAGTTGTTATTGAATTTGAAACATTTGCATCGCTATACCATCCAATTGTATATAGCTCATATATTTCTTGTGTTCCTGCACTTGTTGCACTTTGATTATCTAATGTTACTTTAAATACTCCTTTTATATTTACACTTGCAGATGCACTTGCGTTTCCATTCAAAGCATTATCTTTAAATTGATTTGTTTTTAATTCTATTGTTGTATCTCCATCACTAACACCTTTTACTTTTATGTTATATTTTACTCCATTAGTAATATTTTCTTTTGTTATTCCTGTTATTGTTAAGTTCCCATTACTTAATGTAAATGCACTTGCTGTTAAATCTTGAATATTTATTCCACTTTGTGTATCAGTACAACTTAATGGAATTGTAGCCTCTCTGCTTTGATATACTTGTGGTATTGTTCCAAATGTACATGTTGGACTTGTAAGATCAAACTTAGCTCTATATGATTCTACAATTGACTTACTTCCAGCATTACTTATTATTCTATATCTTATATAATAATCACTTTTATCATTTATATAGTTTTCTATAACACTTCCACTTGTTACTTCTATATTTGGATCACATGTACTAGTTGTATCTTTACAATAATATATTTTGTTAGCACTCTCTCCAACTGTTCCTTGAGTAAGCGTGAATTTTAATCCACTATTTACATATGTATTTGTTGGTATAACTGTATTATCACTTTTTTGGGCTTTTATACTTACTGTTGATACAACTTTGTCTATTAATGTTGTATAAGATTGTGGAGCTGACTCCATATGTATTCCATTTCTTGTAATAACCTTATTTGTTGTTTTAGTTGTTATTGTTTTGTTAAATGTTGTTACCCATGGTGTTGCTTTGTTATCATAACTTACTTCTTTTGTCTC
>JAEEGL013109828.1_pt1 | contig 20271 bp, 11 predicted proteins | sample 9134231 | NCBI WGS metagenome assembly JAEEGL01 (sample SAMN16246548, study PRJNA631951) | gut metagenome | biome: gut microbiome; feature: rumen; material: fiber-attached | host: Bos | place: Iran: Karaj | collected 2018-10 | reverse complement strand
TCGATGGTACGGATGCAGACGGCGTGGGTAGTGCCGAAACTGCTGTATGCAAAAGGCGTGGCAGAAACTCTGGGAGCGCAGGTGGTTGTGATCACCTGGCGGGAGCAGCCGCTTTTGGATGAAATCTGTGATTCCTTTGGATTTTCACATTATTGTATTGAACGAGAGGATAAAAAGAATCTGCGGTTTTTTGTCAAGGCGCTGATGAAGGTGCTGTTTTTTATGTTGTGCGACGGAACCGGAGAAGGCCTGCAGAAGTTAAAAATTGACGGCTTCATGGCGGGAAGGGCGATCTACGAAGATATATTGCGTACATCGGAACTTTCCACGATCCGCAGTGCCAGAAACGGTATCGTTTTGAAGAAAGCAACACATATCCTGTGGATGTTCTACACAATGCGATCATTCTGCAAAAAGCATACGCCTGTATTTGCACTTGCCGATGATACGGCGTACCACGAGGCATTGCTTTCTTCCCTGTTTCATTCGTTTGGTGCAAAGGTGGTCAACAGCAATCAGGAACAGGAGATGGTTCTCGGCTTTGATGAAAACGGCAATCCGAACCGTATGCACCGGATGATGCAATTGAAATACCGGGAGATGATCGATGGCCTCGGGGCGAAGGAAGCGGAACAGGCAGAGCGCATTCTGGAAGCCAGATTCCAGGGCAAAAACGGAAGAGATATCGACAGGGGAGCGTTTAAGGACAAGAGAGTGCTCAGCCGTGAGGATGCCATTAAGGAACTGCATTTGGATCCGGACAAGAAGAATGTGGTGATCATGGCACATACCTTTACGGATGCTGTGTACAATTACGGGGATCTTTTTTACAGAGATTACTATGATTGGACGGAAAATACGCTGGCACTGGCGGCAAAGAATGATCAGGTCAACTGGATCCTGAAACCGCATCCGACACGCAGCGCTTATCATGAATCGCAGGATTCGATCGAGGATATGTTTGCAAGATACCAAAAGGACCATATGTTTCTGCTTTCGGATGAGATCAGTGCGGAGAGCATCAAGAATATGGCGGATATTCTGATTACGATCGGCAGCAATGCCGGCGGAGAGTTTTCCTGCATGGGAATCCCGACGGTGATCATCGGTAAGCCCTATTACGGAAATATGGGATTTACCATAGAGCCGGCATCGAAGAAAGAATATGAGCATTGCCTGGAGAATATTCAGGATACGGAGCCGTTAACGGCTGCGCAGACAGAAAAGGCGAAAAAAGCATTTTACCTGCGAAACAAATACGGGCCGGCGATCCTCGGAACAAAGTATGATGATGCGTTTGGCAGGCTGGTGAACGAGCAGTACAATCATATGGGTGATAAGATGGCGTTGTCCTATTTTGAGAGCAATCGCGGTACGGAGAAGTACAACACGCAGATTACGGAGAATATCACCGATTATGTTGAGAAAAATGATATGAGAACCTGCAAATACTATACGCAGGGTGTGTTGCGGGCGAAGGAAGATCTGTCTTGAAGCCCGGGGGCGAAAGAAGGAGTTGTTATGAAGATTTCGGATGCGTTGACACATGGGCTGAAGCAGTATATCCACCGGTCAAAGTGGAAGGGGAAACATATTGTTTTTGAGGGCAGAACGGAATTGGATTCTGCGGATCAGTTTGAAGGGTATAACCGGTTAGCTGACGGAGTAACTTTTCTCAACAGTAAACTCGGATATGCAAGTTATATCGGTACAGACTGCTTTATCAAAAACACTGTGATCGGACGTTATACCTGCATCGGAAATGATGTGATGACGATGGCGGGGGATCATCCGACGGAGCGTTTTGCATCGCTTCACCCGGCGTTTTATTCCACACATAAACAGTGCGGATTTACCTATGTGACAACAGACAAGTATTCCGATTTTAAATGGATCGATCCGAAAAAGAAGATCACCGTGGTGATCGGAAATGATGTGTGGATCGGGACCGGCGTAAAGATCATGGAAGGGGTAAAGATCGGAGATGGTGCGGTGATCGCGGCCGGTGCGGTGGTAACCAAAGATGTGGAGCCGTATTCGATCGTGGGCGGAGTACCGGCGAAACATATCCGGTATCGTTTTACCGAAGAGCAGATTGGAAAACTGCTGAAACTGTGCTGGTGGAATAAAGGAGAAAAGTGGATCCGGAAAAACGCAGAGTTGTTTGAGGACATTGAAAAACTCCTGCAGGAGGAGTCCTGATGCGTTTTACAGAGGCTCTTTTGCCTGCGGGCAAAGCGGTCTGTTCGGATACAGGGTTTGATAATGATAAAAAAAATATACGAAGTTTTAGATAAAAAACAAAGAGTACAGGTCTTTTTTATTCTGGTCGTGATCTTTATCAGTTCGCTTTTGGAATTGATGGGGGTTGGGGCCATCTTTCCGCTGATCACCGTGATCACCAATCCGGATGTGATCAATTCCAATCCGATCATGCAATGGGTAATGCAAAGCTGGCACCTCGAGAGCGGTGCGAAGCTTGCAGTTGTTATGCTGCTGGGGGTGGCAGCGATCTATGTGATCAAGAATCTGTATATCCTGTGGATGAACCGTGTGGTATTCCGGTTTATCTATGATAACCAGGCCAGGGTTGCGAGTAAGATGTTTGAGAGTTATATCTATCAGGATCTGCAGTTCCATTATGAGCATAATGTGGCGGAACTGAACCGGAATGTCGAATTTGATGTGGAAAACTTCTTTTATGCACTGCAGAGTATTCTGCAGTTGGTCACGGAGATTCTGGTCTGCCTTTTGCTGGTCGCATACCTGGCGTTCAAGGATTTTGAGACCACGATGATTATGGCGGTCCTGATGACCTTTCTGGTATTGCTGTTTTTACTGGTATTCAAAAAGAGAATGAAGTATTACGGCGCAAAAAGCAGAAGCTATCTGGAAGAAAAATCCAAATGGTTTTTGCAATCCTTTAACGGGATTAAGGAGATCAAGACGATCGGGAAGGAGCCGTACTTCCTGGGGCAGTATCGGTCCAATTATTTTGATTATGCGAAAGTTCAGCAAAGACAGCAGCTGCTGAACTGCGTTTCCAAACCGATGGTGGAAATGATCTGTATCAGCGGAATGTTGGTGTTTATGGCAATCCGGATTTTGATGGGGGCGGATCTTGCCCAGTTTGTTCCGACGCTGTCCGTATTTGCCATGGCAGCATTTCGTATGATGCCGTCCTTTAACAGGATCAGCGGATATCTCAATGCGATCATGTTTAAAAAACCTTCCGTGGAAGCGGTATATCATAATCTGCAGGGAATCCGGAAGATGGCGGTAAAACATGATAACGAAGAAATGCAGGATGCAAAGAGCTGGGTATTGAAAGAAGGCATCTCCGTAGAAGACGTTTCGTTTGCGTACGCCGCAAAACCTGATATCTGCATTTTGAACGGCGTTTCCATACAGATACCCGTCAAGAAATCGGTGGCGTTTGTAGGCGGCTCCGGTGCCGGAAAGACGACACTGGCAGATATTATCCTCGGGTTATATCAGCCCGGGAGCGGCAGGATCCTGGTTGACGGAAAGGATATTCATGAAGATATGAATGCATGGCGGCGTGCGATCGGCTATATTCCCCAGAACATTTATCTGCTGGATGATACGATCCGCGCGAATATCGCCTTGGGAGTATCACGGGAGAAGGCGGATGATGATAAGATCTGGGCGGTGCTGGAGGAGGCACAGCTGGCGGATTTTATCCGGGAACAAAAAGACGGACTGGATACGAACATCGGTGACCGCGGTGTTAAACTGTCCGGCGGTCAACGGCAAAGGATCGGTATCGCAAGAGCTTTGTACACGGATCCGGAACTGCTGGTGCTGGACGAAGCAACTTCAGCGCTCGATACAGAAACGGAAACCGCGGTGATGGATGCGATATTCCGTTTATCCGGAAAGGTAACGATGATCGTGATCGCACACAGGATCACTACGATCCGGAATTGTGATCATATCTACAGGATAGCGGACGGCCAGGCGACTGAGGTAACTTATCAGGAGATAGCGGAGAAGTGAAAAGTATACAAAAACGTGCAGGGATATGTATACTTGCGGCAGTGTTTTCGATTGTCGCGGCATATCTGATCAGCCGGTTCGGCGGAAATTTTATGCAGAGTCACTTTGGCTCGGCGGAAACCTGTGAGATCGCTTCGGAAAGTGATGCAATCGATGACGGCATGACGATCGAACAGAAGGTCTTTCTTCCGTATGATCATCTGACCGGGCTTGGCATATCTATTGCACATTTATCGCCGGATGAAGAGATCGGCAAAGAGGCGCGTTTATCGGTTTCCCTTTTTAATGCAGAAAAAGAATGCTTATACTGCTGGGAGACAGAGCCGCTGTGTGATCTGGACTATCAGGTGGATTCCTTTGGAAAATTAAAACCGCAGGCGTATTATTTCTTTTCCGTACCGGGAGACGTGTTTATCGGGGAAGGGGAATACACGCTGGTCATCGGCGGAGTGAAACTGGATAAGGCATCGCAGATCGGCGTGGCGGTAAATGCGGAAGATGTCTATATTCGTACAGAGGGGGAACTGATCCGGCATGTGCAGGAGAGGTTTCTCTTTACGTTGTTGTATGTAATTGCGGCGGCCCTGATCGTTCTGCGAATGCTCTTTTACAAAGAGGATACGAAGGAATTCGTGATCCGGCGGTTGGACCGCGTTATTATAGCTTATACGCTTTTTCTTTTTCCGTTCACATTTACGTATTTTGAAGATACGATCATGATCTACGAAAATGCAAGGGTTATGAAGAGCGCGATTAAGCATGGAGAGTTTTTCCGGTATTATGATTACGCCATGATCCACAGCAAATACCGGTTGAATGCAAATTACAATGTGATTCTGTATCTGATCTTTGCCGTCTGTTTCTTACCGTACGATATTGCCTGCACAGTATTCGGAGAGATCCCGCTTTATTACGGACATATGTGGTACAACATCATTGTCAGCCTGATGTATGTTCTGGTAGGAATGCGGATCGGAAAGCTTCTGGATCTGTGGCAGGTGGAAGAGCAAAAGAAAAAAACGGTTATTGCGTTGTATTACCTGAATCCGGTATTGCTGTTCAGTACCGTGGGATTCAGCCAGCTGGATATCTTTTATATTGCGGTATTTGTGGAAGGTCTGATCCTGTTTGAGAAAAAGGAAACGGACAAGGCCTGCCTGGTCTGGGCACTGTCTGTTGCCATGAAAATGTTCCCGGTCCTGGTAGTAATCCCGCTGATCCTGCTTCGTGAGAAAAAACTGCTGCGGATTCTGCGTTATGTTGCGGAAACAATGAGCATAACCATCGTATGTCATTTTATATACGGAAGTTCGGAAGGCTGGATCATGAACCAGGAGCATAGCCCGCATTATGAGAGGCTGTTTGCTGATCTGATCCCGGCACAACATGGATATGCTTCGATCTTTATCGTTTTGTATCTGGTCATTCTTTTCTGCTGCTGGAATTCAAAAAGAAAGGAATCTTATCAGACAACGATCCTGTGTGGGGTGATTGTTTATATCAGCTTTTTCTGCTTTTGCAACTGGCTTGCACAGTATGTGGCTTTGATGGGATTATTTATCGTACTGGCAGCACTTGTGATCGAAGATTTCCGAATCTATCTCGGTGTAGAGGCCTTTTTATCACTGGGATATATTCTGGCTGTCTGGCTGAGAAGCGGCGACGGCGCCAACCTGATGCTGCTGACGGGGTGTATCGGTGGTTTCCGGTATGTCGGAGAAACACCGATGTTGTTTTCGGAATTTGTAAACCGGCTCACCGGCTTTGCGTTTCCTCTGGAACTTGCGCAAAGCATTTCGGTTGCTGCGGGCTTGTTCCTGGCAGCCTATTGTATGAAAAGTGTCAAAGAGAAAAAACAGACGGAATGGGTTTTCCCGGCAGGTTATCTGTATCTTCCGATGCTGCCGGTATACGCGATACTGATGCTGTCCGGTATCATTACCTTTTCGTCATGATGGAAAGAAATCTGTTGATTTGTGGTGTTGTTTATGAAGAGTAAAGTGCCAAAAAGTCTTTTTGCCTTGCTGACCGGCCTTGTATTCCTGTTATATGTGATCCTGTGGTATAAGCAGTTCAGTTATTTCCGTTATACGGGAGAGAGTTATCTGCTGAATGATGCGGAACTCAGCGCAAAGGCCATTGGTGCAGCTGAAAAAGAATTTATTTTGGATGAGGGTTTCTCCGAAAAGATCGGCAGGATCGTTTTCTGGCCGGCGAAGTATTCGGAGATAGAAATAGAGAATAACGGGCACCAGGCAGTAATGATCACGCTTTCCGATTATGATGGCATCGAGATTCCTTCCTTTCAGGAGCCGGTTCGGATTGCACAGGGAGAAAGCTATACATACATAGCAGACGGAAGAGGCAGTTATGTTGTGACGGCATACGGGGCGGAGCCGGAAGATGCCGGGCTCCTCCGGATACATTATAACAATCATGCATATATGCAGAGATGGAAAATGTGTATCTATGCTGTATTGGCGGGGCTTGCCGTATTCACGGCCATAAGTGTTCTGGCCCTATTGTGGAAGGAAGAATTCTATCGAAAAACATATCCGTGGATTATGCTGGCCGGCGGTGGAATCACTGCTTTTTGCAAGATTGCCCTGAGACTCACAGGATGGGAAGACTGGGCGTATTGCGGGATCGGTTTTCTCTCCGTGTATTTGTGCTGTATGGCAATCGTAAGTGCGGCAGGCAGTTCTGATGCGCAGGAGAAGGACGGGAGGATACTGAGACCGCTTTTTGCCGGTGGGGTTTCTGCAGCAATCGCATTGTCGGTACATTTTTTGTTTTTGTCTGCCAAGAGCAGTTCTATCTTATGGCATTTTACCGGCAGCCAGGATTCGAATAAAAGAATTGTCGGCTACCTGATTGTATTTGTGGTTTTTGCGGTATGTTTTCTGATCATGCAAAGCATAAAAATACCGGATGCTGTGATTGACCGGTTCGGAGCGGTTTTCCGGACGCCGGTAACGGCAGGCTCGGTGATCTGCATAATCCTTTCCGTATGTGATGTTCATAATGACTGGAACTGGCTGTCGCTCATCTCACTGGCGGCAATCCTCTTTATGGCCGGTTATCATAGACACCTGTGTTTACCGAAAGGAGTATGGTTTTTTTATTACGGATGTATCGCGGTTGTAACGGCGCTCAACCATTGCGTGATCAATTTTTGGGATACGCGTTATAACGGGGATGTCTATCATACGGGAACCTTTTACCATGCACTGTACTATGTAGCCAATAACAAACCGTTTGCCGGCGGATTGATGCAGATGTACGGGCATTTTCCGCTATTTTACAAACTGCCGCTGGTACTGTTCGGAAATAATATGCGGACGATAGGGATTACGACTGCGGTATTCAGCGGAGTTGCAGTTCTGAGTTTTTTGCTGTTTTTGCATAGAACGTTGAAAGAAGATTTTATCCGGCTGCTGTCCGGTGTACTTATTCTGGACTGTCTGATCATAGATCATCTGTATCTGCAGACATTTCCGTTAAGGATGTTCTGGCCTTTTGTGATCCTGGCATACGGAAGTTTTATGCGGAAAAAAGCCGGGATCGATCCTATGGTTCGAATTGGCGGCTGTCTGTTGTGCATGCTGGCGATCGTCTGGAATCTGGAAAGCGGACTGGTATGCTCGATTGCCTGGATGGTATGTGTTGTTGCGTGGGATTGTAAGGGAACGGAGTTAAAAGATTATACAATCCGGCTTCTGAAAGAATTACCTGTAGTCCTCATAGAGATTCTGGGGGCTTACCTGATCGTGAAAGTATGCAATATGATCGTTACGGAACCGGGAAACCGTATCGCGGAATTGCTGGATTGGAAAAAGGAAATGGCTACCCTGGCGAGAGAGGAAGCCGGGGATGTCAGTAACGGTAAATTGTTTTGGGGAAACGCACCCTGGATCTGCATAGAGACCGTATTGATGTGCAGCGTGGCTTTTTGGGTATACAGGCTGATTGGCCGGAAACAGAGAATCAAAGGATCCGATATTTCCGCTTTGTTTCTTTCGGTATTTTCCGCAGGCATATTTATTTACTGGATGGGACGGCCGGAAGGATATGATATCATCGCACCGTTTCTGGCGGCATTGTTATTGATCGCCTACGACAGAGCATTGAATAAAAACAGTGCCGGGATGACCGAAAAAAGTATATATGTTATTTCCGGCTTTTTGCTCGCAGTAGGGATTGCGGGCTTTATGGGACATACGATCGAAAGATTGCAATATACCAAAGAAAATCTTGTGGACAAAAAAATATTAAGCTACGCTTCGGTAAAAGAATATATGGACCGTTTTGAAAACGAAGTACCGGAAGAAGTGTATGGTGAAGCCTACGGGATCGCTATGATCGATATGTCTTTGGGAAGAAGAATGGAGACGGATGGTCTGGGCTGGGGAAGGAAAGTAGACCGGTTAGAGGAATATGCCCGGAATCAAAAATGGGTTGTATTGAACGATGAGAGTTATCCGGATGTACCATACCTGCGTGAGGTGAAAAAAATACCTTTTGGCAGTTTTACTTATGTATTGTATGAAAATACTGCGGCAGGACAATAGGAAACGATAAAGGATAGAGCATTGATTGTTACGGGTGGTTTTGTTATACTGTCTTGATATGATAAGACGTTTTGCAAGGAATATGTGAGGCTTGGAAATGGGTGTTTTAGTGATATTTCCCATAGCGGCAATGATGGCGGTATGGTGTAAGAGAAGATTTGAGATCATGATATTTCCGACGATCGTTCTGATTGCGGTTACCATGGCTGTGACGGGTCTGGTGGGGATACTCCGGATCGGATTATATGTTCCCGTAATCTATGCGGTGGTTGCTTTGGGATTGCTTATTTCCCGCAGAAAGAAAATAAAGAAATACATCCTGACTCCGGGATTTGCAGCATTTTGTATCTATATAGTATTTTTTCTTTTTTTCTCCAAAGGAAGATATCTGGCGTCGGAAGCTTCCTGTATGCAGTATGGTCCGTCCTTAATGAGTCTGTTTACATATGATTCATTAAAAGATCACAGCCTGTATTATAACCTCACGAATCCGTTTCCGCTGGGAACCCTGTGGGTATATTTTTGCGGCCGTCTGTTGGGCGGGTATTCGGAATCGGCGGCAATCTTTGCGTATGATGTTTTAGTGATCGCGGGCATCATGCCATTGTTCTGCCAGATCCGGACGATCAAGGAGGAAAACTGGCAGTGGCTGGCTATGCTGGCGATCGGTCTGTCCCTTCCCTTATTAAAACTCTTTGACGCATATCGGAGTTTTGACATGGTGGTTCCGCAGGCAACTGCTATGATCTATACCTATTTTATTTTTTCCCGGATGATCCATCAGGGAGAGAAGAAGGGAGACCGCATATTTGCGGCTTGCGGTATTTTATTCAGTGTTATCCTGACACAATACAGTATGCTGATGCTGCTTCCGCTGCTGGCCGGATGCTGCGCGGTGGCCTTTAGTAATGTGAAAAAGTACAAAGGGCTGTTTGCGGCTATGCTCGGCGGACTGGTACCTGCGATCTTTTTGTATGTTTATAATCTGATTCGACAGGAGATCCTTGTGAAGGATCTGCTGCTCCTTCCGGGAATGATCCTCGGATGCCTTCTGCTTGGCGGATTGGTTGCATTCATCGGGAAGATCTATGCGGGAGGGCATCAAAAGACAGCAGTGATTATCGGGTGTGTAGCAGTTGTTATAGTATCCGCGGTCATCGTTTCTGTTTTACAGAACAGTATCTATAAGGATTATGTTGTAGAGGAAGTTGTGGAATTTACGGATAAACTGTTTGAAGGGACCGGAGAGGAAGATTATGTTATCGGAAAACATGTGGTACGTGTATATGATACGACGTTTCTTTTCCTGCTGATGGCAGTTTCGGGGATCGTGCAAAGCAGAACAAAAACAAGAAAAGGGAGAGATGTGTCGGCATCCTATGCATTCCACGGGGCATATGTCTGCGGAATATTGATCTATCTGGCAATTCTTTGCGTATTATACATTCTGAAATTGCGCCCGCCCAAAACAACACCGGTTCCGTCTATTGCGCCCTATGTGGCTCCGGTGATCGTATTGACAGCAGCAATCGTTTTTCTGCAGTCTTTCCGGGCGTGGAAAAAAGATATTGTGATGGTTGTTTCCGCAATACTCATACTGGGATGTGTTTATACCGATCCGGTAGGCGAGCTATTCAATAAGTCGGAAAAAGAGTATAACTTTCCGGTGATCCGGGAGTGCGTTGAGAACGGGGAGATCGTATTTACGGAAAAGGACCGGGTCTTTTTGATGGATCCGGATCTGTTCCGGACGGTACCGGCCGATTTTTGCTGGCAGGTATATCCTGCGGGAGCAGGCTCGATCAGCGGTTTGCATTTTAATGCGGATCCTTACCGGTGGAGTGGAGGGGATATCCAGTTTACCATGACAAAAGAGGAACTGGCAGATCTTCTCAAGGAAGAAGGGTATACCTATGTTTATATAAGAAACATCGGAGATTTTCACATTAATAAATACCATACATTGTTTGCCAGGGTAGGCGCCGGTATTACTAATAATGCGATCTATCACGTAGAATATGGCAGCGATGGACAGTTGATACTCAGATTTATAGCACTGGATGACTAGTCTGCGGCGGTTGACAGAAAAGAAAACGTACGGCGTATCGGGCATGAAAAGGACAGTAAGATGATTTGGTTGTATAGAATTTTGATCTTGCCGATTGAATATCTGATCGAGGTGGTATTCACGGTAATGAATAGTTTTTTCGGGCATGAAGGATTTGCGATCATCGCAGTCAGCATCGCGATCAGTACTTTGGTATTGCCATTGTATTTGCGTGCGGATGCGGTTCAGGAAGAAGAACAGAATAAGCAAAAGAAAATGGAACGTTGGCTGAATCATATTAAGGCAACGTTTCATGGGGATGAAAGATATATGATGACCAATGCGTATTATGCGGAAATGCAGTATAAACCGCTCTACGCATTAAGAGGATTGATCCCGTTGTTCCTGCAGATCCCTTTTTTTATTGCGGCTTTTCATTTCCTTTCCAATATGCAGAGACTGCAGGGATGTTCTTTTGGGTGGATTGCGGATCTTGGGGCCGAGGATGGGATGCTGCATTTGGGAGGATACTCTCTGAACCTTCTTCCGATCCTTATGACCTTTTTTAATGTCTGCTCTACGGTGATCTATACCAGAGGTTTTTCATGGAAGCAAAAACTGCAGCCGTATCTTCTGGCTTTGTTCTTTTTGATCGTTCTGTATCACAGCCCGTCAGGACTGGTTTTGTACTGGACGATGAACAATCTGTATTCCTTTTTGAAAAATGCGATCCAGAAAACAGCAAAGAAACCGGCAGTGGTAGTCGGTGCGATCAGTATCGCGGGGGCAGTCGGGATAATTCTGTTTTTGCTTAAAAGCGGAAAACTGTTTGACCGGATCCGGGCAAAGGATCCGGAGGCAGTGGTGTTGTATGCTGCGCTTGTTATGATCGTACTGCTTCCTTTTTTGGTACAGGTATTGCGGTGGATCGGGAGTAAAACCGGAGCGGCAGCCCGGAAACAAAAGGCAGAGGCTGCGGCAATCCCGGGATTTGTTGTCTTTGCGGAAGAAATGTCATTTACCGTGCTGCTCGGAATGGTCATACCGTTGCTGGTCATTGCTGTGTGTCCGCAGGATTTTCTGGCATTGGACCGGTCCACGTCGCCTTTGTATTATATCTGTTTTACAACGGCTGTTTCCGGCGGGATCTTTCTGGTGTGGGGAAATATCATTTATGGCCTTGCAGACAAAAAAGGAAAGACCGGGATCGCGGAGGGGCTATTTTTGCTGATCCTGATCGCACTTATGAATGTGATGCTGTTCCGGGCAAATGTCGGGAATGTTTCCGCAATGCTGGAATTTGACATGTTGCCGAGGCACACTTTAAAGATCAAGGCAATCAATATTCTGGCCACATTCGGAGTCTTGCTGGTTGGGCATTTGTTTTGGAAATATACCGGTAAGATCCGAAACAGTCTGATCACGGTTATGATGTTTTCACTTTGCGTTATGGCGGGAAAGGATATCGCAGGCACATACAAAGAGATTCAGGGGGTGGCTGCAGAAGTCGCAGATGTAGACTACGTACTGCCCTTCAGTAAAAACGGGAAAAATGTCATGGTGATCATGCTGGATCGTGCGGTTGGAGCATTTGTTCCGTATATCTTTGATGAAAAGCCGTTTTTAAGAGAACAGTTTGAAGGTTTTACCTATTATCCCAATACACTTACCTACGGTACACATACGACCACGGGCGCGCCGGGATTGTATGGCGGATATGATTATTCTGCGGAGAACCGGAATCTGAGGGAAGCGGAAGTGGCAAAGCCGGATCAGCATGATCAGGCGTTGCTGACGATGCCGATCATTTTCGGAGAAGATGGCTACCATGTCACGGTGATCGATCCGCCGGAGGTTCACTGGAATCCGGTTTCGGATCTGACCCTGTTCCAACCGTATCCGTATATCAATGCATTTGAACTCGGCAGATCGCTTCCTCCCGGTTACAGTATGGAGGATTATTTGCGGGCAAGAGAACGTAACTTTGTTTTTTACAGTATATACCGCTGTATGCCCGCAATGCTGCAGGATGAGGTGTATGATACCGGCGGATATCTTGCGGCGGACCGGAACTACTTTTTGGGAGAAGTGGATTTTCGGAGGGGATATACGGCCCTGCAGAATCTGACGGACATCACGGAGATCCGCGAGGATAACGAAAACTATTTCCTGGATATCTGTAATAACACAACGCACGGCGCAGCGCTGCTCACACTTCCGGATTACCGGATGGACCGGATGCCGGATTATACCGGGATTGATATTGCTGCAGACAAGGAAGTAAATGGCAGGGTATTGCATTTTGACCGGGATGATATAACGTATAATGTCGGACATTATCATTCCAATATGGCTGCATTTCTGGTATTGGGAAAGTATATGGATCAACTGAGAGAATGGGGGATCTATGACAACACCAGGATCATAATCGTTTCGGATCATGGATTTGATCTGGAGCAGTTTGACGATATGCTGTTTGACAATGGTGTGGATGTAGAGGCTTTGAACCCGCTGCTTATGGTGAAGGATTTTGACAGTAACACTGCGTTTGCCGTGGACGATCAGTTTATGATGAATGCGGATGTGCCGGCGATCGCAACGAATGAACTGATCGATCATCCGGTCAATCCGTTCACCGGAAATGCGATCAATATGGACGGAAAAAAAGACGGGGTAAGTCTTTGGTGGCCGGGCGGATATGCTTTTAAGGATATCGGAGGAGACGGAAAGCGTTATTCCGAACCGGGGTGGTATCATGTAAAAGATGATATTTTTGATGAGAGCAACTGGACGCGGTTAGAGGTCAACGAAGCGGAAGGCAGACCGGCGGTTTCGAATTGAGTTTCGGAGGAAGAGACATTTTGCTGAAGAAAGCGCTAAAACAGATCCTGCAATGGTTTGCGGCAATAGCACTGGTTTTTTTGATCTTAAACCTGCTGTGTTTTTTCTATTACAATCCGCTGAATGGCTTTGCGATGGAGAAAGCGGCTGCAAACATCGGTTATTATCCGGGAGATACTGCGTATGATGCATCGGAAGGATATGGTGTTGTTACGGCGGATCATAACGGTTTTATCAATCGGGAACTGCCCCTTTGCGAGGATTATATTCTGGTAACGGGAAGCTCCTATACGGAAGGGCACAACCTTCTGATGGAATTGCGTTATACGGATCTGCTGAACGAAAAGATCATGGCCGGCCGGGACGATGAACTTGCGGTATATAATGTCGGACATATTTTTAATTTTTATCCGGATATTATTTCCGGTCTGGATGGACTGTTCGGAATGTTTCCCGATCCTTCGGTCCTGATCATTGAGATCCCGAGTACGGAATACAGTGCGGAAGAATTAAGGGCGTCCCTGCAGCAGAGAGGGTACGATCCGGAAGAGACGGTGGATAATATCCTGCAGGAAATGAGCCCGAAGCAGAGACTGATCCTGAATATCAAAAGAAAACTTCCGATCCTGCGCCTGTTTAATTTGAAACGTCGGGAATACCAAACCTACTGTGAAGATAAAAAGGCATTGGAAGCTTCCGTACAGCCGGTATCCGCTTCTGACGAAAAGGATGCAGAAACAGCCGGGGATAGAGAAGAACTGAGAGATGCGGTAGAAGATACGCTTCAATTACTGCGCTCCTACTACAAGGGCAGGATCGTGATCCTGTTTCATCCGGAAGTGTGCATTAAGGAAGACGGCACATTGGAAATGCTCTATGGTAAAAATACGGATCTGTATCGCGAACTGTGCGAACAGGAAGGTATCGTATATATCGATATGACAGAGCGGTTTGAGGAGGCCTATCGTGAAGAAGGTATCATTCCGAATGGTTTCTGGAACAGCGATATGACCGGTGGGCATATGAACCGGTACGGACACGCTATGGTTGCAGATGAATTATATCAGGTACTGATGGAGAAATAGAAGTGTACTTTTTATCACTTGCGTTTATCATATTCTTTCTGGCATTTCTTCTTTTGTTTTCTTTTCAAAAGAAAACAGAGATTCGGAAAATACTGCTGCTGGCAGCCAATTTTTTAGCCTACGCATTGATCGACCGGCAGTTTTTTCTGGTGCTGTTAGCCTCGTCTTTCTTTTTTGCTTTTTTCGGAAAAGCGCTGCAAAGAAATAGATCAAAAGGCATCCTTGCTGCGGGTATTCTTCTTCCGGTGGCTTTGTTGGTTCTGGCCAGATGGAAGGGCAATCTGTTTGCACCGGTAGGATTGTCTTTTTTTCTGCTGCAGGGGATCAGTTATCTGGTTGACCTGTATCGCGGCAAGATCCTGCAGGCTTATCCGGTGCGGGATGTGATGATCTATGTTTCCTTTTTCCCGCTGGTGATCTCCGGGCCGATCATGAAAGCAAGGGATTTTCTGCCGCAGTTAAATGCGGTCTCCAGGCCGGATTGGCAGCGCATATCCAACGGAATGCAAAGATTTCTTTTGGGACTGTTTGAAAAACTTGTGATCGCGGATCGTTTGTCGGTTGCGGTCAATGCAGTGTATGGTGCGCCGGCAGCCTACAGCGGCGGGACGCTGTTGTTTACCGCATTTTTGTATATGGTCCGCTTGTATTTTGATTTTGCGGGCTATTCGCATATGGCGATCGCGCTGGCGAATCTGCTGGGATTTCGGATCTGTGAGAATTTTGATCTGCCGTTTCTGGCAACGAATTTTTCTGAGTTCTGGAAACGGTGGCATATCAGCCTTTCTTCATGGCTGACCGAATATGTGTATTTTTCGGTCGGCGGAAGCAGAAAGGGTGAGTTACGTACATGCCTTAACCTGCTGCTCACAATGTTTGTGAGCGGGCTGTGGCATGGTTTTTCCTTCGGCTTTATTCTCTGGGGATTGCTGAACGGACTGATCCTGGTGATACAGCGTTTTTACCGGCGGCTGTCGGAACGGAAAAAGAAAGAGCAGGAGCATCCGGTCGGAAAGATCCTGGCACAATGCCTCAACTCGATTGTCGTAGTGCTCATATTCATTCCGTTTGCGCTTGGGGATTATGAAAGGATTGCTATCGTGATTCGCAGGATCTGCCTGATGGCACAGGGGGTAGAGTATTATTTTGTCTACGGCATGGTATTTCTCCCGGTATTGATCCTGGATCATATACTCGGAGAAAAGAAAGCGAAGGGACACAACTGGATGAAGTCTCTCGACCTTATGAAAATGAAAGGAAAGATCCTGTTTGTATTACTCGTGTTTTTGACGGTTCTGTTTGCCTATTTCGGCAACACGGCATTTATCTACGAACAGTTTTAAGCTATCCCCTCAGTTACTGTACTCTTCCCAGCCGCTCCAGCTCTGGTTGAACTCGTCGTAGTCGTAGTAATCGCTGCCGTCGTAGTTTTTCAAAAACTTGCTCAGCCATTCGACATAGCGTTTGTCGATGCCGATATTGGCGTAAACTTGTTCCAGGGAACTGTAGAAACGGTTATCGCCGTAGGGGAGTGTCACAGCCAGGCCGGTCAGGCCGGTGTTATCATCCGTACAATTGTAATAAGCCACCGCAGCGGCCAGACGGGAAACCAGTCCCTTGGTCTCTTTAGCGTCGATCGAGACAGCAAGTGCCAGCAGATCGGTAATATAATACTCCTTCAGGTCGGAGGAAACGCGGCAGGCAGGCAGTGCCCTGCCGGAACGTGCCACTTCACGGCTGAAATTGGTGGTGAGCAGTGCGGCCTCATTTGCATAGGCAAAATTTACCCAGCTGTCAAACGCAGAGGGAATATAACGCTCGTCGATCAGCGCCAGTGTGGAACTGCTGCCCTCATAGCGGTTGGATTTGTTGGCTTCCACCATATCATCGATCAGGATGGTAGCCAGGGATTTGGTATCGATCGAAGTATTCTCTGCCAGAGCAGTCAGCCAGCCTTCATAGGACCAGCCGAGTGCGGATTCGAAATCTTCCGAAAGAATACAGTAATCGCAAAAATCGTAAAGTGCATAGCAAAACTCGATGGAAGACATAATGCATGCATCCATTCCGATGAAATCAAAGGTAATGCCGGATTCCCGGATGGCGGACTGAATCTCGTCCGTGGTCAGGGATGCATCGTATCTTTGGTACTGATCCCAGCCGAAACCGTCTACGGAACCACCGCCGTGATCCCACAGGATCAGGAAATAGCGGTCGGCAGGATATTTTTCTGCGGACCAGGTGATAAAGTCGGTCAGGGTATCGGGATCGGTACAATCCAGCTGATCCAGACTGTCGTCTACCAGCAGCATATCATTCTCGTCCAGAATAAAACGCTGGGTATGATCGTTCATGATCCCGTAATTATGCCATTTTTTTGTGCCGAGGGTTTCGATCACGATATTTACCTGATCGCTGTATGGCGCCTTCAGCATTTCGCTGATATCTTCGGTGGCGTATCCGTCGTCGGTCTCCAGATTCGAACCGTTTATATAGACCATGACCGTGACGGTATCCTTTCCGTCGCCGAGAGGCGTGACCAGCTGTTGACGGACCAGCCGGTTCTGGACGGCGGCGATACGGTCCTCCGGATTGTCGTTGATCTCCGGATTCTCTGCCCCCTTGATATTATCTCCCTCCGATGCTTCCGCGAGCCTTCCGCGATCTGAACTATGGAGGCGTCCGCGGGCACTCTGCAGGCGGCCGCGTTCGGACACGCGGGATGCTTCCCGCAGTTGGCGGGTTACCAGCACCGATCCGATCACGGTATAGACTACCAGAAAGGATAAGATGATGGAAAACAGTATAATGATGTTTTTGCGTCTTGTTTGATCGTCCATGCTTCGGATTATAACAGAAACGGAAAGAATCAGCAAGAATTGACGGCTAAGGAATTGAACAAGCGGTCGTTTTGTGATATAATTCCATAGATTATAAATTGCTACGGAGGCTACAGGTAATGTACTTACTATATATCGATCCCGGAACCGGGAGCATGCTTTTTGCGGCACTGATCGGGATTTTTTCGACGTTATTGTTCTTTTTTCAGAAACTCTGGATCAAATTTAAGTTTGTTCTGAGCGGGGGACGGATCAAAGACAAGACGTCGGATGAAAAACTGCCGTATGTGATCTTCAGCGAAGGCAAGAGCTATTGGAACGTTTTCAAACCGGTGTGCGAGGAGTTTGAGAAGCGCGGAATCGATTGCGAGTACTACACGGCGGATGAGAAAGATCCGGCGCTGGAGCAGGGATATCAGCATGTACACACCACCTTTATCGGTGACGGAAATAAGGCATTTGCCCGTCTGAATCTTTTGAATGCAAGGGTATTGCTGGCGACCACGCCGGGCCTGGAAGTATATCAGTGGAAGCGTTCCAAGAATGTGGGAAAATATGTGCATATCTTCCATTCGCTGGATGAAGGTACTGCGTATCGTATGTTCGGACTGGATTTTTACGATTCCGTACTGCTGGTAGGAGATTTCCAGGAACGATATATCCGTAAACTGGAGGAACTTCGCGGTATTCCGCAGAAGGATCTGCAGGTGGTGGGCTGTACCTACATGGACGGTCTGCTGGCACGGAGAGATCGCGCGATGGAAGAGGAGGATTTGCCTGACGGCAAATCTTTGAAGCGCCTCAAAGCCGGCGCGGGCTCCCCCAAGCAGAGCTTGGGGGCAGGAACCGTACTTCTGGCACCGTCATGGGGCGAGATTTCCGTACTGAACCGCTACAAAGAGAAACTGATCGATGCATTGCTGGATACCGGATACAAAGTGATCGTGAGACCCCATCCCCAGTCCTTTAAGGTGGAGATGGATATCCTGCAGCCGCTGATGGACAAGTACGGCGACCGCGTAGAGTGGAACCGGGATGCGGATAACTTTGACGTGCTCAATCATTCGGATATCCTGATCAGCGAGTTCTCCAGCGTGGTTTTTGACTTCGCATTTGTTTTTGACAAGCCGGTACTGTGCTTTGCCGGCGGCCAGTCGGATATGGCACCTTATGATGCGGCCTGGATCGATGAGGAGCCCTGGAAACAGCAGGTATTCCCGAAACTGGGCAAGATGATCACGGAAGAGGATTTCGGCCGGCTCCGGACGCTGATGGATGAACTGATCGAGAGCAGCGAGTACCAGAAGAGCCGTGACGCGTTGCGGGAAGCGAGCTGGCAGAACCGGAGACATTCCGCGGAAGGGATTGTGGATTATCTGGTAGAGAGTGCTGAAAAACTGCAAAAAGAGGAAGAGGAAAAACGGAAAACCGCGGAGGCGGAAGTTTCAGGAAAAAAGAAAGGAAAGAAAGAGGAAGGTTCAAAGTAAGAAATGGCAGCAGGAGATTATGATCGCGCACAAATGAAAGAGGTGATCACGGATGGCGTATCCCGCGTGACATCTACGGTGCAGGACGCACTAAAGAGCGGAGATTACAGCAATCTGAGCCGGAATGTTTCTGCCGAGATGGAAGCGCTGTTCAGTAATATCGGCAGAACCGTGAATGTTCCTTTCCAACAGAATTATCGGAATGGCTATCCCGGACAGAATGGCCGGGGATATACCAATTTTACCAATACAACCGGTTACCGGAATACGCAGACGTATCACCGTGTGCGGGATATCAATCAGAGCCGGTATCAGGCCATGCAGGGGATGCCGACACCCGTACCGGTACGACACAACGGCGGTTACCGGAATCAGATCCTGTATAAGGATATGGGATCTTCCAAGGCGGGAGCGCTGATCGGTACGATCATCGGTTATTTCTTCGGCGGATGCGCTGCATTTATTTCGCTGATCGCCTTTATGGCGTCACTTGTTGATCTGGATGTGTTTGGGATCTTTGCAGGGCTGCTGATGTTTTTGCTGGGCGCAGCCGGTCCTTTGGCTGGTGCAATCATAGGGACAAAACATCTCAAAAAGATCTCGCGATATGAGAAATATTTGAACCTGCTGAGGGATAAGACCTATGCACAGGTGGATATGCTGGCAGAGATGACCGGCAGGAGCAAAGAGGAAACCATCAAGGACCTGCAGGATATGATCAGCAAGGGATGGTTTCGTCAGGGCTATCTGGATGCAAACGGTGATACACTGATCACCAGCAACGAAACCTACCAGCAGTATCTGCATTCGATGGAGATCGCAGCGGAACGGGCTGCGGAAGCGCGGGAACAGCAGGAAGCAAAAGCGCGGGAACGCGGCGGCCTGTCCGAGGCACAGTATGCGATCATCAGTCAGGGCGAGCAGTATATCGCGGAGATCCGTGAGTGCAACAAAGACATTCCGGATGCGGATGTAACGGCCAAACTGGACCGGATGGTACATTCCGTAGAGGTCATTGTAGAGCGGGCCAAACAGCAGCCGGAACTGACGGACGATATGCACCGTCTGATGAATTATTATCTGCCGACCATGGTCAAGCTTCTGCATAGTTATGCGGATCTGGACCGGCAGGGTAAGAGCAGTGCCAATATCGATAAATCCAAGAAGGAGATCGAGAATACGATCGATGTAATGAATGATGCATTTGATCGCCTGTTTGACAGTCTGTTTGAGGATACCAGCCTGGATATCGCTACGGATGTGGAAGTCATGCGTACGCTGCTTTCCCAGGAAGGGCTGACCGGACACAATTTCGGGTCCAATCAGACAATCCCGGGTAACGGAGAGCAGGGCTGACAAGGGCGAACAAAAATAAAGTTT
>JAEEGL015866312.1_pt1 | contig 20273 bp, 19 predicted proteins | sample 9134231 | NCBI WGS metagenome assembly JAEEGL01 (sample SAMN16246548, study PRJNA631951) | gut metagenome | biome: gut microbiome; feature: rumen; material: fiber-attached | host: Bos | place: Iran: Karaj | collected 2018-10 | reverse complement strand
TATGTGACGAGCCATCTCGACGGCGACCGTACGGACACCCTCCCTCTGCGCTACCATCTCCAGGGTCGGTCCGGGAGACGACAAAGCGACAACCTCGTAGTCGCGGGACAGGTCCTTCAGCATCCCATCGCAGAAGGCCGCGAGTGACTGAGGCACAGTCGTGGCTCGGATTATCTTTTTCATTGATAAAGTGTTTATCTAAAAAGAATCATCAATTCACATATTTGTTACTTCGCAGAACTACCGTCGGAGCTATCTTATTGGTTTTATATAGCTGAATAAGATGAGAATGATCAAGATTGCCCCGATGGTGAATAGTATTCCCTATCAACGTATAAAATGGATGTGATGAAGAATGAAAGACGAATGGACTACCTTCCAGTAATTGTCTGATAGTTACCTCATTATTAACAAAAAAGAGATCAGCTTCTTTTTTACAATTAGTGAAAGAAAGTCCTGATTCACATTCAATCTTAGAATTTATAATATCACATGGAACAAACATACTACGCCCTCTATGATCGACAATAACTGAATTCTTAATCAACGCTCCCGACCAATCACCTCCTGAAGGAAAGACTGAAGAGAGCGTAGAGCCCTTCAATATTTCGAAATGACAACCATTGAATAGAACATTATCCATCTCCGCACATACCAAAGAAAGGCAATAATAATTCCATGTCCTTTGCTCAGATGTCCGGAAGGTAACACCATTCATCTCCACATTGGAGAGCCTATCCACATTACTTGTTTCAGTCAAAGCACTCATAAAAGTACTGTTGAGAATCATAACGTTTTGAACAACTCGCTTAAACTGAAGTTTTCCGGCAGGACATTGATAATTATCGATAATAATACCTTTGGCATTATTGTCAATTCGACAATCATTTATTCGCAAGCCTCCATTTATATCCATGCAATCACAAATAATGATTTCAGAGTCTGATGACTTGATATAACTACAACTTAATCCTCCTCCAACATTATTAGAAAAAGTACAATTGGTAATACGAATACCATTAATAACCGCTTCTTTATAGTATGGTTCTACATCAATTCCTTTCATTGGTGGAGTGCCCCGAAAACTCCCAGTTCCAGAAAAGTTGGAGTTATTGACTCTCACATTAATCCCATCTTCAATCGATATTCCTTGACGACGATTGTTGTTGCATCGGACACTCTCTATAAGAATATTCTCATTATGATAACCACCTTTCAAATACTGGAGGTTTATACCATCACCCCAGAAATCAGCACATTCAACATCCTGGATAGTAATATTATGAGCCCCACGTAAAGCAAAACCGAAACCCTGTTCCCCTGTATCTGATAAATGATCATTTATATCACCGATAAGTTTTCCGCCTCTCCAGGAGCAATTGGACACATCGCGAAAATAAAACAAGAATGATTGGACATTCGAATGAGGTAAGACTCGAAAAGTCGCTTTATTAACTATTGTAGTATTTGATGGTACGAGGATAATGGATGGAGAATTGGCTACGCTATCGTAACCGTCAAGAAAAAAAGACCCGGATTGTATATGAACAACATTATCCACATCGGAAGAGCATAAATGGAACAAATTCCGGACTTGCCGTGTGTTATTCTCATTTTCAGCAAAGTCGAGCCATTCACTATACACATTGGGAACAATCCATGACCCCTTTATGATAACATTCTGAAATACACCTCTATGTTTTTTTTTTGCTATGATTCTAGTTGAAGAACCAACTATGCAACCATTAATTATAGAAGCATTTCTAGCAAACCTAAGGGTAACTTCTCGTGGAATATGCCACTCTAATCCCTGTAAGTCAATTACTTTATCAATAACTGTAGTCGTACCTGGCCGGATATCCTGGAGAATAACCGGAAACGTTTGTCCGCTAAGCCACAACCCATTAACGAGCAATAGTATTAATAAGAGCAGCCTCATCTGACGAATCGCTTATAAGTAACTCCGCATTAATCTGTAAACTATTGTTTTTTTTGATCTCTATTTTATCAGCTGAAAGACTGCGCAGAAATCTTCTTATATCCTCTCTGTCATTGCAATCAATAATGAAACCAGTGTCCCATTTCCTAATAACTTTGGAAAGATAAGTACTTGGACTGACAAGCACTGGAGTATTAAAAAAAGTAGACTCATAGAGTTTATTTGGTTCAGCAATCTTTTCATTCAGCCCTGCCGCATTATAGCAAATAAAATTAAAGTCAACCTTCGAATATATTTCCGGCAAGTCAATAGGATTTCGGAAGGGACCATGATACTTTACCTGAACGAAGTGAGCACAAAGCTCATCCACAAATGCCCTCTTATCTGCAGCACCATCCCCCCAAATATGGAATTCGTAATTTGGATTAAACGCCACCATCTCCTCAACAAAAGCAGAGATATAACGTTCATATCTTATCAAGCCTATAAAAGCAAAATTGAGATGAGCAATATCAGATTGCTTTGGCAATGGACGATTATAGGAAAGAAAAAAAGAATCCAACTTATTGGGAATAACAAAAACATTCTGAGGGCACTTGCCCTCGCCATAAAGGTATTCTACAAAACCTTGGGAAGTCAATACTGTAGCTATAGACTTGCGTTGAAGGAAAGTATCCACCTTCTTCATTACTTTCCCAACAAATGACTCTTTGTATCCGAGGTACATCAGATCACTTTCTTCATACACGAATTTTCGTCCTAGCAAATATGCTACTAAAGCAATATCTTGACCATAGCAATAAAAAATGCTTCCTTCGTGCTTTTTAAAAACAGGACGGAGCTTTTTTATATACAAAAAAAAGCGCTTAAAATATGACCCTGGATTTAATTTTCCCAAACTATGAATCTCCATATCTTTGGGAAGATTCACATTATACCAGTTTCTGTCAAATGAATAGACAACACCGTCCACCCCCAAACGCTTGAAAGACCTAAAACGCTTATGGCATCTCGGTTGTGTCGCAGAATTCTGTAAAAAAACTATTTGCATAAAGCTACTTATCAAACACTATCTTAATGCGTCTACTATTCTTCCGCAGGCCTTGCCGTCGCCATAGGGGTTGACGGCCTTGGACATACGTTCGTAGGCCTCCTCGTTATCTAGCAGGGTCGAAACTTCGTTGACGATCAAGTCGTGGTTGGTACCCACGAGATGGACGGTGCCGCTCTCCAATGCCTCAGGTCGCTCTGTAGTATCGCGCATGACAAGTACAGGTTTGCCCAAGCCTGGAGCCTCTTCCTGGATGCCACCAGAGTCAGTCAAGACTATTGTTGACTTCTCCATAAGATAGACAAACTCCAGATACTGAAGAGGTTCTATGAAGAAGAAGTTGGGATGCCCGGGCGTGGCCTGGCATGGCGCTCGGTTGATAGCATCCTCACCGAAGACTTCCTTAATCGGCTTGCGAACGTTAGGGTTCAGGTGCATCGGATAAACGAAGTCCACGTCGGAATATTTCTCACTGAGGTCTTTCATGGCGGTTACCATGCTGATGAAACCTTCGCCGAAGTTCTCACGTCGGTGGCCAGTGATGAGGACGAGTTTCTTTCCACCGGTTGGCGAGCCTGTCGAAGCAAGCCGGGTGACATCGTAGCCAGCGGCTTTGAGTACGTTGACCTGCTCGTCAGCAAGAGCTTTGTCGCTCTTAAGCTTATTGACCACCATGTGAAGGGCGTCAATGACGGTATTGCCGGTCACAAATATCTGACCTTGAGCTTTTTCCGCCTCAAGGTTGTTCTTCGAAAGAGGTGTCGGGGCGAAGTTATAGGTGGCGATGCGTCCGGTGATCTGACGGTTCATTTCCTCCGGCCAGGGGCTGTAAATGTTGTGGGTGCGGAGGCCGGCTTCGACGTGGCCCACGGGTATTTGCTGATAGAATGCCGCAAGGGCAGCCGCAGTGCTGGTGGTAGTATCGCCATGGACCAGAACAACGTCTGGCTTGCACTCTTTGAACACGTCACGCATTCCTGTGAGCACTCGCGCCGTCACATCATAGAGGTCCTGGCCCTGCTTCATAATATTCAGGTCAAAATCAGGCTTCACATCGAATATGCGCAGAACCTGATCCAGCATCTCCCGATGCTGCCCCGTCACACACACAATCGTCTCAAACTCATCAGGATACTTCTGGAACTCCTTCACCAAAGGGCACATCTTAATCGCCTCCGGCCGAGTTCCGAATACCAACATCACTTTTTTCATTGGACAGAGTATTAAATATGATACACCCCTTCCAGCGGACAAATATTATGACAGTCCAACACAACCTTCCCCTTTAGCTTGTCCCAGTTCTGCTTGATGTGGTCGTGCTTGACCATGATGACGACCATGTCCACTTCGGAGAGGAACTGGTCGAAGTCAAGGATTTGATTCTTAACTATTTCCTTCATTGTGAAGAAGGGGTCAAAGGTCTTTAGGGGACGAGCTAGATGGCGCTCCTGGATGTCGAGCATCTGGAGGGTCGGGCTCTCACGGACATCATCGACATTCTCCTTGTAAGTGAGGCCGTAGAGGCCGACACGGCGGTTGTCAGTGATGTTGTGCTCTTTCATGATCTCATGGATGCGTTCAAGGACGAAAACCGGCTGGTAATCGTTGGTTTTCATGCTTTCATCAATGACCTTGGCGAGTTGGGGATAGTCCCCCACCAAGAACCATGGATCAACGCTGATGCAGTGACCTCCAACACCAGGACCAGGTTGAAGGATATTCACACGGGGGTGCATGTTGCAGATGCGGATGATCTCGTAAACGTCCATATTGTCGTGGCGGCAAATCCTAGACAGCTCGTTGGCAAATGCGATATTCACAGCCCGGTAGGTGTTCTCGACCACTTTGGTCATCTCGGCAGTGCGGATGTCAGTCACCACGATCTCGCCCTGGCAGAATGATGCGTAATACTCCTTCACCTTCTCCCCTATCTCACGGCTGTCGGCTCCGATCGTACGGTTGTTATGAAGAAGCTCATAGACCATGTTGCCGGGAATGATACGCTCCGGGGCGTGGACAAGATTGATGTCCTCGCCTATTTTGAATCCGTTCGCCTCAATCACAGGACGAACGAACTTGTCGATTGTGCCCGGACTTACCGTGCTCTCAATCACCACGGTGGCCCCCTTGGGGCAGACGTTCATGACTTCCCTGACGGCTGCCACGACATAGCAAGCGTCAACTTTCTTGGAGAACTTATCGTATGGAGTGGGGACGCTGACAATGTAAGTGTCAGTCTTCTGGTACTCCGTAGTGAACTTGATACCTTTCGCCACTGCGTCCTTGAACAATTCGTCCAAGCCGTCCTCTTTGAATGTAGTCTTGCCAGCGTTAAGCGTCGCCACAAGTCCTTTATTGTAGTCTGTTCCAACGACTTCCACTCCGTGTGAAGCCATCATCAATGCCGTGGGCAATCCGATATAGCCCAATCCGATTACGTTGATCATATTAAACATATTTGACAGAATCACGACGATCCCTAATGAGACAACTTGGGTTCCCTCCAACTATAGAAAAGGAGGGAAAGTCTTTTGTAAGTACACAGTTCGCAGCTATAATGGTTCCTTTTGAAATATGGCGGCCAACCATTATTGTCACATCCCTGCCTATCCAGACGTCATCTTCAATAACCACGGGTTCCGACGGCCCAAAACCTTGCTGAATCATTGGGATATCTGTTCTCGTGAAAATATGGTTCATTGCATGGATGTAACAGTTCGGCCCCATCATAACATTAGAGCCAATTATAGACCCATCTGGGATTTGACAATTAATACCAAGGCCAGAATTATCACCTATACGAATGCGAAAACCTTTCCCGAAATGAGCGCCTCGTTCAATATTGACATTCTTTCCCACAGATTCGAAAATCACCTTGCAAAGGCTACTCCTCAACCAGCGAGAAAACTTTCCACCAATTTTAGAATAACTAACTGGGAGGTGGATTGCAAAGCCATAGTACAGAGCAAGGCAGCAATACTTTAATATACTATTAATTCTTTCCATTCAGAATTGACATATAAGATTCAGTCTCCTTCTTGGCAGTAACGGTCCAGCTAAAATGTGGATCAAGGCGCATTATCTCAGGGTGTTCAAGGCATGCCAGTACCTTGTCAGAAAACCTTTCAACGAAATCAGCCCCAAGTGATATCGAATTACCTTTTCCAATAACTTCTGGTATTCCCCCAACATCTGAACCAACCGCAGAGGCTCCGCATGATATCGCTTCAAGCAGTACCATTCCCAAACCTTCCTCTTTACTCGGAAGAACAACCACATCAACACATTGAAGCATTTGAGAAAGAACAGCAGAACCTTGGTAACCCCACATTTTAAACGGCAAGTTGTAATCCGAACAGCGCTGTTCTATTAAAGAATACTCGCTTCCTCGGCCAATAATCCAAAAAGCCATTCGTCCTTCATACTTATCTCGCACACGTTTGAAGATTTCTGGCAACAATGCCGCATTCTTCACTGAAACAAGGTTACCAACAAAAGCAACAACCTTCTGATTTTCTACAGAATATGAGTGTCTTAGGGATAGTCTTTGCTCAAGAGTATGTCTATAAAACAAGGAACTGACACCATTATATAGAATCTCGCTGTTTGGATTCTTTGTGAAATGAGCCTCAGCATATTCACATAGTGATCTACTCACAAAGAAGTTAGAATCAGCAAATTCCATAATTTGTCTTGTCAAGGCTTTCTGATAGGCATTATTATCCGGGATACTATGGACTTCGGAGCCATGCCAAGTCACACAAAAAGGAATTTCATATTTCTGTTTAATAAAAAAGGCGAGTTTCGCTCCGATGAACGCATGGGCTGAAATCAAATCGTATGAACTGAACAGATGCGCATTCCTCCTCAAAAAACGGTCAAACAGATATGGTTTTTTATGAAGCTTAAATTCAATAATCGCATCAACCAAAGGACGGCCAAACCAAAGAACCTTAATTGAGAGACCATCGATAACAACCTCATTCTGCCCCTTGAACTTTGATTTTGGCATCAATGATTTGGCGAGACCAGTTGGATATGAAAGGATATCATAGACATCCACCTGAAAAACTCCGGACTGTTTAAGCGCAACGACTCTATTAATCACCGCATTGGTCAGGCCGGTCGGACTATCTAAACCTCCCTCGAAAACGATAGCAATTCGTTTCATCACAAACCCCGAACTTCTTTAATAAGGTCATCAAAAGGCTTGAACGCAAGAATAACATCCCTCCCATCTATGGAATCACTACCCACCACCTGCTCACAGACAGTCGTGTTATAGAGAATAAACAGCCCATCTTCCCGTACACAAGCTGACCCGCGATATGAATTATAATCAGACAACGGTACCGGAAAAACTTTAAGCTCGGTCAGGTCCTCAGAAAAGGTTCCTAGCATCTGCCATATTTTTCTCTCTGGATCCCCTTTCCTGACGCACGCTATGACTGTATATAAAGTCCCTTTGTATTGGAAAAGCGACATATGCCAAGGCAACATCACGTCCGAATCAACGTCAATCTTAACATACTGGTTATCAATGGATAAATCTTCAATAGAATTGACAGATTGGAAAAAGATACCATTAAATGTGGAAGAGTCGATAGCACTATTTGTGTCCAGGAAAGAAAAAACATATTTCCCCCTATACTTAGTCAGGCAAGGGGATGTGAATGGAAGATTCCACTCTTTAATCTGCCGAGTTCCAATATGAACAAAACTATCGTCCCGCAACTCTCCAGCAATAAGAGATACAATTGTCCTGCTTTCATAACCGTGCTCCAACATCTTCGTGCGATACAAAGTCCGATTGAGAATGTAAAAAGTTCCATCCTCAACAAATAAGTCCGGATCAGAATTGTAGGCTGGCAGTCCATTTAAGGACTCCGGGGTTCTAACAAGCGGATTATCCGCCAGTGGTTTAAAACGGACAGGGATGTCTGACACATTGGTTGTCTCCCCCTTATACAAACAGGGATTCTCATAATACTCTCCATCCACTTCATTGAACAAGCCACATGAAAGTTTTCGTAATGCTATGCGACACAATGACTTCCACCGCGAATAGCGTTTATTGGGATATGGAGATGTTGTCATATAGAAGACACCATCATACAAAAAAACACCTGCGTGAGTCTGAGATTGAGGATAACCCTCAGGGACAGGCACATCGCACAACTGAAAATCACTGCGCTGGAAAATTGGTTTGTTAATCATCTTGTTGATCCCCTCTTTCTGGAATAGTCCGAACAACTTTGGCAGGACAGCCTAAAGCGACTGACCACGCCGGGATACTTCTCGTCACGACAGATCCGGCCCCGATAATAGCTCCCTCACCTATAGTCACCCCAGGCATAATAATGGAACCCATCCCAATATGTGCTCCCTTGCAAATATGGATGGGGCCATGTTTGTAAGGCATTAAATTAATATCATCGCCCACATAATAATTACTCAAATCCCTTTTGTGACAAAGCAATAAACATCTGGAGGTAATCCAGACTCCATCCTCAATCGTTATTAAATTGGCATTGCCGGCATCGAAATAAACATCATACCCAATGTTAACTTTACCATTGATGTGTGCACCACATCGTTTCCAATACTTCGCTCTCCTATCCGTCGCAGGATCTATCATACAGTTCTTTTGATATGCCATCCAAAAGAACAAACGACGTCGCCACAACTTTGAAAGATATAGCCTAATTTTTCCCATTAATATTATTGGTAAATGAAGGATTCCCTCCCAAATAATCGATCAATAAAGGCAACATGACCATCGAACAGAACCACTGATGCCAGCCGAACATACTTTTGGTCAACATCATTAGAATATTAGCCGCAAACCCTATAATATAGAAGTAACCTGCTGAGAAAGAAAGGTGTTTTCGCACCAGATTAAAGAACATTATCATACCGAGAAACAAAGGAAGAAAACCTATGAGTCCATATTCAGCCCAACGATCCAATAAAGCGTTATGATTGCCATAAGAGCCGTCACTGACACCTATCAAAGGATTTCGTTTTATAGCATCTAAAGTTTGCCCCAATAGTTCCTCTCGAGTACGGATATCGCCTCCTGTATCTACCTCTAAGGAAGAAGCTAAATTAAACTTAAGCTCGGCAATTTTAGTGTAATAACTACTTTGATGACCAACAATCTCTCCCGCAAGATCCAAAACCGCAGATTGGATACCAGTGCTTAAGACAATTGGTAAAAAGACTAATGAGATAATCACCAGAGTCCTTGTATTCTTTATATTGCGCCCACGTTTGGCAATTATTGCCAATACCATGGCAAATATTGCTACAATAAGAGCTCCTGTCGCTTGAGTAATATAGACAAGCAATTCAGAAGCAAACAACATTATTCCGGAAACAACTCTTATCCACATCTTATTACTCTTGGTCTTCATGCCAAGGACATAGGCAGGGATAAGACAAGTTATTCCATGTGGAAAATGAAATGGAGCAAGACCTCTTAAAAAGAACGGTTCATATATTTCCGCATTGTATGCCATAGCGGCAGCACGCATGATATCACGCATGGACCTTGAATAGTGTAACGTCCTGACAGTGTAAACTAATGTGATTCCCAAGAAAACCCAAATCAAAACAGATGACAACCGCCTCGATTCTTTCGATGTAATGACATAATACGCAAGGCATGTTGTAACTATAATGATATAAGACTCGGAAAGGACATTACCTAGATTAATAAGAGTCTCAAAATAATAATTAGACAAAAGGATAAGGGCATAGATCCCGAACATCAGGAAATACTTTGTCCTGAAATACTTGGGAATTGCCAGAATAGAAACAAACACACCAACCCCATATACCACAAAGATATTCTTGAAAATAGGTATAATCCGCATGGGGGTGAATGTCATTCCCAATACCACAAATAGGTATAGGAAAATGATAAAATACCTTAATACAGGTTTAATTATAGGAGAAGACATACTATTTCCAATAAGGTGAGAAAAGATGACCGTGACGTTTAGATTCGGGCGGTAATACCATGTAATCTCCGAAAGTTAATGTTAGATACTGATCGAAGTCCTTCACTGCCATATACTTACGATTTTCAAACGGAATAAGTTGATAATGTATAAAGACTTCTTTAGGGATCGGGTGTTGACACTGAGTACCAGCAATCATCTCATAGAGAAACGTCCCGTTCATCCCATTCTTGGCTTTAGCTAAATTATTAATCTCTTCAGCTAATTCATTGTATGTTTTATTTGGTGCTGGATGAAGCAAAAGGATAACCTTTTGTTTCCACCCTATTTTCCCAGCCTTCTTTTTCATTTTTTCAAAAACAAGAGCACGCTGCCTGTACAAACTCATGACTTCTGAGTGTCGGGCCAGAAAGTCTTCTTCATCAATAACATCATCAACAGGAAACACATCAATATAAACCCCAGTCCGCTCGAAGCCATCTATCATGGTCATTGTCAACGGGTTATGGATTTTTCCAAATGGATAACCCATGTTATTGCCAGACTCTATGTTGACTAGTTCATAAGGATGGTTCCCCGACTCATTCCACAGATGGGTAAACTTATCATATTCAGAACGAACCATCTGTATATCCATATCATCATCCCATGGTATAAAACCACCATGTCGGACAGCTCCCAACAAAGTGCCCCCACTTATAGTGTAATTGATCCCGTGTGTCAAGCAGAAAGAATGGACATAATCAAGAATCTGCATCTGTAATTCCCTAAGTTCCTCACGGTCAATCGGTCTCATATTATTCTCATTATGCGTTTCAAAAGACGTTTCGCATTCATTATCGGATTCAACAAAGATTTGCGGAACTGTATTGAAGGAGAAATATCTTCAGAATCTTCAATGAAACTGATAGCCGACGTCTTTCTCATTTTACAGAACTCCTTCGAAGAAATAATCCCATCCTCCCAATCATCACGGCACATTCTCTCGTTAATAAAGACAGCCGGACTCTTAACCGACGAGTCAAAATCAACAGTTTTGCCTAAAAGGCACCTGGCCATGATCTCTGGCAAGTTAACACCTGAGGCAGTGTAAGCATAACCCGAACCACCATAACGGAAATTCATCTCGCAAAAAAATAACTCACCATCACTTTTATAAAAATCTATGTCGAAAACTCCCAAAAAACCAGTCCTTCTTACAAAAGACGTAAACTTCTCAATCAAATCTTCAAAACCATCACTAGGCATGATCTCACCTTGCATAGCAACACCGAAATGCCGTCCCCTGGATAAGCTTTTCATCTGAATAATGCCAGGTATGAGAACTCTGTCGCCACTGGAGAAGCCCACCAAAGCATATTCAGTTTCAATCTCCTTGAACTCTTCAACAAGAACTTTTATGGTTGGTCTCCTATTAATTAAGAACCCAAGAACCTTCCGTAATTCTTCTTCGTTGCCGCATCTTTTCAAACCTACTTTTCCACCATATAACGTTGCCACGGGTTTAAGAAAACAAGGATACCGAATGTCTATCGGTAAATCAAAATGGCCATCTACAATACTTATCAACCACCCTTGAGCCACATTCAAGCCAATCTCACGGGCGGCCTCTTTCTGCCTGGACTTGTCCATCCACGCCACCACGGCTCCGGGCTCAAGATTGATGTTCGGGAACAGGAACCGGTCACGGAGACGTTCCTGGTTCAGATCGACTGCCGCTGCCGAGAAATCGCTGTCAGTGAATATGATAACCTTCTGTTCAGGATCGGCGCATTCCTCATGAAGAGTGGAGATCAATCTATTCTGGTCAGACGGACAATAAATCACCCTGCTGACATACTTGCTGTAGCAGTCAATAGGTTTGGAAGTATTCAAAGACCCATCCCGCCTATAATTAGCCATCACTATCACGATGACCTCATAGCCGGCCCTTCCCAGAGCCCTGATAACTCCGAGACGGGAGGTGTACCCATGACCTATGACCACTACTTTCTGGCTCATCTACCTAATAATATCCTCTTCGATCTCACCAGCAGTTTCCGCCAATAATACCGGACGGCACACCATATCCTTGAATACGGGCAACCATCCAGCCATTTAACAAACATTACGTTAAAGTGATCCTTGCAATTCTTATATGAAACTTTAATGAAACCGTTTCTAAGAACCATGTCTATCTCCCGCTTATTGCGCTCATGGGTATCCAGAGACATTCTTGACACACCATCAGCCCTTGCGATTTCTTCCCTATAAAGACAGAGTCTCTTATATATCCCACGTCCCTTATATTCAGGACATACAGCGTCGAAACAGCAATGCGCGTATTTACCACCACCACACCACAGGGACTGATTCCTATATATGATCGCAGCGGTCCCTACCAAGGTATCTCCTTCTAGAGCAACAATCATTTTTCCTTTCCCTTCAACTTTTTCACGAATCTCGTCACCTGCAAGTGACGGAAAAAGCATCACGATACCTTTAGCGCGGTTTTCGGCATGCGCCTCCCAGATGACCTCATGAATGCTGTCCCATGAGATCCACTCCGGCTTTTCCATGATTCGAATGGCGTCTGGCATGCTAACAAACTATAAAGGGAACCATGTGTTCGGCCTTGGCCACAACTCCCGAATAATCCTCTCGGAATACTTGCCCAGACCAGGAAAATCATCTTGAAACAGACCCGGATCGGTGTTGAACTCAATCAGCACTGGCTCACCATCTTCCTGAATCGCAACATCCCATCCGACTAAACAAAAGAATGGAAGCATCAGGTGCAAGCGCTTAATCAATTCAATCACTTTGTCATAAGAAGGAATCTTATAATCCTTTAAAACTACCCCGGATTCGGTTTTCTTCACTCCGGGAACCGGAGTAGCAAAGGAAGCCTCTTCAGCAAGCAAACCCTCATCAGATATAGCAACAGCGACTCCTCCGGCAGAGTGATTATCGGTCAACGCTCCAGCTTTACCTATCCTGAGAATCTGATTACATAACAAAACTTCCATTTCAGAGCGATAAGACAAAATCCTTATGGTGTTAAGAGAAGTCGGGTTAAGCGCTGCCATCGCTTTATGTTGTATCACCCTGTCCTGAATCAAGAAGTCCTTGTTATACTCTTTGAACAGGAGCTCAACGGTCTTGCCTTCCAAATCAGTGATTCCATCCTTCGAAGTGAAGGACCGAATTCCTTTCCCACCGGAGTATCTTGATGGCTTGATTATCTTATTCTCAAGATTAGAACATAAACGCACCGCCTCATCCTTGGAAACCGGTCTCCCCTCATAATAAAAGAAACCGTTCATATTCTTAAGAACCGAATGAACCACGTTCTCTCCGGGGAAAAGGGTATCACAGAGGTTCTTGTCCCCGAACGCATACTGAAGACGATGAACATTAGCCCTTGGAACAATCTCAACATGGTAAAAATTATAAGGGATATATTCCTTGGTAAAATGCCCACTTGAGGAATAGTGATGAACGTGGGAATACAACTGCACTCTTTTCCCTGTCAATTCCTTGTAGTATGCCCTGGCTTCACGCTTCTGTTCCTTTGTCAACTTGCGGATGACGGGTGCCTCTTTGAAATGACTTGTGTATTTAATTCTCCATCGTCTTAGCTGTGCCCTTTTAACGACAGATTCCTTGATATGACCAAATAAACTAATTAAACGAACCACTATCAAAAACAATAAACTACTCTAACATAACTTCTTACCAACTAATCGTGCCAAAACATGAGCAGCGGTATTGCTTGAAGGCAACAGCATGTCGTAAAACAAATCCCTGACAGTCACATAATCTCCATAACGAAGGTTATTCCCGCTACCTTTCATCATGTCATTTCTTTGAACCCTGACCTTAACGTCCCAATCGGTCAAATATTCAGAAGCAGTCAAAGCGGCTATCAACTTAGTCAACGACGCAGGGACAATAGCGGAATCAGAATTCTTGGAAATAACTACCTCCCCTTCGGGATAAGTGGAGACCAACACGGACTTGGCAGTGACATCCAGCGTCTTTGTGTTGATTCCTCTTCTCTTGTCGTAGGCACAAGTAAGAACAGTAAGCGAATCCTTCCACCTTGCCTCTTCTGAGTCAGCTCCTAAGAGAGAACACAGAAACAAGGAATTATCACTGGCGCGAGCGATAAACGCCACATTATACGCATTGTCCGGAGACGTCCCCGTCTTTCCGGCCAATATGCGGAAATCGCTGTCAGTGAATAAGTCACGGCATATCGTACTTTCAATGACCCTCGAGCGACGGGCTCGTCCTGCTATTGACATAGTGTGCTCATTTTTCTCCAAGATTGCCGCAAGCTTAGGATCCGCCATGGCATGGGAAAAAACAGTCGCTATATCAGAGGCCGTTGATAAGGAATTTTCTGAGACAAAACCCGAAGGATCTGAAAAGTGGGAGTTATTGACTCCAATAGAAGATGCCTTGTCATTCATGGCGCCGACGAATGCCTTCACTCTACGGGAAGCTTTCGCATTCTGTGCCGTCACAAATGCTACAAACCTATCCAATGCGGAATATGACGCCTCTTTCAAATAACCCATAGTCAATATTTTACAGTCTTTTTTTCCCACTTCGAAAAGTCACGACTGTAATACTTGAATTCAGTCTCAAACTGAGGCCAAATCTTCAAGATGCACTTCTCAAGATGGCTAGCATGACTGGCTTTGAAAAGGAGCAAGTCCCCTTGCCTGGCAATAGACTTTATTTCAGAAGAAAGATCCTCCAAAGAGACGAAATTCTTAACTGACACTTTCCCTTCATGCGCCAGACGTGCCGAGGCCTTTTTCATCTCATCACCGATAGTCAGCAGGCAATCAAACTTTGAGTTAGAGACGGCATCCATAACCTCGCGATGGACATCTTCGGTAATGTCTCCAAGTTCGGCAATGTCTCCCAATACGGCAACCCTTTTGCCAGAGACCGGCATAGTGTCACAAGTTGAAATGGCGGATTTCATCGAGAGTCCGACCGCATTGTAACAATCAGCGTAAATCACAACGCCATCATCAGTCGTAAGAACATTCTGCCTGGTTCCTCTAGGTCTGAAATGTCCGAGGCCCTCAACAATCGAAGCATAGTCAATACCTTGATATGCCCCCGCCGCAAAGGCATACAAAGCACTTATGATGTTGTGGGTCGCAAAGATCCCATTCAGTTTGACGGAAACCCTATTCCCCTGTCTGTCAATAACATCGAATAACAAGCCTTCATCACTTACAACAATATTCTCAGCACGGTAATCAGCATCACTTCCGGAAGGAGAAACAGTAATGGCTCTCCTGCCATTCAATAGGTCAAATCTATTGAAATCATCCACATTGACAATAACAGATCCCGATGGAGACATATTCTCAGTAAAGGAACAAACCTCCTCGACAATCTTTCCAGCGTCACCGAAATGGCTGAAATGGGACTTGTCGATAGCGGTAATCACATACAACTCGGAATCAAGCATAGTTGACTCATGCCTTGTCTCGCCAGGAGTGTCCTCATTCACTTCCTGGATCATCATCTCCGTCCTACGTGGGATATGCTGCACCGCATAGGCTATCACATACTTCGCGTTGTAATTCGATTCGGTATAGGAAGTCTTGAACTTCATCTTATAGACCTCTCCAATCATATTTTTTGTGGTGGTCTTCCCGATACTTCCACAAACTGAAGTCACTTTCAACTTTTTCTCAAGATCACGAAAATAACGGCACGCCTTCGCGAAAACGGCCAATGGATCATCACAAACAACACATGGATAATCGTCGAACGATTTGAAAGTCACAAAAACCAACGCACCTTTCTTGGCAGCCTTCTTCACATCGGCGGTAACCTTCTCGTTCTCTTGAATAAGACAGGCGCTTCCTTTTGGGAAACTCCATGAATCCGGCACACAGAACCCTGTGACGACACGATTCAAGACTCGTTTCGCAGCATCATTCAAACTGACTCCATCTTCCTTAAGGTAATCAATCCAGAAAGAAAGCTTTCTATACTTTTCCGGCCTTGTGCACCTTCTTATCGTGTGGAATATAATGCGTGCGATGAATGATTTGATTTTATTGATCTTTGGAGTTGCCATGTGACAGGAATTATTGTCTCATTTCTTTTTCTCCCAGAACCTGAGTTTCGCGGGAATAGCAGAAAGGAAGAATGTGTAAGCTTCTGGTTTGAAGATAAATGACCAGCCGAGATAGATAGCCAGGAAGACAGAGCCTTTCACTAAACCATCGAGGTACATGTCAAGATGAAGAACTCGGCCGAACATGTAACTTACCAATGCGCCGATGAAGGAGACCGCCGCTACCGGCATAATGTCCATAAGTTGACGGTTCCACTTGTAACCCACGAATTTCGTGACGAGGCCTATATTGACAAAATACGAGAACACTTGATTAAGGATCACACCGGCCAGAATTCCCTTCATACCGAAAAGCCAATAACCTACGACCAAGAATGCGATTCCCATCATTCTCTTAATGACTGTCCACGAGAACATCTCCTTGCTTCTGCCCACAGCCGTGATAGACATCAAATTGACGGATTGCAGACAACCAGCCAAACCAGCGATGCAAAGCACCTGGAAATATGGCACACTGGCCAGCCACTTTTCCGAATATAGAATCACGAACAACGGCTTGGCGCACAAAATGAGAGCGAAAAGAATCGGAAACGTCAAGTAAGCCAATGTGGTTGAAGTCCTCTTGATAATATTGATCAACTGAGCCTTTTTATCCTGAACTTCGGCATACAACGGATAGGTGACCTGCATCACGACACTAGAAATAGCTGAAGACGCAAGATTCTCTGTATTCTCTCCTTTCGAGTAATAACCCATTGTCTCCGGAGGAAAGAATTTTCCGATGAGCAATCCCTGTATTCTGTTTCCGATTCGGTTGAGCAGATAGGTTAGGAACATAAACACTCCAAAACTGAACAGCTCCTTGAAAGACTGTATCGAGAAAATCAGTTTAGGCCTCCACTTCACATAGAACCAGAAAACGGCAGTAGGGATGATAGCGGATGCGAAGTTCTGGGCAACCAAGGCCCAAACCCCGAACCCTTTATAGGCAAGGAATATGGTAACTGAGATAGAAAAAACACAAGAAGAAATAGCGACGATGGATAACAGTTTGAAATTCAGCTGCTTCTTGAGTTGATTCCGTTGAACGCCGTTCAATGCGTGCACAAACAAGATAAGTCCTTGGACCCGTAGAATAGCGGACAATTCCGATAATCCAAAGAAGCGGGCAATCGCAGGGGCGGAGTAATAAAGGATGGCATACATCAACACCGCCATGCCCATATTCCACCAGAAAACGGTGGAGTAATCATCCTGAGTCGGCCTCTTTTTCTGAATCAAGGCTGACCCGAATCCACTATCGATGAAAGTGTCGGCAAGAACCATGAAAATGGATAGCATCCCAATGCATCCATAATCATAGGGAGTGAGCAAGCGGGCAAGAATGATGCTGGACAAAAATTGGACAAACATTACAGAATACTTCTGTAATCCTGTCCAAACCATTGCGGACGCCGCTTTATGCTTCATGCTCTTTTCCGACATGATCAGTACTTATACCGGAACTTGAACAATGACTTCGAGTCGGAGTAGTAATCCCCAGTCGCGGTGTTGACTATTGAGACCGAGACACTGTCTCCCACTGCGGGGAACTCCCAGAGCATCAGCCAGTTGTCAAACCTGTAAGAGGTGCTTTGGATGTTGTGCTCAATCTGCGGAACCTCCCTGCCGAAATCATTATCGGTCAGTGTCAGAGCATAAAGGCTGCCTACATGACCACACAAGACGCAGACTATGTTGTCGTTGCCCTTCACCAGTCGTTCCCAAAGCTTGGTGGGCGTGTTGTAGGAAGAGTTGCGGATGCGTGCCACGCACTTCAGCCCCTGGGTACGAATACCTCCCCCACTCTCAAGGTACTCGTGGTTGACAAGGATGAACTTGACATCATTGTGGGAGGAGACATATTCATTGGCCCATTCGACGACCTCATTCCTCGGGGCAAATTCAAGGCAAAGAAGGTAGAGACGCTGGCCGCGTACGATATTCTCCACCACCACATTTTCCATGTGCCCGGGCTCGAATCTGGCGACGACCTTCGACAGGGTCCGCGGGAAATCCATGTACTCGTTGAAATGGGTGTCCGAGCGATCGGAGATGTAAACCTTGTCGTGCCAGGTGTAGTCGTGGTCCCCTATCGCGCTCATATACAACGTCTTCTTGGCAAGAGTCTCGGTCTCGCCATGCCAGAGAGCCCATGAGATGGGATCATTGGTCTCGGTGATGTCACCGGTGTGCAGCACGCAGTTAATCTTAGCTCCGAGATCAATATTCCGTTCAAGCCACTCAACCTGAGTACGATAGAAGAAAATCGTAGTCGGCATGGTAAGGTACTGGATGTCTCCGAAGACCGCAATGTACTCCGAAGTCCGTTCCACATCGGGAAGGGGCCTTGAGTAATCGATGGTGATCCGGTCGCCGCATGCAACCGCCAAAGTGAGAATCATCAGAGAAGAAATCCAGTGACGAACGGCCGCGGCCATAAGAAGAATCCTTAATAAGGGAAACGGTTATTCGGCCTCGGCCACAACTCTTTGATTATCCTCTCAGTATATTCGCCGTAGCCTGATTTTATGTTTTCCTCAAACAAACCCGGATTAGTGTTGAACTCTATCAGCACAGGCTCACCATCTTCCTGAATCGCCACATCCCAGGCGACCATGTCAAAGAACGGAAGCCGCAAATGCAGACGCTTCACCATTTCGATGGTTTTATCGTATGACGGGACCTGATAACCCTCCAGAACGATTCCGGAATCCGTCTTGAAGATATCGTCTTGCTCATATCCTCCATATCCCTCTTTTTCCAACCTGCCATCTTTCGAAATCGAAACCGCTATCCCACCAGCACATTGATTGTCAATCACAGAGCCGCTACGACCGATGCGGAGGATAGATAAAATAATCAAGACCTCCATACCTGACCGATAGGATAGAATCCTTATCGTGTTGACAGAAGAGGAATTCAGAGCAGCCAAATCCTTGTGTTGCCTTATCCATTTCTGGACGAGAAAGTTCTTCTTGTATTCCTTGAACAGTTCTCCGACAGTTTTTCCTGACAAGTCGGTCACTCCATCTCGCGAGCTGAAGATCTGGATTCCGCGACCTGATGAGAGTCCCGAAGGCTTGATGATAACCCGATCAAGGTCCCCACAAAGAGCGACAGCCTCTTCCTCTGTGACAGGATTACCCTCGAAGTAATAATAACCATTCATGTTCTTCAAGAGAGAGGGTGCGACATTCTCTCCAGGGAAGAGGAAGTCGCACATATTCTTATCAGAGAAAGCGGCTACTCTGCTAAACATATTCGCCTTTGGAACAATATCACAATGGTGGACATTTGGTGGAAAGTATTCCTTGGTAAAATAGCCCGTCCTCGAGTAAAAGAACTCATGGCCATATAACGGCACCTTCTTTCCAATCAGGGAGGTATAGTAGTCCTGTACTTCCTTCTTCTGTTCCCTGGTCAGTTTCCGCCTGTGTTTCAAGGACTTGAAATGCTCGGTGTAGCGGACCTTGTGAAATCTCATCTCCTGCAGTTTGTGGAAGTGAGACACTAATTTGCCAATAATCATAAAACTCTTTTTAGTTAAGTCCTATCTTGTTCTGGAATATTCCCTCAGCATAGTCGAGGAGATGCCCTCCGTCCTGGGGAGCGTCACGACCTTCTTGCCTTGCTCCTCGCACCACTTGACGGCACGCTGGAAGCCCGCGTGGCACTGGTCACCGCCTTTGGCGAAGATGTCGAAATCAATCTTTTGGATGTCCACATCGACATCCTTATAGACCACGACCTCGTCCACATACCGGATCGAGCTGACCATATAGACCCGCTCTTCGGTCGTGTAAACCATCGAGGTGCCAGGCTTGTATTTCTGAATATATTCACCGTCCTGGACAGCCACTATCAGCTTGTCACCAAGCTCTTTAGCTCTCTTGAACAGAAGGATATGCCCGATGTGCAGCATATCATAAACCCCGAAGGTCAAAACTGTAGCCATTTGTACTCAAAAAATCAATGCGGTACTAGAAAGAGAACATCTCTTCGTAGAAACAACGAGACGATCCTTCCGGAGCGAAGGTGAGAGCTTCCGGTGTGTCGATATTAAAAAAGCGATCCTCCTCGCAAGCGGTGAACGCTATCGCGAGGAGAATCAAGAACCCGACAACACCACGGAATCTCATCAGGCTTTCGCTTCGGACTTCGAGTCAGCTTTGCTGCCGT